>Ga0247817_10001974_pt1 | contig 10586 bp, 9 predicted proteins | sample UWRJL212509R1_FD_178010 | JGI IMG/M metagenome (GOLD analysis project Ga0247817, IMG submission 178010) | Plant litter microbial communities from Arlington Agricultural Research Station in Wisconsin, United States - UWRJ-L212-509R-1 | ecosystem: Environmental > Terrestrial > Plant litter >... | reverse complement strand
CCATTTAGACTTGCTATAGAGCCTAATATTAAAGGTCAGCTAAGTCAGAACTATGGTTATGATGGTTACAATGCAGGTGTTAAAGTCTGGGATAAATGGCAGGATGCTGTTGAAGACGAAAATAAAATTTAAACTTTTTATTTACCTCAAATTAAAAAGATAAAAGTAAAGTGAAAGAATTGAGTAGCTTCATAGTATCCAAATAGAAAACTAAAACAAAAAACGAGTTAATATATTTAACTCGTTTTTCTTTTTCGGAAAATAGCAGGACAAAATAACGCAAAACAACAACAAGCTAAACTAGTTAAAATATCGATTATCTATATTTTAACTAGTTTTTTATTTGCTTTTTCTTTTGGATATTATGTGATGTTTTGAATAAATTTGCACCTTATTTGTACCTTGGAAACGCGAGTAAAAAATTTTTTTTGCCAAATCATGGCACACGTAGACATACATAGTCACAGTGGGACACTTAAAGTCATATTTCTTTGAACACGGTGTTGCAAAAAGACTCCTGGCTTCTTTAATGGTTAAAAATTACGCTAAGACTCTTGTTCTTTAATCAAGTCATATATACAACCGCATTTGATCCGATCCAGTTTTTATAGATGTACAGTTTGTTTGTACATCTTATGAATTTCGTAATTTTGTAAACATTATTTTCTTTAAATTTGAAAGTAATAAATTAAGCAGGAATACTTAAAACACTGCAATGAAACACATTATAATTATGTATTTTTACCTAAAAGCCTTTCCCAAATCTTCAAAAAACAGGTGGTTTGGAATTTGTATCGTTGGGTCACTCTACGGGACATAAAAACAGTATATACTACAAGAAAAAGACTTAGAAACTTGTAAAAAAGGATACAAAAAAGTCCATTTTTAAAATGGACTTTGAGTGCAAAAAAAGTATATTGCGAATTTCACTTCCAGAAATTAGCTTTGTACTATAAGTAGTCTAAAATGCTCATGAGGACACAGAAGATACAAATTTATACATCATTATTAAAGGTTCAAATTGCAGAGCGTCCAAACTTAACATTAAAGTTATTCGATTGGTCTATAATTATAAGCGATTAATTCCTTGATCGCTATTTCATAAATGCAAATCATTATTCCTTAAAAAAAAGTGTTACTATCCTCTTTACATTTGATAAAAGTATACATTACAAAGAACAAAGTACAAACTCGGACAAGCGCGACCAAACCGGAAAAACTGTACAGGGCACTCCCTTAAAAAAAAGACAGCAATAATTTAATTTAAAATAAAAAATCATACGCTCCACAAAATCACCTTAGAGACGGCTGTAATTCTCAAAACCCAAGCACAGAACCAAAAAGCACAGGTTCGGGCAGCACCCCTTATGACTCGGAGAACCGTGACCCGGAATCAGGCAGCGCATCCAAGCCAATTGCACATCAAAATAAACAGGCTGTATTCAATTTGCTTCAATGATATTTACAAAGGATCACACTGGAATTTTAAAAGAACCTTTTTTTACAAAATATAACGAGCGGGCCTCAAAGTGAAATCCGCTCGCCAAACAATTAAGAATGTTATTTTAACTATTATTTTACTCTGCTTGAAAATTCATCAATTGGCAAGCGGACCTTTGACATGGAAGCCAGATAATCGTTTGCCGCATCACGATAGCCCAAGGAAATGATGACCGAAGCGTGAAGATCTTTTTCTGACAAACCCAATACATCATTAAACAATTCCGGATCAAAACCTTCCATAGGAGTAGCATCTACCTTAAGTTCAGCAGCTGCAATTAAAGCAGTTCCCAGACCGATATAAGCCTGCTTGCCCGACCAAATCGCGTTTTGTTCAGGATTTTGTGCAGAAAAATGAGAAATCAGAGCATCCTTGTAATCGCTAAGGGCTCCGGGTTCCAAATTTCGCTGCTGTTCCATCATTGTTACGTAATCTGCTATGTACTGGCTGGTTATTTTGTTAAATGCCGCAAAAACCAGCAGATGGGAAGATTCCTTTATTTGTGTGTTAAACGATCCTTCAGCTAATTTTTGTCGCACCTGGGGATTTGTTACTACAATGAGGCGATAAGGCTGTATCCCGCAGGAAGAAGCGCTCAGGTTTATGGCCTGGATAATCTGGTCAACCTTGTCCTCACTAACCAGTTCATCCGTGTATTTCTTAACAGCATAACGCCATTGTAAATTTTTGATCAATTCCATATGTATATAATTTTAACTGCAAAGCTATAGCAGTTATGTGTACATTTGTCACTTAGTGACAAAAAGTTATAGTGACAAATAAGTAACCAGCTAATACTATGGATAAGAAATTTGAACCAATAAAAGAGTGCAGCCATAAAATAATGGCCATCAGCGATACAATGGATATTTTAAACGGAAAATGGAAAATGTCCATAGTGGCCTGCCTGTGCTATAAACCGATGCGCTATTCGGAATTACTCCATGAGGTAAAGGGCATTTCGGGAAAAGTGCTTAGCCGCGAATTGAAAGATCTGGAAATAAATGAACTCATTGAGCGCATAGTTCTAAGCACTGCGCCTGTTGCCGTCCAGTACCGTATTACAGACTATGGCAATTCGCTTAAAGAACTCACCAATACAATAGCTGACTGGGGGTTCATTCATAGAAAAAGGATTATTGGCAGAATGAAGAAAGAATAACTTATTAATAATCAAATTTTAAAACTTTAAAATCTAAATTACCAGTCCATTACAAAAGCCTACATTAATAAAAGGAGAAATCCTTTTGTGTCGAAGTTCGGCCCAAAAGATTGCTTCGCCAGTTTGCTGGGACTCGTGCGGAACGTATTGCGGGAAGAGCTCTTAAAAAATATGTAATATGATTTACAAAATATTTGAACCTATATCATTTAAACCCTGCCCTGAACTTCAAAGGGGTCTGGCTGGTCTTGCTTTTGAATAGTTTACTAAAACTCTGAAGATGCTCAAAACCCAGTTCATAAGCAATCTCGGAAACCGATAAATCTGTATTGGAGAGTTTTTCCTTGGCTTTCTCAATCAGCTTGTCGTGAATATGCTGCTGCGCATTCTGTCCCGTCAAAGTTCTCAGCATATCACTCAGATAGCCAGAAGAGATGGCCAGGCTCTGGGCCAGATGCTGCACTGTGGGTATTCCCTGATCATATTTTTTTTCATCATCGAAATGGTCAGTCAGTAACTGCTCAAATTTCTCAAGCAGGGTGCTGTTTATCGCTTTACGGGTAATAAACTGACGCTTATAAAACCGCTGCGCATAATTGAGCAACAGCTCAATCTGGGACAAAACTACATCCTGACTCAGCTCATCAATCCTGTTTGCTAATTCCTCTTCGATGTTTCTTATAAGGCCTAAAATGATTTCTTTTTCCTTTTCAGATAAATGCAGGGCTTCATTTACAGAGTAAGAAAAGAATTCATATTTTTTGATTTTTGCCGCCAAAGGAGAATGTAGTAAAAAATCCGGATGCATCAAAATCACCGCTTCCCTACCGCTGCATCCCGGCTCATTGGACTCATGTGCCTCCGGAGCCAGGATCTGGTTGGGAGCTGCAAAAAAAAGACCGCCTTCATTATAATCAAAATGGGTCTGTCCATACCGCAGTAATCCTCCAATATTCGGACGGAAGGCTATCTTATAATAACTTAAAACATGGCTTTCTGCCGGAGGATTAAACTCCATGCTGGAATCTATGCCATTGAGCACTGTAATTAAAGGATGCTGCGGGGGTGGCCCTCCAAAGGCCTTTAGGCCTTCAGCCAGGGATGCAAATTTACGCAAGGTGCTGTTTTTCTTGGCCATGATATTTTTTTTGATACTACAAATTAAGAAAATAAAAAAGCAACAGAACTCTCTGTTGCCTAAATTTAACTTATTAGCCCTGAGAGCTGACAGCTACATCCTGCCATTCCTCCCAGACTTTGATACGTTCGGAATAGGTCTGGCGAATTTCTTCCAAGTTATTACTGCCCAAAAACATTCTCAGTGGCGGCTCTCCCGAATCCACTAACTGCAAGACAGCTTTCGAGGTAGCCTCTGGGTTGCCCCTTTGCATTTTGCCCATATTTTCAAAAACCAAATTTCGTATTGAATCATACTCAGGAATATTTGCTGAAAATTTAAGTGAATTTTCGCTTCCAAATTCTGTTGCGTAAGCTGCGGGTTCAATAATGGAAACACGGATCCCAAAAGATTTAACCTCTACAGCCAGGCTTTCGTAGATGGCTTCGAATGCCCATTTGGAAGAGCAGTAATAACCAATTAAAGGAACCGTATAATGCCCCAAACTGCTCGAAGTCCCTAAGATATGCCCAAAGCCCTGAGAGCGCATAATAGGCAAAACTGCCTGAATAACAGAAACCGGTCCCATCACATTGGTCTCATATATGGCGCGGATATCGTCTGGTTTTGCTTCCTCCACTGTACCTACTAATGAATAACCAGCATTGTTGATGACAACATCCAGCCTTCCAAAATACTCATGCGCCGTTTTTACCGCATTTTGCACCTGCTCAGGCTGGGTTACATCCAATGGCAGGATCAGAACATTATCGCGATATTTATCCTTGAAATCTGCAATGCTGTCAATATTCCTTGCCGTAGCCGCTACCTTATCTCCTCGCTGGAGTGCCGCTTCTGTCCATACTCTTCCAAAACCTCTTGAGCTGCCCGTTATAAACCATATTTTTGGCCCGTTTGTCTTTACATTTTCCATGATAAATTATTTAATTAAATTACTAGGACAAAATTGCCGAATCCCGGCTTTAAAATTTTAGTCATAATGGGGAATTTTGTAACCGAAACGAGGTTGGCACTCAGTAGACAGCAGAGACTAAATAGAAATAAACCCATAACTTTGCCGTTTATTCTACGGGGCAAAAAATTACAAATGAAGGTTTTAGGGAGTATGAGATATGAAAAAATTTGAGATTAAAGGCACCGATGATGGAAAATGGCTGGTATCGCACAACGAGGTTCCAAAATTCACCTGTCTTTTTGAAAATAAGAGATTCAGTTACCAGAGGACCATCACCAGGCTCACCGACCCTACAGGCAACCCTAAAGAGGTACAGGTGCTCCAGAAAATGGAACAATAGCTCAAGAAGTTTTATAAAGGTCAATTATGACCTGCCTAAACTAAAAGAAAATAACTCAAAACTAAACCAAAAGAAACTTTTTCTTTTCCTGGACAGTCCCAACAAGGTTCCTCGAAAGCACTTCTTCAAGCAGGGACTTAAGCCTCTCGAAACAGCTGGGCTTTACCGCGTAGAATGTAGCACCAAGCTCTAAAGCTCTCTTGATATTTTCAGGATCACTGCTGGTGGAAAGCATCACAATGCTGACTTCTTTTAAGATTCCCTCGCTGTTTCTTATCTCGGCAAGGCATTCCATGCCTGATTTGCGCGGCATATTGATATCAAGGAAAATGAATTCGGGAAGTTCCGGGCCGGAAAGCGCAAGAAGGCTGTCCATTAAATGCATGCCGTCATGGGCCTGTTTTAAAATAACATCAGGTTTAATTTCAAGCAGCGCATCAGCAAAGAACTCCCTGTCATCGCTGTCATCATCGGCCAGGTAAATAAGTCTTTTAGAATTGTACTTTTCAAACGCCATTTTACTAAAATTTATATCAAAGAAAACTACTTCGGATAAACGGTATTCCAAACTAACAGGTCGCGCAATTGTTAAAACTGCATAATGATAATCAAATTCGATTTTGGATTGTAAAGATAATTTTAAATTAGGAAAAAACACATTAAAAAATAACTTTTAATATTTTTTGATGTATATCGTTTCAGCAAAATTTCTACTCTTTACACGCTGTTTGACTATACGAAAAATTTGACTCTATGCATTTGTTATAATTTAGAACATATAGTTCTATACCTTTTATTACAATCTGTAATAATTTTGTCATGTATTAAAGAAGAACAATATCGAAAGGGCTGTTGTGCGCATTGATATGAATACGTTTTTTGTGTCCTGCGAAAGGCTTACCAATTCAGAACTAAATGGAATACCGCTGATCATTGGCGGAGGCGAAAGAAACGTCGTGGCCTCGTGTTATTATGAAGCCCGAAGGTTAGGGCTCCGCTCGGCCATGCCATTCACATGGCCATGAAACTCTGCCCGCAGGCCAAAATCATGAAAGGGAATATGGAACTCTATTACAGTCTATCGCATGACATTACCGAGATCATTCAGGAAAAAGCCCGTAGTGGAGAAAGCCAGCATTGATGAATTTTACCTGGACATTGCCGGAATGGATAAATTCCATGGCAGCTACAAATGGACCAATGAGCTTGCCCAGACAATCATCAGGGAAACAGGCCTGCCCTGTACCTTTGCCCTATCCATTAACAAGACCGTATCGAAAATCGGAACCGGGAAAGGCAAACAAAAACTGAAAATACCCGAGCATCTGGTAGATCAATTCCTTAATCCCTTATCGGTTCAGAAAATACCCATGATAGAGGAAAAAACCTTCCAGCTGCTCTCGCGGATCGGAATCCGTACCATTAAAACCCTTTCTTCAATGCCAGCAGAGGCCCTGCAGAAGATGATCGGGAAAAACGCGATCGAACTCTGGAAAAAATATGCAATTCAAATACAAACAGGGATGTGAGGAGCAGTGGCGCGGATAGAAGCAAAATCCTTTGACGGACTCCCATGCAAAGATTGAAACGTATAGCAGCAACAGTTCCTAAAAACAAACAAGGAATCTGCCCGGTGCAGATACCTTTTATAAGTTAACCTTTATGGTAATTGTACTACTCAGAGAGAAATACTATTATTTAATCCTGCTGCGATATATTCTTTTCAGAAACAAAAAATATATTTTTAACGGGATTTACCAAAGCTTTTGTCCAATGGAGAATGAATACTTTTTTTAAAATGAGAATAAAACCGCTAAAAGAACTAGGTTTTTGCACAAAGAGGTTTGCTCCTTTGTTAAAAGTCTCTTCAATTTCATTGGGATGATTGGAAGTGGAGAGCATAACGGCAGGAATTTCCTTAAGTTTTTCATCGCTCTTGATTTCTTCCAGTGCCTGCTTGCCTCCTTTTACGGGCATATTTATATCTATAAAAACAATATCAGGTTTTGGTTCAGCCGGATCTTTCAGGGTACTCACCAATTCCTCGCCGTTTCCTACCGTAATAACTTCAGAAGGGACCTTTGTTGCATTAAGCGCTTCCATAAATAATTCCTGATCATCCTTGTCATCTTCAGCCAATATAATTTTTATCGGCTCTTTTCCTTGTAAATCTTTATTAGTTGGGGCAGAATTTTCAGAACTTATCATATCAAGTGGTTTTACAATTTCCAAAAGTACTATATAATTACCTAAAAAAAAATTTCCGCAACCCAACAATGTTACACTCTATAATAGCTTTAGTAGATTATTGAAGTAATAAGCTCTATATTATTAATTAAAAGTTACATAAAAGAGAGATTAAACCTTTTTTAAAGTATTGAAAAAACGTCAAAAAGGTGGCTGAAAAGCTTATGGAAAACCCTGTGGCCAAAAACACATGACAGCCGACAAATAAATTAGTATATATAAAACAACGGCCATTTCTTGTAAGTTTAATTTTCGCTTTTACCCGGCATTGACTCATTTGATAAAATTAGTACAACAATAAATTATATTTTAAATAAACATTTTTTAAACTCCTGATAATTGATTAATTTGGTTTAATTCTATGTAATAAAATTTTTAGTTAAGTCTTAAAAATACCGAAAAAAAAAACTTACGTGTCCTTATTTAATCTAATCATATGAATATCGAAAACCAACAGGAACTTTATTTATTAGTGATGAATGCACCTGTCGGCATCTGCGTGCTGGATGCCCGGACACAGGTTGTTGAAATTGTAAACGACAGCTTTATAGCCGTGGCCGGAAAACCCCGCGAAGCGATCCTTGGTCATTTTTACTGGGATGCTTTTCCTGAAGCGCGCCCATACTATGAAAGCGCCCTGGCGGGTGTTATCTCTGACGGGAATCCTTACACTGCCAGTGAAGCCCAACGCAAGGTGATCAGGCACGGTAAGGAAGAAACTGTTTATATGACTTTAGTATATGCCCCTTTAAAAGATACAGCCGGGCAGGTAAAAAAAGTGGCCGTATGGGTAATGGACAATACCACGCAGGTCATACAAAGGCAAAAAGTAGAAGAAAGCGAAAAATTTGCGAATACCGTTTTTTATAATTCCCCTGTGGCTAAATTGGTTTACACAGGACCTGATATGGTTCTGCGCGCAGCAAATGAGAAAATGCTGGAAATATTCGGCAAGGGTGATTCCATTATCGGCATGCCTATCATGGAAGCAGTACCCGAGCTTAGGGAAACGCATTTGTTCGGGGCCTATAGCAATGTTTTAAATACGGGAGAAATTCATTCCCAAACGGCATCCCGGATCATGTTCATCCAAAATGGCTTGCCTTATTACGGTTATTATGATTACACATACAAACCGCTATACGATGCGAAAGGTGAAATCTATGGTGTCATTTGTACTGCAATTGATGTAACCCAAGAGGTAGTGGCCCGCAACAAGCTTGCAGAGGCCGAACAAAACATGAGAGGTGCTGTTGAACTTGCACGGCTCGGCACATGGAGCATTGATGTGGCGTCAAACGGTCTTACATATTCGGATCGACTGATCGAATGGTTTGGTTATGACCCTGCCGCACAGGACTATAATGAAGTTATACCGATACTGCTGGAGGAAGACCAGCAAAGGGTTGCAAATGCCGTGGCATGGGCACTGAATCCGGAATCAGGAGGAGTCTATGATGAAACTTATACGGTGATCCATCCGACAACCGGAAAGAAAAGAATATTGCATGCCCAAGGAAAAACTGTTTTTGATCCCGAGGGGAACCCGGTACGCATGAACGGAACCGCACAAGATATTACTATCCAGATGGAACTGCAGATGGAGCTGGAAAACCAGATACAGCAGCGTACAGAAGAGATCGCCGCTGTCATAGAGGAATTAAGGGCTACAAATGAAGAATTGGAACAGACCAATGTGCAACTCATACATTCCAATGAGGAACTCGAACAGTTTGCCTACATAGCTTCCCATGACCTGCAGGAACCGCTTCGCAAAATCAGCACTTTTGTGCAGCTTCTTGAGAGTAAAATCACAGAGCATCTTGACCCAAAATCACTTGGCTACATAGATAAAATAAAAGATGCCACTGCTCGTATGGGCAAACTTATCCGCGATGTACTCGCCTACTCTGCCTTGCCAAAAGACGATGAGTCCTTTGTTGCAGTCAATCTTGAGGATACCGCCAAAAATGCGCTTGAAGATTATGATTTGCTCATGGAGCGCACAGGGGCTGAAGTCACATGGAATACGCTGCCAGTTATCAAAGGCATACCACTTCAGATGTCCCAGCTGTTTTTTAATCTCATAGGCAATGCCTTAAAATTTATACGCCCCGGCGTAAAGCCTAAAATTCATATCCATTGCACTATTGCTTCCCAGGAGGAAGCCCGTTCAGTAAATCTAAAAGAAGGAATATCCTATTATAAAATTCAGTTTACCGATAATGGTATCGGCATGAAGCCCGAAGACACCCAGAAAATTTTTGATATATTTCAAAAATTGCACAGAAAAAGTGAATTTGCAGGCACGGGAATCGGGCTGGCAATGTGCAAGAAAATTATCCAGAACCATCATGGTGAGATTGATGCCCTGCAAAGCAATGAAAATGGAGCCGTATTTAACGTATACCTGCCCAAGACGATTTAATTAGCGATCCTTGCAAAGTCATCGGATGTTTCCTTACAGGTCACACTACATAGAAGACACCAATGGTCTTAAATTGGCTGCTTTTTTTATATGAAATAGCTAGGAAAACGGTTAATAAGACCATATAATTTGGAATTAATCCGAGTCTAATTTGTGCTAGTGAATTTCAACTGCTTTGTTTGTCATATATGATATCCTATTCAATATACTACAGATCTAAACCAAATTACATGGTCGTTTCATTTTAACACAGAATGGTCAATTAAACCGATTTTTTTACCTTCCAAAAAGGCCAGGTTTCTTTGATAGCTCTTCTGCCTCCTTACTTCTGGTGTGCTCATTGCCAAAGCTGCCGAGTTCCCTTTGGTCAAATCTACAATAACCACTTTTCCTACATTGCTTATGGTTTTTAAAAGAACTCCTGCTGCCGCACATTCCACATGATCAGGATGGGCACCGAATGCTTAAAATGTCAATACTCATATCCATACTCGTCTTTAATTGCCAGTTTTTCTTCCAGTGCTTTTATTTTATTCTCCAAGCCTGCGATATATCCTTTTTGGCAAACCAAAACAAAGAAATTCTACTTCTAACAAATAGATTTTTTTCTTATAAATCTAACGCAGAAATCCTGTTATTTTCCTTAATAACGATAGAAGCTTTTATCAACACCAGAAAACAAGCTGTTTCAATAAAAACAGGTAAATATACGTACTCCCAAAACATTTATTCAAAGTACTTTAGTATTATAATAAAAAACTGTTAAAACAAAAATCAATGAATTTATCTACCATTCAAACTCCTGGTGTTTACAT
>Ga0247817_10001972_pt1 | contig 10589 bp, 7 predicted proteins | sample UWRJL212509R1_FD_178010 | JGI IMG/M metagenome (GOLD analysis project Ga0247817, IMG submission 178010) | Plant litter microbial communities from Arlington Agricultural Research Station in Wisconsin, United States - UWRJ-L212-509R-1 | ecosystem: Environmental > Terrestrial > Plant litter >... | reverse complement strand
CGTGCGCGATCGGCAGTCCGAGCACGACGCAGACGACCGACGCGAGGGCGGCCTGCCCGATCGTCAGGCCGATCAGCCGCAGGGTGCGCGGCCGCGCGAGCACCTCGCCGAAGCCGGTCAGGTCGAGTGCGCCGTCGACGAAGAGCCCACGGCCGACCATCGCGGCCACGGGCCAGGCGAAGAAGACACCGACGAACGCGAGGGGCACGCCGGCACCGAGCACGATCGCGAGGATCGTGCCCGGGGCCGGTCGAACTCTCACGCGGGAGGTCACGGAGTCGCGATCGCCGCCCACTCGGAGAGCCAGGACTCGCGGTTCGCGTCGATCTCGTCGGGCGCGACGACGAAGGGGTCGTCGGCGATCGCGGCGAACTGCGCCCAGGTCTCGGGCAACGTCGCCTCGGCGTTCACCGGGAACACGTACATGTTCTCGGGGATGTCGTTCTGCACGGTGGTCGAGAACAGGAAGTCGACGAGCTTCTCGGCGGCCGCCTGGTTCTCGGTGCCGGCGATGACGCCGGCGTACTCGGTCTGGCGGAAGCAGGTGTCGAGCAGGGCCCCGGTGGGGGCCTCGGTCGCGCCCTCGGTGACCTCGGCGGGCGGGCTCGACGCGTAGCTGACCACGAGCGGACGGTCGCCGTCGCTCGAGGGCCCGGAGAAGTCGACGTAGTAGGCGTCGCTCCAGCCGGCGTCGATCTTCACGCCGTTGTCGACGAGCTTCGACCAGTAGCCCTGCCAGCCGTCGCCGCCCGCCGTGCCATCCCCGAACGCCGCGATGGTCGCGAGCAGGAAGGCGAGACCCGGCGACGACGAGTTCGCGGCGGGGGTCACGAAGAGGTCTTTGTACTCCGGCTTCAGCAGGTCGTCGAGCGTCGCCGGTTCGGCGATGCCGGCCTCGGCGAACCACTCGTGGTCGACGTTGACGCAGACGTCGCCGTTGTCGATCGGGGTGAGCTGCTCGCGCCCGCTGCCGGCCGGGAGCAGGTACTGCTCTTCGGCGTCGGTCAGGTCTTTCGAGGCGTAGTCGGCGAGCACACCCTCGTTCACCGCGCGGCTCGCGAAGGTGTTGTCGATGCCGAAGACGACGTCGCCGAGCGGCGAGTCTTTCGTGAGCACGAGGCTGTTGACCAGCTGGCCCGCGTCGCCGGATGCCTGCACCTCGACCTCGATGCCGGTCTCGTCGGTGAACTTCTCGAGGGTGCCCTCGCTCAGGTTGAACGAGTCGTGCGTGACGAGCACGAGTTTGTCGGGCGTCGCGCCGGGGGCGGCGTCGCTCGCGCACGAGCTGACGGCGAGACCGACGGCGAGCAGGATGCCCGCCCCTGCCAATGATTTGTTGCGTGTTTGCACGTGTCGTGCCCTTTCAGTCGCTGAAATAGGCACGGGTTGAGAGAGATATCGATCTCCCCGTGAGAATGCCTCCCTGCGCTGGCATGATCCAGATCAGGTTCGACGGTCGAAGCTTGGGTTAGCTTCCTCTCAGCCCGGCTCACCGGACTCCCGTGTTCGAGATCAGTGTACGCCTCCGACGGGTCGCCGCTTCAACAGGACGAATCCACCCGGGCGCGCAGTCGACAGGACGGATCAGACGGGCGGATGCCGCGGCTCCTGTCGGGCGGTCGGGACACGCCCCTCAGCGCCGGTACGACGCCACCATCAGCTCGCCCGCGATCGCCGCGAGTTCGGCGTCGAGCCGGTCGATCAGCGCGTTCGAGACCGAGCCGGCGACGAGGTCGTGCGGGCCGAGCGGCAGCAGGCGGCCGGTGCGCACCCGGATCACCTGCCAGCCGGTGGCGCGCAGCATCCGGTCTTTCTTCCGGTCTTTTTCTTCGTGACGGCCGACGTGTTCGAGCCCGTGCCTGCCGACGCTGTCGTACTCGATCGCGACGCGCAGCTCGGGAACGATGATGTCGGGCCAGATCTCGAGCTGGTTGAAGAAGGGCTTCGCCACCCGGATCGCGTTGTTGCCCAGGTCGAAGTCGTAGCGCTCGGCCACACGTTGACGCAGGTCGCCCTCGACCGCCGACGCGGGCTTCGGGGCGAGCGCGCTCACGAACGCCTCGCCCACCGCGACCCGGTTCGCGCCGAGCGACGCGTTCTGGCAGGTGCGGCAGCCCCGGCCGCCGAGCATACGCTCGACCGTCGACTCCCAGGTGCCGTGGCCGCGCCCGCACACCCAGCGGTACTTCGCGGCGGTTCCGGTCTCGACGGCGAGGGCGTCGCGTTGGCCGGGGGTCACGATCGACAGCAGCCGCTCGCGGGTGACGGCCGAGCCGTCGAGGCGGCGGCAGAGGTAGCAGCGGTCGTCGCCGTCGCCGGTCTCGATGCGGCGCGGATCGCGCGGATGCCCGCATACGTACGGCGGCGCCGCCGCCTCGGGGGCGGCGGCAGTGGGCGGCCGGCGCTTCACGGCGAGCGCCGCGCAGTCGGGACACCACGACGACTTGCGCCGCTCACGCCCGGGCCGGTTGCGTTGCTCTTCGGGGGTGGCCACGAAGGTGTGGCCGGCGTCGCACTGCCAGACGAGCAGAACCTCGGCGAGCGGGGGCACCTGGGTGAGGGTGACGCCCTCGTTGAACTCGGGGTGGTACTGCCGGATGAGCACCGGGTAGCGCTGCCAGTCGTCGCGGTAGGTGCCGACCGCGTAGGGCACGTCGGTGCCCTTCGACCACTGTCGCCGCGCCCACCAGGCGCCCACGGGTTCTGCCACGGTTCTCCTCCCGCGCCGAGGGTAGACCGGGCCACCGACATCTGTCCGACCGGCGGGCGAGCCTTCCGCACAGCAAAGCTCGAATACGCTGTACCCATGTCGTTTTCGCACGAGACAGATGGCGGGCTCTCGCTCATCGACCTCGTCGGCGAGATTTTGAGCCGGGCGGAGACGCCCGCGGCCGCGCGCGACCAGCTCGCCCGCCTCGTCGCCGCCTCGCAGGCCATCTCCTCCGACCTCGAGCTGCCGACCGCGCTGCACAACGTCGTGCAGGTCGCCTGCGATCTCGCCTCGGCGAGCTACGGCGCGATCGGCGTCATCTCCCCCGACGGCATGCTCGAGGAATTCATCCACGTGGGCATGAGCGACGGCATCGTCGCGCAGCTCGGCGCACCGCCGAGCGGGCACGGCCTGCTCGGCTCGGTCATCGCCGAGGCCCGCCCGATCCGCCTCGAACACCTCTCCCGCGACGAGCGCTCGGTCGGTTTCCCGCACGGGCACCCGCCGATGGAGAGCTTCCTCGGTGTGCCGGTGCGCATCGGCGGCATCGTCTACGGCAACCTCTACCTCACCGGCAGCGCGCGCGGACACTTCGACGACGTCGACGAGAAGATCATCCTCACCCTCGCCACCATGGCCGGTACCGCCATCGCCAACGCCCGCCTCTACGAGGAGGCCCACCTCGGGCAACGCTGGCTCGCGGCATCCGAGGAGATCAACCAGCGCCTGCTCTCCGGCGACCTCGGCGAGACCGACGTCGCCCCCATCGCCGACCTCATCCTCTCGCTCGCCGACGCCTCGTTCGTCGGACTCGTGCTGCCGAGCGACGAACCCGACGCCCTGCCCTTCGCCCAGAAGTTCGGCCCGCTCGCCGACGCCACCGGCACGGTGGCCGACGACGAGATCGCCGCCCTCCCCGCCCGGGTGCGCCGCGCGCTCGAGCTGAAAGACGACAGGCCCGCCGCCTTCCACGACATCGAGATCTGGGCGAGCGCGCTCATCGGGTCGACCATGGTCATCCCGTGGGGCGACATCGAGGCGACCCGGGAGGGCGCGCTCGTCATCACCCGCGATGCCCACGGGCACCCGTACACGGTGGCGGAACGGCGCATGGCCAAGCGGTTCGCCCGCAGCGTCGCCATCGCGCGCGAACTCGCCATGGCGCGCAACAACCGCGAACACGTCGCCCTCACCGAAGAACGCGACCGCATCGCACGCGACCTGCACGACCACGTCATCCAGAGCCTGTTCGCCGTGGGCCTCGGCCTGCAGAGCATCGTCGGCTCGGCCACCTCACAGGTCGCGGCGCGCATCTCGGCCCAGGTCGACGCGATCGACGTGACCATCCGGCAGATCAGGCAGACCATCTTCCAGCTCGGAACGACACCGAGCGCCACCACCTGGAGCCAGAAGAAGCGGTTCAACCAGCTGGTGCGCGAGATCCTCGAGGGCGAGGGCATCGACTCGTCGCTCGACTTCCGCGGCCCCGTCGACACCCTCATCGACAGCGAGCTCGGCGACGAGGTCTCCGCCGTGCTGCGCGAGGCCCTGAGCAACGTGGTGCGGCACGCCGACGCCACACGTGTCGACATCACGATCGCCGTCTCCGCCACCGAGGTGAGGGTCGTCGTCACCGACAACGGCCGCGGCCTCGGCGAGGTCGGCAAACGCAGCGGCCTGAACAACCTCGACCACCGCGCCCTCGCCCGAGGCGGTAGGTTTGCCACGGCCGCACGCGCGCCTTCGGGAACGACGATCGATTGGGCAGTGCCCGTGGTGAACCAGTGAACGCCCCCGTGAGGCTGTTCTTGCTCGACGATCACGAGATCGTGCGACGCGGGCTCATCGACCTGCTCTCCGAAGAGCCCGATTTCGCCGTGGTCGGCGAGAGCGGCGTGGCCACCGGAGCGGCGACGGCGATCGTGGCCTCCGGCGCGACGGTCGCGATCCTCGACGGGCGCCTCCCCGACGGCAGCGGCATCGACGTGTGCCGCGACGTGAAAAGCGCCGATCCGGGCATCCGCTGCCTCATCCTCACCTCGTTCGACGACGACGAGGCCGTGCTCGCCGCGGTACTGGCCGGCGCCGACGGCTACCTGCTCAAGGAGGTGCGCGGCGCGAGCCTGGTCGACGCGATCCGCTCGGTGGCGGCGGGCGAGAAGCTGCTCGACCCGACGGTCACCGAACGTGTGCTCGACCGCGTGCGCTCCCCCGGCGCCGCCGCGTCGCCGCTCGGGCTGCTCACCCCGCGCGAGACCGAGATCCTCGCGCTCATCGCCGAGGGCATGTCGAACCGCGAGATCGCGGGCGCGCTCTTCCTCGCCGAGAAGACCGTGAAGAACAACGTCAGCGGAATCCTGTCGAAGCTCGGGATGCAGCGGCGCACCCAGGCCGCGGTGCTCGGCGCCGAATGGCTGCCGAAGCGCCACAGCTAGCGCCGCACGACACGCGGCGTCAGCGGGCGGCCGCGACCCGCTCGTAGTAGGCCAGGGTCGCGATGACCGCGGTGAGAACCTCGCCCACCTCGTTCTGCTCGTAGCCGCGCCGCCACGTCGTGGTCGCGAACCGCACGTTGACGACGTCGGCCGAGGCGAACGGCGCGGGCTCGGGCGCCTCCCCCGTGCGCTCGTAGGAGGAGATCAGCTCGCGGGCGGCGGCGAGGAAGCCGTCGACTCCGGCGATCGAGTAGCCCGAGCGGAAGCGCGTGGTGCGGAAGGTCGCACCGGCGAGCGCCGACGACGGCAGCAGGTCGGCGGGCGGCGCTTCGACGGGCGCGGCGACCGGCGCGGCCTCGTGCTCGCGCAGGGCGGCGACCGCCCGTTCGAGCAGCACGTCGACCTCGTCCTGGTCGAATCCGTTGTCGAACTTCGTGGTCGGCAGCCGTGTGGCCGCCGCCTCGTCGGCCGTCAGCCCCGCCGTCGCGCCCGCCTCCCACGCGGCGAGCGCCGCACCCAGCCGGGAGAGCGACTCGGTCACCGCGGGCTGCTCGTACCCCTCCCGGAACTTCGTCACGGTGAAGCGGGCGTCGAGCAGGTCGGCGGAGGTCAGCATCCCCTCACCCTATGGTGCGTCGAGCAGCGCCACGATCTTCTCGACGGTGCGCAGGTTGCGTCCGGTGGCGGTGGTACCGAGGGTCGTGAAGAACTTCGGCGGCACGCGCGACTGCGAGATGCCGTCGGGGCACCACTGGTAGATCGCCTGCGGGCCGAACGCCAGGCGTTCGGGAAGCAGCTCGTCGTCCGTCGGGCGGCCGCGCCCCGTGTCATCCGGAACCTCGTCGAGAAAATAGACGAGCGCGCGAGAAGGGTCGGATGCCACGGACGCCAACGGATTCTCGGCGACGATGCTCCGGAAGCGGGCGTCGTCGACGAGCACGACCCCGGCCGACACCCCCGTGGCCGCAGCGATCGCCGATTCGAGCGACCCGGCGTCGACGGCGCCGTCCGCGTCGAACACGACGTTGCCGCTGCGAAGCAGCGTGCGCACACTGGTGAAGCCGAGCGCCTCGAAGCAGGCGCGCAGGTCGGCCATCGCGATCGGTTTCGCGGTGCCGACGTTGATCCCCCTGAGCAGGGCCACGTAGCGAGTCACGCCCTCACCCTAGCGACTAGCACAGGTAGTGCACCCCGGCAAAACTGTGACAGTGCGCAGGGGCACCGTCTATCGTGATCAGCGACCCACCACGTCTACAAAGGGGATTGATGACTGTCTGGCCCGGATCTGCCTACCCGCTCGGCGCAACCTATGACGGAAACGGAACGAACTTCGCACTGTTCAGCGAATCCGCTGAAAAAATCGAACTCTGCCTGTTCGACGACGATCACAACGAGACGCGGTTCGAGCTCACCGAGGTCGACGCGAATGTCTGGCACGGCTACCTGCCGCAGGTGCAGCCCGGGCAGCGCTACGGCTACCGCGTGCACGGCGACTACGACCCCCTGAAGGGCGACCGCAGCAACCCGAACAAGCTGCTGCTCGACCCGTACGCCAAATCGACGACCGGCGTCATCGACTGGGACCCGAGCGTCTTCCCCTACAACTTCGGCGACCCGCTCTCGCGCAACGACGACGACTCGGCCGCGCACACCATGCTCGGCGTCGTCATCAACCCGTACTTCGACTGGGCGGGCGACCGCCACCCGCGCACGCCGTACAGCGACACGTTCATCTACGAGGCGCACGTCAAGGGCCTCACCAAGCTGCACCCGGGAATCCCCGAAGACCAGCGCGGCAGCTACGGCGGAGTCGCACACCCGGTGATGATCGAGCACTTCCAGAAGCTGGGTGTGACCGCGGTCGAGCTGATGCCGGTGCACCAGTTCGTCAACGACTCGGCACTGCAGGAGAAGGGCCTCAGCAACTACTGGGGTTACAACACCATCGGATTCTTCGCGCCGCACTCCGGCTACGCCTCCAACGGCGAGCTCGGCCAGCAGGTGCAGGAGTTCAAGGGCATGGTGCGGTCGCTGCACGACGCCGGCATCGAGGTCATCCTCGACGTCGTCTACAACCACACCGCGGAGGGCAACCACCTCGGCCCGATGCTCTCGATGCGCGGCATCGACGACAAGGCCTACTACCGCCACGTCGACGGCAGCCCCGAGTACTACATGGACTACACCGGCACCGGCAACTCGCTCAACGTCGGCCACCCGCACACGCTGCAGCTCATCATGGACTCGCTGCGCTACTGGGTGACCGAGATGCACGTCGACGGCTTCCGGTTCGACCTCGCGTCGACCCTCGCCCGCGAGTTCTACGACGTCGACAAGCTGTCGACCTTCTTCGAGCTCGTGCAGCAAGACCCGATCGTGTCGCAGGTGAAGCTCATCGCCGAGCCGTGGGACGTCGGCCCCGGCGGCTACCAGGTCGGAAACTTCCCGCCGCAGTGGACCGAGTGGAACGGCAAGTACCGCGACACCGTGCGCGACTTCTGGAAGGGCGAGCCCTCGACCCTCGGCGAGTTCGCCGAGCGCCTGACCGGTAGCGCCGACCTCTACGAGCAGTCGGGCCGTCGCCCGGTCGCATCCATCAACTTCGTCACCGCGCACGACGGCTTCACACTGGCCGACCTCGTGTCGTACAACGACAAGCACAACGACGCCAACGGCGAAGACAACAACGACGGCGAATCGCACAACCGCTCGTACAATTTCGGGGTCGAAGGGCCGACGGATGACCCGAAGGTGCTCGAGATGCGCGCCAGGCAGCAGCGCAACTTCCTCACCACGCTGCTGATCTCGCAGGGCGTGCCGATGATGCTGCACGGCGACGAGATCGGACGCACCCAGAACGGCAACAACAACGGCTACGCGCAAGACAACGAGCTGAGCTGGATCCACTGGGACAAGGCCGACGCTCCCCTGATGGAGTTCGTCGCGGCGATCGCGCACCTGCGCAAAGAGCACCCGACCTTCCGTCGCAGCCGCTTCTTCGACGGCCGCCCCGTGCGCCGCGCGCAGGGCGAACCGCTGCCCGACATCGGCTGGTTGGCCCCCGACGGCAACGCCATGGCGCCGGAAGACTGGGACTCGGGCTTCGGCCGGTCGATCGCCGTCTTCCTCAACGGAGGCGGAATCCGCGGCAAAGACATGCGCGGCGAGCCGATCACCGACGTGCACTTCCTCATCCTGCTCAACGCGCACACCGAGGCGGTCGAGTTCACGCTGCCCGAAGACGAGTACGCCTCGGCGTGGGAGATCGTGGTCGACACCGCGGGGGCCGGGGTCTCGACCGACCCGCGTCTCGCCGGCGACACGGTGACCGCGCAGGCGGTCTCGGCGCTCATCCTGCGCCAGTCGACCGGCCCGGAGCCGGAAGCCGCCGACAACTCGGTGGCGGCCTCGCTCATCGCGCTCTCGGGCACGACGACGCCGATCAACGCCCCCGCACGGCCGGTGGTCGAGTAATGGCCGCCGTGAACGCGCTGCCGGTCTCCACCTACCGCCTGCAGATCACCGCCGAGTTCGACCTCTTCGCCGCGGCCGGGCTCGTCGACTACCTCAGCGCGCTCGGCGCCGACTGGGTCTACGTCTCCCCCGTGCTGCGGTCGACCACGGGCTCCGACCACGGCTACGACGTGGTCGACAATTCGATCGTCGACCCGGCGCGCGGCGGCCCCGAGGGGCTGGCCGCGCTGTCGAAGGCCGCGCACGACGCGGGCCTCGGGCTGCTCGTCGACATCGTGCCGAACCACCTCGGGGTGGCCGACGCGACGCAGAACGCCTGGTGGTGGGACGTGCTCGAGAAGGGCCGCGACTCGCGCTACGCCGAGGCGTTCGACATCGACTGGGAGTTCGGCGGCGGAAAGCTGCGCGTACCCGTCCTCGGCGACGGCCCGTCGACGGGCTCGGGCACCGACGCGCTCGACGACCTCGAGCTGGTCGGCAGCGAGCTGCACTACTTCGACAACAAGTACCCGGTCGCGGCTGGCACCGCCGACGACGGGGCGTCCGCACGCGAGGTGCACGCCCGCCAGAACTACGAGCTGATCAACTGGCGCCGCGCCGACTCCGAGCTCAACTACCGCCGGTTCTTCGCCGTGAACACCCTCGCGGGTGTGCGCGTCGAGGTGCCGTGGGTGTTCGACGAGTCGCACGCCGAGATCGTGCGCTGGATCACCGAGGGCCTGGCCGACGGCCTGCGCGTCGACCACCCCGACGGCCTCGCCGACCCGGGCGGCTACCTCGACACGCTCGCCAAGGCGACCGGCGGCACGTACGTGCTCGTCGAGAAGATCCTCGAGGGCGACGAGAAGCTGCCCGCGTTCTGGGCCACCGCCGGCACCACCGGCTACGACGCCCTCGCCGACATCGACCGCGTCTTCGTCGACCGGCACGGCCGCAAGAAGCTCGACGCGATCGACACGGCGCTGCGCGAGCGCGCCCAGCCGGTGGAGTGGAAGACGCTCATCCACGGCACCAAGCGCGCGATCGCCGACGGCATCCTCAACTCCGAGGTGCAGCGCCTCGCCCGCGAGTACGCGGTCGCCCGGCCCGATTCCGACGCCGAGCTGGTGGCCGACGCGGTCGCCGAACTGCTCGCGTGCTTCCCCGTCTACCGGTCGTACCTGCCCGCCGGTGCCGAGCACCTGCACGAGGCGGCCGAGCTCGCCGTGCGCCACCGCCCCGAGCTCTCCGCGACGATCGACGAGCTGCTGCCCGTTCTGCTCGACCCCGAGCAGCCGATGGCCGTGCGCTTCCAGCAGACCTCGGGCATGGTGATGGCGAAGGGCGTCGAAGACACCGCGTTCTACCGCTACTCCCGGCTCGGATCGCTCACCGAGGTGGGTGCCGACCCCGAAGAGTTCAGCATCGGGGTCACCGAGTTCCACCAGCGCCAGAGCGACCGCCAGGCGAGCATGCCCGGCTCGATGACGACGCTGTCGACCCACGACACGAAGCGCGGCGAAGACACCCGCGCCCGCATCACCGTGCTCTCCGAGCTGCCCGAACGCTGGGAGGCCGTGCTCGGCCGCCTGCGCGAGCTGGCGCCCCTCGGCGACGGTCCGCTCGAGAACCTCCTCTGGGAGGCCGCGGTCGGCGCCTGGCCGGTCAGCGCCGAGCGCCTGCACGACTACGCCGAGAAGGCGGCCCGCGAGGCCGGCAACTCGACGATGTGGACCGCGCCCGACGAAGAATTCGAAGCGCGAATGCACCGGCTCGTCGACAGCGCCTTCGACGATCCGCAGGTGCGCGGCATCATCGAAGGCTTCGTGAAGGAGATCGCCGACGCCGGATGGTCGAACTCGCTCGCCGCGAAGCTCGTGCAGCTCACCGCCCCCGGCGTGCCCGACGTCTACCAGGGCAGCGAGCTGTGGGAGACCAGCCTGGTCGACCCCGACAACCGCAGGCCGGTCGACTACGACATCCGCCGCCTG
>Ga0247817_10001971_pt1 | contig 10591 bp, 11 predicted proteins | sample UWRJL212509R1_FD_178010 | JGI IMG/M metagenome (GOLD analysis project Ga0247817, IMG submission 178010) | Plant litter microbial communities from Arlington Agricultural Research Station in Wisconsin, United States - UWRJ-L212-509R-1 | ecosystem: Environmental > Terrestrial > Plant litter >... | reverse complement strand
CCCGGAAAAAGTGTTTCTAACATTCTGAAATTCTCCGCTACCTTTAACGCACTGTGATTCGGCAGCATAATGCCGCCTGACCCGATACGAATGTGATTGGTTACTTCTGCCAGCTTCACCATCAACAACTCTGGTGTTGAGCCCGCAATGAACGTAGAGTTGTGATGTTCTGATACCCAAAACCGTGTATATCCAAGCTTTTCTGCCAGCTTTACTGTTTCAACAGTTTCGTCAATAGCTTCTCTGGGTGTTTTATTTTTTTGTACAACAGATTGATCAAGAATGCTAATCGTAAGTTTTTTCATTCGGTTCAGAAATCAAGTAATAGTGCTTATAAGATAATTACACCCAAGAAAGTTCCATTGCGCTGTCTGGGGCTTCTCCTAATCCGGCTACTAACTCAGATACAGGCACAAAATTTCCAACAACTTTTAGTGAGTCTTTTCGTAAAATGAACCTGAGACAATCTAATTTTCAAAAACAGTTTGTGTTCCCAACATAAATCAAGCATTGAAATTAGCTTATACCAAGAATCTTTTAGGAAAAATAAAGAAATCATTAAAAACGATTCATTTCCTGACTTCTCACTTAATCAATTACATTGCTATAATACAGGTATTGAAAGATTCTGCAAGATCTCATTCTTCGGTTTCCAATCAACTTATTCTGTATTCTTACATATAACTTGCTTACTCAATAAATAACGATAATTTAATACAGCAATAGCAACTCATTCCCCATGGAAGGACAAAGGTCTACCCAAATGATTCAGCATTCAGATTATAATGAGACTGCCCGTCTCAATGCATTACAACAATATTTATTAGAAAGTGATGAAGGACAGGAAAAATTTAAAGACCTGACTCAGATTGCTGCAAACGTTTTTCAAACTAAGTTTGCCTATATCACCTTATTGAATAAGGACCAATTGATATTTATCTCTTCTGCCTATCCTGTACTCACTGGAATTGAGAGAAAATCTTCATTCTGTGACACAACGATTCAATCCAACGAAGTATACGAAGTAATTGATACACACCAACACGACACATTCAAACACAATACATATGTAGTTGGCGAACCCTATGTTCGTTATTACTGTGGAGCACCTCTAATCGATGAAAACGGATATAAGCTGGGAACATTATGTGTTGTAGACACAGAACCACGTAACATTAGTGAGAATCAAAAAAACACACTTGCACTGCTAGCCAAACAAGTGATGAATGATTTCAGGATAAACCGAAGAGAAAAGGAATTAGAGCGCCAACATACCGAGCTTGAAGGAATTATACGCCAGCGCACGGCAAGTCTTATCGATACCAACCACTGGTTAAATCAGATCATTGATCTTGTACCACACCCAATTTTCTTAAAAGATGCTGCAGGAAAGTATTTACTAGCCAACATTGCACAAGCAAAATTATTTGGTAAAAATGCCGAAGAACTGATTGGCAAAGCAGATATTGATTTTGTATTCAATGAAGATGAATATAAAATCATTCAGGAAAGCGATGCGCAGGTAGTTGCAACGCAAAAAACAATTATTCTCCCAGAGCAGATTGTTACATTAAAAGAAACCAAGCATTACCTGTATACGTCTAAAGTTCCGCTTATAAGCCCTGTCGATGGTGAACTCCGAATTTTAGGTGTATCCATTGACCTTACGGAAGTTCGTGCATTAAAGATCGAATACGATCAAAGCATGGAGGCATATCAAAAATTAGTTGAAATTTCTCCGGATGCAATTTACATTCAGAGCAACGATGGGAAGATATTATTTTCTAATCCCGCAGGCATTAAATTGTTAGGTGCGAAAAATCTTGACGAGCTACTGGGCGTTTCAGTTATGTCGTTCATACACCCCGACTCCATTCAGGAAGTAAATACACGTATTGGAAAATCAGAGTATTTGAATGGTGTGGTTTCAGAGCAAAAAGCGATTACACTTACCGGCGAAATTCTTGATATTGAAGTGGTATCTGTTTCTTTCATTTATGATGGAGCACCCGCGGAACAGGTAATCGTTCGAAATGTATCTGAAAAAATTCAGGCTCGGGAAGCGCTATTTCAGAGCAGAGAAGAATTCCGCACGCTAACAGACAATTCTACGGATATTATTGCACGTATTACAAAGGACTCAACGTTTGTATACATCAACAAAGCAATTTCAACCATTACAGGAAAATCATTGGATTTTTATTCCGGGAAAACACCTGAACAAGCTGGCTTCCCCAGCAAATTATGCAAAGGCATTAACTTCATTATTCATAAAACAATTGCTTACCGTAAAACAACATCCTATTACTTTGAGAATCCTCAATTAGAACAGATGTTCCGGTATGCACATGTAATCAGTGTACCCGAGTTTAATAGTGCCGGAGAGATCTCATCCATATTATGTACCGTTCAGGATGTGACCCAACTGAAACGGAATGAACAGCAGCTTATTCAAACCGGAAAAGATCTGGATCGATTTGTATATAGTGCCTCCCATGAATTAAGAGCACCCCTCAAATCGATCTTAGGATTAACACGTTTAATTTCTCAAGACATTAAAGCAAATAATTTTGGTGATATGATGGAATATATTTCCAGAATTGAACGCTCTGTGCTGAGATTGGATGAAACGGTGAAAGATGTAATTGAATACTCCAGAAACAATCGATTAAGCATTGAACGCAAACCAATTTCATTCCCTGAAATTATATATCAGATAACAGAAAATTTAAGTTCGCTGGCAAACTTTTCTAAAATTGAAATTGAAAGTAAAATCGGCGAAAGTATTTCCTTTTATTCCGATAGCCGACGTATACAAATTGTTTTAAATAACATCATTTCAAATTCAATAAAGTATGCTGATCTTTCAAAAGAGAAAAGCTTCATTCATATTTCCATCCATTCTACACAAGAGGAATGTCAAATCCACATCCAGGATAATGGAATTGGCATTGATCAAAAATATTTAGCACATATTTTTGACATGTTCTTTAGAGCTACTACTACAAATGAAGGAGATGGCCTTGGCTTGTACATCGTAAAAGAAACATTACAAAAGCTTGAAGGATCTATTGAAGTTGAATCAACTCTGGGAGAAGGAACAATCTTTTCTATACGCTTAATGAATTTGCAGAATTAAATTCCCCCTTCATATCCAAACATAAATCTAATTCATGCTTTGATTTTTTTTTGCTGAATCAAAATTATTTCATTAAGTACATTTCAATAGTCAATACTTTTTACTAACTTCTATAAGGCACTTTAGTTGGCCTATTTTCACCTATACAATAAGTACAATAATCTATGAAAATAAATCGAAGCAGTGGTGTATTATTACACATCTCTTGTTTATACAACAACTTTGGAATTGGAGATTTTGGACCTTCCGCCTATCAGTTTGCTGATTATTTATCAACCGCTGGTATTCGCTATTGGCAAACATTACCTTTGAATTACACAGATGGTGGAAGAGGTTTTTCTCCATATAGTTGCTTATCTGCATTTGCAGGAAACCCTTTATTCGTAAGCCCTGAACTGCTGCTTAAAGAGGGACTATTAAAAACGGAAGACTTTTTAGATCATACATTTGAAGAAAACAGTGTGGAGTTTGATAAAGCATATGCGTATAAAATGAGTTTGCTCACAAAAGCATTCGAACGATTTGAGAAAACAGATCAATCCGATTTTATTAAATTCTGCAAAAAAGAATCTTATTGGCTGGATGATTTTGCATTATTCCTTTCTTTAAAAAATTATCACGAAGGTGCATGGTGGCTGGATTGGCCAGCAGAGCTTAAAAACAGAGAGCCTTCTGCAATTCGCAAAATGAAAAAAACACTTGAACATGCTATTATAAAAGAAAAATTCATTCAGTTTCTATTCATTACACAACTTAAAGCATTACGGGAATACTGCCATAAAAAAAATGTATCATTTATCGGTGATATGCCATTTTATGTAAGTCATGATAGCTGTGATGTATGGAAACATCCTGAATATTTTAAATTAGATAAAGCCGGAAGGCCGGCAAAAGTTGCAGGAGTTCCGCCTGATATGTTCAGTGAAACAGGGCAACTTTGGGGAATGCCGATTTTTAATTGGAGCGCTTTAAAAAAAGCCGGATATGATTGGTGGGTGAAACGTATTAACCATACATTGCTTATGTGTGACATTATTCGACTGGATCATTTCCGTGCGTTTTCTGCTTATTACGAAATACCAGCATCTGAACATACCGCCGTTAATGGCAAATGGATAAAAGCCCCGGGAAATGATTTTTTTAAAACTCTGCAACAAAAACTTACCGACCTGCCTTTCATTGCAGAAGATCTTGGGGAGATAGATCAGCCGGTATGGGATATTATGAAAAAGTATGACCTTCCTGGAATGAAACTTTTGCAATTTGCATTTATTGAGCAAACACCTAAAAGTATTCACAGTCCGCATAATTATGTTCCTCATTGTATTACTTATACAGGTACGCACGACAATAATACATTGCTGGGATGGTATACAGACGAAATTTCTGATGAGACAAGAAATAATATTTCACACTACTTTAACAAAAAAATTGATTATGAGAATGTGAACAAAGCATTTATTCATAAAGCAATTTCATCTGTTGCAGTACTTTCTATATGGCCTGTCCAGGACATGCTTGCACTAGGATCTGAATCAAAAATGAACCGTCCGGGAACTCTGCACGACAACTGGAAATGGAGACTGCATTCACAGGCACCATTAACAGAAGAGTTAGCAAAAGAAATATATGATCAACTTGAATTATTTAATAGGTTATAAAAAAAGCAGCCAGCAGAAGATATCTTCTGCTGGCTGCTTTTTTTAATTGCTGATTGAAAGATCAAATATCTTTTATTTATTGTTCAAGAATGGATGTCAACACTTGTTCTGTAGGTGTTATTAAAACAGTTGAATCACAATCCGTTTCGATCTCTTGAATTTTTACAATGTATTTTGTCAGCTTACCGTTTTCATAATCTGCTAAAATCCCCGGATGGATATAATGTTTTTTACAAACGCTTCGTGTATTTCCTAATTGATGAGCAACAATATCCATCGCTTCGTTTATCAATCGTTTAGCCTGTGTATTGTTTTCGGCAAAACCTAAATTTCTAAAAGCTTGCAAACACTTTACTGTACCTGTCCATGTGCGGAAATCTTTGCTTGTAAAATCACCGCCGGATATTTCACGGATATACGCATTCACATCTCCAGAATCAATGCCATGACGATTTCCCTCCGGATCAAAATATTGGAACAATTCTTTGCCTGGAATATCTCTGCATTGAGAAATAATATGCGCCAGCTTTTTACTTTTCATACTGATCCGATGATAAACGCCTTTTTTACCTTTAAAAGAAAAGCACATTTCACTACCTTGAATTTTCACATGCCGATCCTTCATTGTAGATAAACCATAAGAACCATAAAGCTTTTCATACATGCTATTCCCTACCCGAATGCTTGTCGACTCCATAATGCTGACAACAGCAGCAAGAACTTTCGTTTTAGAGATTCCTTGTTGACATAGATCTTCTTTTATACGTGAACGTATTGCAGGAAGAGCACGTGCAAAATCACGTAATCGATAATACTTTGTTTGGTCGCGCAAAGAAGACCATGCTGCATGGTAGCGGTATTGCTTTCGCTCTTTAGCATCCATTCCTGTAACCTGAATATGTCCATTTTCAAACGGGCAAATCCATACATTTGTCCAGGCCGGAGGAATGACCAATTGCTTAATACGCTTTAATATTTTTTTATCTGTAATTTTTTCTTCTTTGAAATAAAAGACAAATCTGCTATTAAGTTTTTTTCTTGTATAACCCTCTTCTGAATCGTTTACATAAATCAGATTGGCTAATTTTGCGCTCGCACGATAGTCCCTCACTGCTGTTCGGATTTTTCTTTTAGGTACAAAAAGTTCAGAAATTGATATTTGTGCAGTTGTCATAATATTGTATTTTATGTAGGGATCTTTTGCATTATCCATTTATAATTTCACCACCATTAGGATGAATAAATTGTCCGGTCATGTAAGATGCATCTTCGCTCGCAAGAAACAGATAGGAAGGAGCCACTTCTGAAGGCTCCCCCGCTCTGTGCATAGGAGCTCCTAAGCCATGCTTAGCTGTTTTTTCTTCATCAAAAGACGACGGAATTAAAGGAGTCCAAATAGGTCCTGGCGCTACGCCATTTACCCGAATACCTTTTTCTATTAAGTTTGAGGATAAACTTCGTGTAAAGGATACAATTGCTCCTTTTGTTGCTGCGTAATCAAGTAAATGTTTACTACCGCGGTATGCTGTTACAGAAGAACTGTTGATGATTGAACTTCCAGGTTTCATGTGAGGCAGTGCATACTTGGTAAGCCAAAACATTGCATACACATTTGTTTCAAAAGTTCTGATCATTTTTACTGTTACTAATTCTTCCAGATTTTCGCATTCATAATGAATTGCTGCATTGTTGATCAATATATCAATGCGCCCGAATTCCTGAATTACGTTATCTACAATTTCGCTGCAAAACGACTCATTGCTGATATCTCCCGGAAGAAGCAGGCAATTCCTATTGTATTTTGTATTGATGATCTGTTGCGTTTCCTGCGCATCTGAATGCTCATTCAAATATGCAATTGCTATATCCGCACCTTCTTTTGCAAAAAGCAACGCCACAGCCTTACCGATACCACTATCACCGCCAGTAATTAAAGCGATTTTATTTTTTAGCTTATTGCTACCAGGAGTTTCTCGTTCGGATTCAGGCCGAGGATGCATTTTCCGCTCTTCACCCGGTCTTGCTTGATGCTGAGGTTCACGCAAAATTTCTTCGGAAGATTGTTGTGATGTTTCCATAGCTAATATTCGATCTGAGCGTAACTGATGATTAGATAAACAAGAAATCTACTTCGTAGATATCTTCAATGCTTTGTTCTTTGTACATATTATTTTAACTTTTTTTACATTCCGGACTTCTTAGCAGCGGCCTTCTTCGTTGCCTTTTTAGCAGTCATTTTTTTCATTGCCGCTTTTTTAACAGCTGGCTTTTTTAATGCTGTTTTCTTTGAAGCAGATTTTTTAGCTGTGCTTTTTTTCGAAGACAATTTTTTAGCTGAAGCTTTCTTTGCTGCGCTTTTTTTCATAGCAGGCTTCTTCATAGCTGGTTTCTTCATTGGAGGCTTTTTAGAACTGCTCTTTTTAGCTGCAGATTTTTTAGAAGGCACTTTAGCTCCTTTTTCTCTGGCTTCAGATAAACCAATTGCAATTGCCTGTTTGGGATCTGTAACTTTTTCCCCGCTATTACCACTCTTCAATTTCCCTTTATGCATGCGATGCATTGCACTTTTAACTACTTCCTGAGATTTTTTAGAATACTTTGCCATACTTCTGATTATAAACTTTATTTTTTAATCAGTTATAAATTTCCATAGCGGTTGAAAGATATAGCTGGTTGAAAGATTAATTCTTACTTTCTAATACATGAATTTCTGTTTTCTCTTTTACAATTGCTTGCCGAAGCAGCAAATGCAAACTCATATATACATTAGCGATCCACACCAAAGCAAAACCGCCTATTAAATATCCCCGCCAATCATCATACAATAATTTATAATCAGTAATAATTAAAAAGAACAATGTTACATAATGACTGAAACAATATTCGCAGGTAAAGAGATAAAAGAATTTCCGTTGAAGTAAATGCTTGCAATCTTTACTTTTGGTTATACAAAATTCCCTTGGCTCTTTGAATACTTCTTCATGTGTAACTGTCCATGCAATACAAGCAATTGGAATAGCTAAAATAAAAAGCCATAAAACCTGTTCGTATATTCCTTCCATCAAGTCGATCAGTCTAATTATTCGATGAATCAAAAGTCCGAAATTCTATACAGGAACGTTTTACAGAAATTTTAAAACAAATTGTATGATTCACATGTCAATGATATTATTTCACATAAATCACCACATAATTTTATATACAAACCAAGGGGGTATTATATAGTATATCCTTCTGTATCGTTTCCTTAGCGTCTGTACCTGACCACTTTTCACACAAATACAATCCAAGTTCTATCGCTGCAAGTCCGGTACCGCTGCTTATCACATTGCCTTCATCAACAATGCCCTGCTCCAGTACCTCAACATCCATTTCTCTTAATTTGTCATAATCTGCAAAATGTGTAGTTGCTTTTTTCTCAGTCAGAAATCCTGCTTTTCCCAAAAGGAGACTTCCTGTGCAGGTAGATATTTTAAGAGGCACAGAGGCTGCTGTTTTCAGCCACTCAATAAATAATGTATGACCCAGCAATGCTTCAACACCCACACCTCCGGGAATAATAATAGCATCATACCCTTCAAGCAACTGTTTAACTCTATCGGCTTTCATCGCCAATCCGAATTTATCCTGTGTACTTTCTGTGAACGCACAGAACTCCCAGGTCATTTCTGTATTGTAGCCCATAGACTTAAGGCGGCTTACAGGCTCATACACACCAATTAGATTCAGCCAATTCATTCCTTCATATACTATATATGCGATTCTCATAATTTACTTGTTTAAATTATCGACGTGCTTATGTATATCTTCAACTTGTTTGATAAAATCTGTTATGAGCGGGTCGTTGTTAGAACCGTATGAATCAATAAGGCTTCCACGTTCGCCTGAGCTTGTTGAGATCGCATATAGAATAGCATTATCCCCCGGATCAGACTCTCCTTCGAATCTATAAAAGTTAACAATATGAACTTGTTTGGGTGTGTATACTTGTTTAGTGGTCAACGACTCTAACCCATTTTCCACTGCCTTAAATTGCACACGAAACCCAAGGCTATTCAACCGTTGCAGGCATTCTGTCAACGTATTCATTTCATCCGGATTATTTATTGAGTGCGTCATATAAATGCATAAATTATATATGACAAATGTTGATTATTCAATACAAAAATATCTTACATAAAAATGAAAAAGTATTGCAAAACTATACAGTAAAAATCAATGATAGAATCGACCCATCCCCATCATCAAGTGGTGCTTTTGATATGAAGAAAATATTGTTCTTCCTTATAAAGTCTCTAATAAACAACATAGCCGCTTCTATTAACTAGAAAGCGGCTATGTTAAGCTGTTTGAATGATTTATAAATATTATGAAAGCTTCAATAATTTAATTATTGGATTTAAAATCAAGAACTCTAAATCCTATACCCATGTCTGAAACAACCATGCGTTTTAAATCTGATTTTTCGCTGCTTGAAACATTTTTTTGATTATTTTTCTTTGCGTTTTTTTTCATAGCTGTAGTTTTCATAGGTTAATACTGGTTAGTAATGATTGTTTATATTATTGTAAAAAATCCCTCTTGTAATGTTAATTATTGATTTGATCTGTATGTTCTTTTTTGTGAATATTCTCTACCTGCACAATAAAATTAGTAGTATTAATATCACCTTCTGAACCATATGCATCAATCAGTTGTCCCTTTTCACCGCTAACAGTATCAATTGCATATAAAATTGCATTGTCTTCCGGATTAGAATCTCCTTCAAAACGATAAAAGTTTACAATTTCTACCTGATTGGGTTTATATAAACGATCTGATGCCAATGATTTTATTCCTTCTTTTAACACTAGAAATTGAGTGTTAAAGCCAGTTTGTTCTAACATTTTTGTTAAAGCCGACAATGTCTTCATTTCGGTTTTATCAAGCATTGAGTGTACCATAATTTTAAGTGTTTATGTGCAGAACATCTCTTACACGGATTCTACTTACGATTTGATACTCAAATTTCGGGCTTTAAAACAACGGAAGTATTACATAAAATCACAAAATGATTACATAATATACATAAAGCAGTACATACTAACTAATAAAAAGCGGCTTCCTTGTAAAGAAGCCGATTTTTTAACGATTGTTAAAGCTTATACTTAATAATGTAACTGAATCAAGCCATATCTCCACATAAGATACAAGGCAGCACCGGCAATTAGAGAAATTAAAAATACAAACTGCCATAGCGGACGTCCTTTAGTACTAAATGGATCGTTTGTATTGATTTTTGCTCCTTTAGGCAAATCCGCGATCTGTGTAAGCGTATTCCCAAATGGAATATTGATGATCACTTTGGCGTTGATCGCCCAGCCATTTGCATCTAAAATAAGTGCCAGATTGCGCTGACGCAATTTGAAATATGCCATGATCATTGCTGGACCTGAAACAATAAGAATAAGCCCTAATATAGCGAGCGGCATCTTCCACCAAACCAATCCCATGAAACCTGCCAGAACAGATGCTAACGCCGTACCAATAGCACCCAAAGCAAGGCCAATTGCAGCAAAGATCCCAACAAATTTTCCTACATCAAACGGTACGGGTGCTGCAGCAGGTGTGGCGGCAGGTGCTTCAATTTTGACCGGAGCTGTTTCAATTTCACTGGTTACGTCGCTTACCACTTTATTATCCTGCTCGGATGCAAACTTATTTATCTGCTTTTCTATAAAACGAGAAACTTTACGATACGGTGACCAAAATGCCTGGCGGATACTAATCGGATTTTCAATGATCTTAATAA
>Ga0247817_10001970_pt1 | contig 10592 bp, 8 predicted proteins | sample UWRJL212509R1_FD_178010 | JGI IMG/M metagenome (GOLD analysis project Ga0247817, IMG submission 178010) | Plant litter microbial communities from Arlington Agricultural Research Station in Wisconsin, United States - UWRJ-L212-509R-1 | ecosystem: Environmental > Terrestrial > Plant litter >... | reverse complement strand
CACCCCAGCTCAAGCCCACCGAGTAACAAAAGGGCTCAGATTCGCCTTATATAACCAAGTTGCTATGCTATAATCGTTGTGCTCTACCATTGTTTTCAACTGCCGAACTGTTACCCCAAGATTCGGAGATAGAAAACTATATAACAACCCCGATGACGGTCATCTCCCCCATCCCCAGCCACTTCACACACATCATGACCCTGTAGACGAGGCAATCACCCCAACCGTCGAGATGCATTGTCCTCTCCTTCTGGTCGCTAGCACGGCCACGGCCCTCACCGCGTTCGCGGAGCAATCGGTTGGCCATATCTTCCACGTAATAAAGCCGAGGATGGAATGTGCGTGCACATAGCTCAACTATATATCGAACAATCGTTTTCTCTTCCAAATCCGTAAGTTTGCGCGAGTTGGCTGGTATATCGCCTCGTGCAGGCCGGCCAACGCGTCGATCATGAAGGGTAGTAATCGGTACGTTGTAGAGCCTAGCTACGTGACGAAGACTAAGCTTTGGTCGTTTTTGATAGCTTTGAGGGCTAAAATAATTCGAGATTCAGTTGGAAGCGGATCCATGGCGAATTGCTGGTGTGGGTGGTAAAAGAAGTGAGAGAGTCGCGTCGTGTTGGAAAGTGTTCGGCTCGCTTATCTGTTCGGCTCGCTTATCACGCACGTTATATAGTCACGCTACTATTAACATTTTTACTCTGCTAATTTTCAATTGCCGAAAGGTTGCCCTAAAATTCGGAGATAGAAAACTATATAACAACCCCGATGGCAGCCATCAGTCCCATCCCACTTTACATATCATAGCCCCGGAAGCAAGGCAATCACCTCTACCGCCTCGATGCATTTTCTCCTCCTTCTAGCCGCTAGCATGGCCACAGCCCTCACCGTTATCTGAGACGAATCTGGGCTGACAAATTTTCCTTTTTCGTTCGCAATCTTGAGCTGGGGTGAGCTGGGGTGAGCTTTTCCTGATTTGTTGTGAGCTTTGCCTGATTTCCCCTGAGCTAGGATGATCATATACGCTACCGCTGAACGGCCTTAGAGGCCCGTTTTTAGTCCCCTAGCTAAAGTTTCTTTTCGATGTCCCCTACGGTGTCCACATTCCTGGTATATACTGGTACATGTTATGGGATAGTATGTGGCATCCTGGTACCAAAATTGGGATCGTATTTAGTATACCAGTATATTATTTAGGCATGGTACATAATGCACTAGGACCTAGAATATACCAGTATACAACATGAACCGTGGGCCCAATTCTTGGCCAAATGGTAACTTAACTTCGCGGCCCAGAACTGGGCAGAAACGCGTGGACCAGTCCTAGAAGTCCCGAAACCTGGACCCTTTCTCTAGAGCGAATACATCACGCTCTATAGTAACAGCTTAGGGTATCCATTTCCTATAAATCGCCTTTTATCCTTCAGCTGTTACGAAGTTATTGTTACTTAGTTATTCGCGTAGTTGTGCCATGTTGATGGACATAAAACAGGTCGACATTTCCGGGCAGACGGCCCTTGCTATAGGCAACTAAATATGGGCATCTCGAATTCATGAGGGCGTTGTTGCGATTGGGCGCTGATCTTGATGCGAAGAGCTTGATGGGCATAACTCTACTAATCAGTAGCTGGCTCTAAGGGGGCTGAGACGCACTGAGATTGTTAAGCAACTTGAGGCTGTGAAGGATCCCTCACTTATAGTTGTCGAATTACTTTCCTTTATCCTGCTATTTCGTTGCAGCACGTACTAAATAGGCAGTGTACAGGTGACCGCTACAACGGCGTGGTCCTGGCTGGGAAGGCTTTGGCAATAGTTCCCCTGTTTGGGAAGATTTCCTTAGCTGGATCCTCGGGACAACTCACTTGTTGTTTCACATCCTTCATCAGTGCAGCATCTTCTCAATCAGCGCCCCCGAGAACAGCACTACGCACCATATCCATCAATGATAGCTTGGTCGACCCAAAGGGCTAGCAGCTGGCGTCCAGTTGTTGGATGTTCCCAAACTTAACTACCTGCCTCTCCCATTCACGTTCGACACAACTACTTTGAACAATGGCCGATGGAAGCGGTTTTGGATGATGCAAAAGCCGTCGAATGCCAGTTCCAAAGGGACAAGCACTTGATCGGGAGGCTGTGTTCCGGGAACTCTTCCTGTCGGGGTATCATCACTTATGTTCCGCGAAGGCGGCCCACCAACAACCAGCCCAACGACTACAACCCGTTGCAACAAACCCAACACAGGTGGCAGAATCAATTCGAACCACTGCCAGACTGCTCCTAGTGCCTCAGTATTTGGCCTGTTCGAGGAGAAATCTTCATGCCAGGGCTCCACCCTGTCCATGGCTCCTTCCTATAGCCTTTATCTCCCAACACCGATATTTCAGAGGGAGTCCATGGCTCTTTCCCAACGTCTCAAGGAGTCACCTGGGATTGGGGACAGATGTTCTCAACGCTTTTCGTCGAGGATGTCTGGCTTCTCTCGTCGTCCATCATTCCTTATACTGCATCAAAGGGGTGTTAACTTCTCCTGCCGTTACATGCTTGTATGGCATTGAGGGGAGGATGATCTTTCCTTACGCGCTCTCCTAGTGGTGGAAACATGCTTAACCTTCCTTTTCAGGGCACCAGAGGGTAGGTGCTCTTTCCCCAACCTTGGACCGAGGGATGGACGGTCGGTTGCCCAAGTGAGAGCGGGTCGTCCTCAGTTCCTCTGCTTTCTCGTTCTCCTGGGAAATTTCTTCCTTTCGGTGTTGTCGCTGTCGCCGCCGCCCTCATCGCCACCAGAGTTCGCCGTGTCGCCTCCGCTTCTTTTCGCTGGCTGCTACCTCCGCGCTCCCTCCCCTCTTCCATCGCTGTGTCTCCCAGCATCGTGCCCGCACACACCTGAGTCCCGGTCCCCCTTTGTTGGTCCCCTGTGGCCTGCCCCTGCGCCTCGGTCTCTCGCCGCCTCCCATCCGTCCAACACCAGTGTCCTCCGAAGCATCACAGTACGGTACCGTCCCTCCGTAAGGAGGACGGTTTTATTTGGGCTTGCCCTAACGTCTGTGGTGTGGAAGGGTCACTTGGTCCCCCCGTGTCGTCGGCAGCCTCAGCATCACCGTACCGTTACCGTCCCTCCGTAAGGAGGACGGTTTTTTTTGTTGACATTCGTCATCAAAGCGGTACTGCTATTGCTGGAAGAGTCGCCTCCCCCTGGAATAGGATTCCTGTTAGGAGCAACCGAGTCTATCGCTGCCGCCGCGAACCGCCGCTGCCCTCGCGCCAAACGACTGTCAAGAGACGGGTCTCCGAACCATTACACACGCATCTAGCGAGGCTATCTTCAACTTCGTCAACCGGAGCCCCTGAGCATCAGCCCCTTTCCCAACGTCGACGCTGCAGATAGCGGGATCTGCTGATACTCCCGCGAGACTGGCTTCATTCTTCTCGAATAGATCACATCACTTCAGTCAAAATGCCTCTTTCAAGTATGGAGTGATGATCTTGTTCCTATGAGTGTGTTGATAGGTACTTACCCATCTTCAAGACAGCACTCATCATACCCGCTCCCTCCGTTCCGCCAAGAGCCCCCAGGCCGGCGACTACAACGCTGGTGAAGACGACTCCAGCCATGCCTCCAATACTCTCACTAACAGGCCAGCGACGTCCCGAGCCAGAAAGGGGCCTACGCTCCAACGTTCAAGGACCAAAAAGCAAAAGGTCACCCACGACGAGGAGTTCGAAGACGTTCCGGACGCCCCAAACACCCCTGCTCAGCTGCATGAGCATTCTGACGCGGATTCGGACGAGTATTGCGACGAGGATGGCGGCGCAGAATGTCTCGATGACTTGGATCCCGAGCTTATACAGGAGGTCATAGATTACCTTCTGGTTGACGAGGAAGCGGACGAGAGCGATGACGAAGAGAGTTCTGATGCACCTCTTGAGTCGAAAACCGGTGCCGTCGAGGATACTTTCGAGGCTTTCGTTGACACCGAGTGTGCTGTAGCCCAGGAGAACATTGCGCGCTGGGAGGACAGGGCCCGCAAAATCTTGGTCAGCATGAAGGAGCAAGCGAAGCGACGGGTGGACGAAGCCGGCGGATTTGACAAGTTTATCACCAGCTGCAACCACCGCTCCAAGGTCTTGATGACAAAATGGAACATAGTATTGCTTCTGAGGTCAGACCCCCAGTGTTTAGCCAACGATCTGCTGCCCGGATTCCTGAAAGTCACGGCAACAATTCTCGGGAAGAAGGATTTGAAGGTCCACCACCTTCGATACCTCACGCGCCTCAAGCCAGACTACCCCGACTCGGGCGCCTATCTCCATACAGCCATGAGACCTGTCGGACCCGATGAATCATCAGAGTGGGCCACAGTACACGCCAGCGGGCAGGTTCAAGAAGCTGGGATCTACGTTGGTTCGTCTCACAGAACTACGCGTGCCAGACCCCTTGTCTGTCGAAATGACGAACATCGTCGTATTTTTAGTGAAGGCGTCCCCACCAAGAACATCGGGCACACGAGGCATTACCGGTTCATTCCGCGACAGGGCGTGCGGTACCACATTTCTGTCCTCGGCCGGTGGTGTCCCACAGACACTAAGGCAAACCCAATGTCGAGGCTAGCAGAGGCGCTGGCCATGATATATCTCAACACTGTGGTTGGCGAGGCGTCCTGGTACCACTCGGAGGCCTGCGTTCAGTATCTTCGCGATGTTCGTGCGGCAGTGCCAGAGTTGCCGGATTTCCAGGAATTCGGGCTCAATATGGTATGGAACTTTGAGCAGGAAACGGTCAAAGTTCCCAGAGCGATTCTCGACCAGCCTTGCTCCGTCCCTGGTTGTAGGGCCAACCGGACATATGGCCTCGCGAACCCTGGAGACCCGTTCGGACCTCGACTATGTGCCACGCACGTGCTCCTTCGTCTTCGCCAACATCCCAAATGGATCTCGCTTGGCCCATGTATCCATTGCCGCAGGCCACGGGATATGTGGCAGTTTCACTTCACGGGAAGAGGGGAAACATCCGTATGTAGGGCATGCCTGAGACACATGGAGAAGCAGTTCACGAACAAGGGGCTGCCCACCCCGACAGTCGAAGAGAGTTCCCATACATTTGGTGGTTGTGCCAACTGCCATTTGAAGGAGTGGTGGACACATGATGTCATTACGGTGTCTTGGGGCAGCGGCAAGACCCGCTCTCGGCCGGTAGCCATGTTCAAAGGTTATGGGCCCAACCGTCGATGCGCACCATGCCACTGGTACAAGAAGATACACTTGGCGGAACGGCCTAAGGAAGACTGGTGAGCCCAACCCTGTTCCCGTCTTATCCCAATAGCACTGCTAGTGGTTGAAAGTGTTCCAACGCGGGTGAGAAACTAACCCACTAAACTAGGGAGAATAAGCCCGTACCGGTCGAAGACGGGATAATCGAGGGGCCATGCATGAACTCCTTTTGCGGTGAATCCTGGGACTCCTCAAAAGGCTTCAGAGGTACCGGCTTCAAGAGACGCTGCAGTAGATGTTACTCCCACCTCCGGAGTAACCAATTCATCGGAGAAAGGCGACCAGATGTCAGAGCGGTCAGGAACCCGAACTACGTCGCCCCGGTCCGCGATGGCCATGATGGTTGCAAGAACACCAACTGCGGCATTCCCGATTACGAGAGCAAATACGGCTGGACGGGGACTGGAGAACTTCGACGGTGCGGTACTTGTACACTTTGGAAGCGCAACCATGGCAGCGAACGGCCTCGGTTTCAGTGTCTAGAAACGAAATCTTCGGCATTGAGGAGGAAGGGCGAATTCCTCTCGGACGCTGATTTCGCAGAATATTGTACACTCAAGGGGCTCAATGGTTGCATGAGGCCAGGATGTCCAAATCCAAATGAACCTCCTAAGGAGGTTCATTATTCCGAGACAGCGAAAGGGAGGTGGTTTGGGTTCTTTGACGAGCGGAGATGTCGAGGGTGCCGGCGATTGGACCAGCTGGGGAGGGAGGCTATCAACAAACGAACTCCTAGGCCAGAACTGCGGAAGAAAAAGGGGGGATCGGATGTTCACTTAGGTAATGGAGGAGATTAGATGCGTACCTAATGCACAGTTACATATGTACCTATCCATTGAGATCCTGAGATACTTTTAAGTTAAAATATTAACATAACTCGATCACTAGCTGGCAGGACATGGCGGGTAGAGACAAGAGAGATCGTGCGGCGTTACCCCTAAGCACGTGTAGTACGTATCTGTAGGCGATCCTGAGGTTTCCGGATTGCGTTAACGTGGATAAGACGACAGAGTATAGGTATTCGGGCGCGTACCCGGGGGGTAAGTGTCCCGCGGGCTGGAAGAGAATTCCGAGTTTGAGGTTTAGTGTACGGTACGATACGCGTAGAGTAATCCTGGGCGGCTGGAAGGGAGTGCCGCCTATTAAGCTGGCCTGCGGTAATGTAAGTGCCCCTTTCTTTCTCTACGAGGTATCGAGGAGGGCTGATATAATAATTAGGTCGGCGTGGGATACTACTTCTATAAGGACTCTATTAATGGTTGGTTTAATGATGTAAATAAGGAAATGCTTAAGGCTAAAGGCCTGAGTTTTCTTAAGATTAACAGGGTATATAGTGATGGTAAGACGTATAGTAAGTGTAAGGCTAAGGATTAGGATCCGAGCAACGGGACGAGTGATTGTTATAAGAGTATAGAGATGTAAGCTGTCCATAAGTTTGAGAAGACTTAATTCCCAATAGTACTAAGGGTTAATATTAAACTTATGGCGGGGTGGCCTAGCCGCGAAATTGTAAGGCATTATTATTTAATTATTATAAAAGATGTTTATTTTCACTGTAGATAAAGGAGGACGGAACCTCGGAGATGATATGGAATTTCCTTATATTAAACGTAGTAGTATAATTAGAAATCCATTTACGTAGGTCGTTTATAGTTAAGCCCTTCGGCAAGGGAGTTTACATTTACTATTTCGTTCCAAGTATTAAAAGATATAGCCAAAGTGGTATATTTGGTGATAAAGAAATTAGTCTATTAACTATAAGGTGAACCATCTAGCCAGACGGTAGTTAACTGCCTTTGTAGCATCTAAATACTAGAATGCTCTCCTTTGTCTAACTAAATCAGATCTAAGACTCTTTCTATTATTTTCTTGTCCGATCTTAGCCCTTTATATCTCTCTCTTTAGTTTACGCGACTGGCTATTATACGTATGCATATCTGCTATACTGCTAAGGCTACTAAATCTAATACTAAGTACTTAGTTATCCTACCCGATAGATACAGAAGGTAAGTACTTAAATTGGAACCGCAACCGCGAGAATAATCTAATACTAATATAGAGTTAGCTAATTACTATGTGCGTACCCAATTCGTTTAGGTATAACGAAGGTATTTATTAGAAATCGGTACTTTGTTACTCATTAAGTATAGGCTGTAATACTTGTATAGGTTACAACTTGGCACATAGTGCAAGAACTAGTTCTTGAAGGAAGCTGGGTGCAGAGCTCTATTTTATCCCTTTAGAGTTTTATTAAGGTCGAAGAGAGCTAGGAGTAAACGCCACCTAATATACCGTGTATCTTTTCGGTGCATGCGATTTGTTGCACCGAGTCTTTAGGTGATCGACTTAACGAGGAATAACCTAACGACACGCTTTCCATGGCGTTAAGTGCGTGTTCCATATACATGGAAACGCCATCGAGAATGTAAGATGTTAGAGCGGGAGACCTGCGATAGGAGGGGTAAGAGGCAAAAATACGCGTGCTGTCTTCAAGATCCTTTCCTGTATTTAAAGCAGATCTATTAAAGATTAGGTAGCGAATAAGTTATACGGCAGAGCTTTGTGGGTGGATGGCTGGCTCGAAGAGGGAGACATTTATCCCAAAATACCTAATCCAGTCTAGCTAATAATTAAGGGTTACCCCGCCCCGCTCGCTGCCTACCTTATCTTGCCGCCATGCCCACCTCAAAGCCCAACCTAACCTTAGACCGTTTGCACGTTCTTTTGAGAACAAAACTATCGCCCATTCCCCGGTGCACCCTACGCCGCCTACCAGATTCCAATGTTTAACAAGATTCCTACTAAACTCATCGAAAATATCGTTTCATTTATCTGCGCGTATTGTATTCCCCAGGCCCCATGTCACTGGTCTCCCCAGCACGAGGACTGCCCCAAATCCCCAAGCACAGCAGCATTCCGCTGCTCCACTATAGTGACCTTTCCACCCTTTGGAGTCTCTGCTTGACCTCGAGGCACTTCAACGACATCGCGACCAGACACCTATATCACTGTCCTTTCGGTGCCCATGACGCCGACACCTGGTGGCTGCTCGCCAGGACGCTCATCAGCCGTCCAGACATCGCCGCCCACGTCAGGGAGTTGCATCTCCATAAGTTTCACGAGCTGGAAGAGCCCGCGCCTCCGCGAGAGATCTCGGACTTGTTCGCGTCAGGCCTACTCGTGCGCAACGGCCACAGCGGAAGGACGCCGCCCTCAGCCTCAGACGAGCAACGATGGACACTGCCCCGGCTGATGAGGGGCGAACCAGCTAGTTGCATTGATCTGATGATCAACGTATGCCCAAACCTCGAAACCCTCGAGGCGACCGTCGACATTTTTGACGACGCCAAATGGTACTATATCCCGCTATTTACGTTTTGCCAACCACAATCGATGCCAGCTTTGAGGAATTTAACCATCATTCCTAAGAAAATCCGAGACGGCATGAGCTTCGACTATATTCTGGATCTGCTCAAAGCCGCCCCCTACCTGGCGTCCATTTGCTGTAGTGGTCTGACGAGCTGCGACGGGCTAGGCTTCGAGTTGTGCCATGTCACGTCGTTGGACCTAAAGTCAAGTGCAATCGATGACGATTCCTTAGCCGACATTTTCCGCAGCTTCCCCAATCTGGAGACCTTCTCTTATCAGTCGGGTCCGGAGTATAGCGAAATACCCTTCTTTCTCTGGGAAATTAAGGAAACCCTCCAGTTTGCGCCGAAGTTGAGGAGATTATCGTTGGACTTGGCTGAGGACGAAATGGTTTGGGCTTTCGAAGACGTAAAAGGGTGAGGAGAGTTGGGGAGAACTAGAAAGGATCCTGAACCGGAGGGGCATTGCGTTTCGTTACCAATGGTGCAAGTCTAGATCGCTGGTGGAAAATTAGAGCTCTGCTTCCATATACTCGTTGGTCAAGTTCATGAAGTCCTACTTATCCAGGCTGCCTTCTTTAAATACAGTGAATTAACACCCTACGGATCATTGCCGTAGCCATGCCAAGACTTTACGGGGCTTTTGGGATGGAGCAATGCTTTTCTTCTCCTCCCTCTTCCTTAGCTTGGTCTTTCTAGAATTTAAATCAACTAAGTAGGATTTAATCTAATCTGCCCTCATCGTGCTAGGAGCTTTGGAGCTCTCTATGGAAGCCATACTAAGAGATTCCTGGCACTAGGGGGTTAATCATGGGATTGCCCGAGAAAAGAGCGCCATCTACGGCTGGAGCAAACCACAGCGAGAAGCGAGACAAAGAAAAAGAAACCCGGTTCAGCCAGGCGGCGAACGGGTCTTCTCTGCCACCACCCAAGGGCTGGCGCACAAAGCAGCCCCCTACCGCCGGTCTGGAATTTTGCCAAAGCTGCAGCCAAGGAAGCAGCACATGAACCTACCTGAGGACGCCCTGGATATCTACTGGCGGATCTCTTTCGCAGTCCACGCTGAGCATCATAGTTTCAAGAATATGAACAGCGGAATATGTGCTGCGGCTCACAGTTGAGAATGGACTCACTTTATCAACCTCCGCAGGAATGCACCATTTTACACCCATCTAGACATCAATACCATGGGCCTCAAACCAACGCCCCCCACATCCACAAAGTGAAAGCTCTCACCGCCGCCCTCCTGAGAATTTTTCTCATCATCAACTCAGGTAGGTATACACTACGTCTCTTGCACTAAAGAGTAATTTCCAGTCCCTCGACGACGCCGCTACTAACCCAACACCTCTAAGCGTATCCAGTTCTCCTTCGGTGCCGGTCGCCGTGTCTGCCCCGGTATCTACATCGTCGAGCGTAGCTTATTCCTTGGTATCTCCCGCATTCTTTAGGGCTCCCACATCCGCCCGGCCAAGAATAAGCGTAGCGAGGATATTATCCCTAATCAGGAGAGGCTTACCCAGGGCTTCGTCTATATGCCCGAGGAGTTCCCTGACCCCATCACCCCCAGTGATGAGAAGCGCCGCCAGATAATCATTAATACGTGGAATACCGCCGAGGAGGAGTACTTCGACCCTGTCACCAAGCAGTGGATAGGCTCCCCTCTGGGTGTCTCCCTCGGTCGCACCCCTGCCGAGGCGTAATCTAGTTTATGTAAAATATATAAAAAATGAAATGAAAATGAAATGAAAAAGGGGCATGCCATAAATCAGTGGAGGTTAGTCTTCTTCAAGTTATTTCATTTTTGCAATCTTTGGGGTCATGGCAGTACGTACTTGGGTTGTCAAAAATTCAAATCCATTTTTCCTGATTCAAACTGTAATCCCCCCCTGTCTGATGACCAGGAACTTTGTCTTTCTTCTCTCCAACCTGCAAACCCCACCCCCACCAACACCT
>Ga0247817_10001966_pt1 | contig 10612 bp, 10 predicted proteins | sample UWRJL212509R1_FD_178010 | JGI IMG/M metagenome (GOLD analysis project Ga0247817, IMG submission 178010) | Plant litter microbial communities from Arlington Agricultural Research Station in Wisconsin, United States - UWRJ-L212-509R-1 | ecosystem: Environmental > Terrestrial > Plant litter >... | reverse complement strand
ACTGCATGGACATCATCACGCAGTCACTCGCCATCCAGAAAAGCCTGCGCAGCCTGAACAAACTGCTCGTCGAGAACCACCTGCGCACCCACGTGACCGACATGTTCGCGGCCGGAGGCGACCAGCAGCAGCAGGCCGTCGACGAACTGCTCAAGGTCTACGAACTCAACAACAACCGGGGAGAATGATGACCCACGACCACGCATCGGCGCCCGAGCTCGTCGAAGGGCACCACGACCACGACCACGCTCACCACGACCACGGCGCTTCGGCGGGCTCAGCGACCGGGCACGACCACCACGCCGGCCACGACCACTCGCACCACGATCCCGCCCAGTTCCGGCGCAAGTTCTGGCTGAGCCTCGTTCTCACCGTGCCGACCCTGGTCTTCTCGCACGGGCTGCAAGACATCCTCGGCCTCGACGGTCCGCGTTTCCCCGGCAGCGAGTTCATCCCCGCCGCCTTCGCGATCGCGATCTTCTTCTACGGCGGACTCGTCTTCATCCGCGGCGGCATCCAGGAGCTGCGCGCGAAGCAGCCCGGCATGATGACCCTCATCTCGCTCGCGATAGTCGTGGCCTTGGTCTACAGCGTCGCGGTTCTCCTCGGCTTCCCCGGTATGGACTTCTGGTGGGAGCTCGCGACCCTCATCACCATCATGCTGCTCGGACACTGGGTCGAGATGAGCGCCATCATGGGCGCGCAGAACGCGCTCGGCGAGTTGGCGAAGCTGATTCCGGATGAAGCGGATCTGATGCACGGCGACCATGTGATGTCGGTACCGGTGGCGTCGCTCGGTGTCGGCGACACCGTGCTCGTGCGGCCCGGCTCCGCGGTGCCGGTCGACGGCGAGGTGACCGTGGGCGCATCCGACGTCAACGAGTCCCTGCTCACCGGCGAGTCGAACGCGGTCGCCAAGTCGGTCGGCGACGGCGTGATCGCGGGCAGCATCAACGGCTCGGGCGCGCTCACCGTGCGCGTGACCAAGACCGGCGACGACACCGCGATCGCCGGCGTGATGAAGCTCGTCGCCGACGCGCAGGCCAGCAAGTCGGGCGCGCAGGTGCTCGCCGACCGCGCCGCGGCGCTCCTCTTCTATGTGGCGGTCGCCGCGGCCGTCATCACGCTCGTGGTCTGGGCGCTCGTGACGCCCGACGACCCCGCGTTCGTGATCGAGCGCGTGGTCACCGTGCTGATCATCGCCTGCCCGCACGCGTTGGGGCTCGCGATCCCGCTCGTGGCGCAGTTGTCGACCGCGATCGGCGCGAAGAACGGACTACTCGTGCGCAGCCGCGCGGCCCTCGAAGACGCCCGCAACATCGAGGTGGTGCTGTTCGACAAGACCGGAACCCTCACCGAAGGCAAGCAGGGCGTCTCGGCCGTGATCCCGGCCGACGGGCAGGACGGCGACGCGGTGCTCGCGCTCGCCGCCGCGGTCGAATCGTCGAGCGAACACCCGATCGCGCGCGCCATCGTGGCGGCCGGCGGCCCCGCGAACGCGACCCGCTCGACCGACTTCGAGTCGCTCGCGGGCCGGGGCGCATCCGCCACCGTCGACTCGCGTCGCATCACCGTCGCCAGCCGACGCGTGGTGGCCGAGCGCGGACTCACGATCGACCCCGGGCTCGAGAGCGCGGGCGACCAGGCGAGCGCGCAGGGCCAGACCGTCGTCTACGTGCTCGACGAGACCTCGGTGCTCGGGCTCGTGGCGCTCGCCGACGTGATCCGCCCCGAATCGGCCGAGGCCGTCGCCGAGCTGCACAAGGCCGGCGTGCGCGTCGCGATGCTCACCGGCGACTCGCGCGCGGTCGGCGACTGGGTCGCGGCGCAACTCGGCATCACCGAGGTGTTCGCCGAGGTGCTGCCCGGCGAGAAGTCCGCCGTCGTCGCGAAACTCCAGAAAGACGGAACCCGCGTCGCGATGGTCGGCGACGGAGTGAACGACGCTCCCGCGCTCGCGCAGGCCGACGTCGGCATCGCGATCGGGGCCGGTACGGATGTCGCGATCGAATCGGCCGGCATCGTGCTGGGCTCGAGCGATCCGCGCGGGGTGCTCGCGGCGTTCCGTCTCTCGAAGGCGACGTACCGCAAGATGCAGCAGAACCTCTGGTGGGGCGCCGGCTACAACGTGATCGGCATCCCGCTCGCGGCCGGCGCGCTGTTCGGCGCCGGTGTGCTGCTGTCGCCCGCGGTCGGCGCGATCTTCATGTCGGTGTCGACGATCGTGGTGGCGCTGAACGCGCAACTGCTGCGGAGGGTGAAGCTGTAGCGGCGGCGGCGGTCGCAGGGTCTGCGAGAATGGGCCGGTGACGACACCGAAGCCGCAGACGATCGTCGTCGCCATCAACCCGTCCGCGTCGTTCGGCAAGAGCCGAGGGGTCGGCCCCCGGGTCGTCGCCCGCCTGCGAGAGGCCGGCCACACGGTGACCAGCCTGCAGGAGCCCGACTTCGCGCACCTCGTCGAGGCCGCGGCCCTCGCCGTGGCGCAGAAGCCCGACGCGCTCGTGGTCGTCGGCGGCGACGGCATGGTCAGCCTCGGCGTGAACCTGCTGGCCACCACGACGATCCCGCTCGGCATCGTGCCCTCGGGCACCGGCAACGACATGGCCAGGGGGCTCGGCATCCCCGTCGGCGACACCGACGCCGCCGTCGACGCGCTGCTCGAGTCTCTCGCGCGACCGTCGCGGGCGATCGACGCGGGGCGCATCCGCCACACCGACGACGCCGGACGCGACCAGACGACCTGGTTCGCGAGTGTGCTCTCGGCCGGCTTCGACGCGATCGTCAACGAACGCGCCAACCGGCTGCGCTACCCCCGCGGCAAGAACCGCTACCTGGTCGCGCTCGCGATCGAGCTCGCCAGACTGCGCCCGATCACCTACCGGCTGGTGCTCGACGGCGTCGAGACCGTGACCGACGCCGCGCTCGTCGCGGTCGGCAACAACCAGTCGATCGGCGGCGGCATGCGGGTGACACCCGACGCGGTCGTCGACGACGGGCTCTTCGACGTCCTCGTGGTCACACCGCTGTCGCGCACGGCGTTTCTGCGGGTGTTCCCGAAGGTGTTCGCCGGAACCCACCTGGGGCACCGGGCCGTGACGATCCACCGCGCCTCCACGGTGCGCATCGACGCCGAATCGGTCGCGGCCTACGCCGACGGCGAGCGGGTGTCGCGGCTGCCCGTCGACATCGAGCTGGTGCCGGGCGCCCTGCACGTGCTGATGCCGGCGGCTGCGAGTGTCGGGCGCACCTGACACGATGGGGGCATGACCTCCGTTCTGCGCTACGCCGCCTTCGCGTCGACTCCCGAGGGAGGCAATCCGGCCGGCATCGTGCTCGACGCGAGCGCGCTCTCCGAGACCGAGATGCAGAAGACGGCGGCGGATGTCGGCTTCGCCGAGACCGCGTTCCTCGTCGATCCCGCTATCGGGGGCGATGCCGGGCACGCCCGTGTGCGCTACTTCTCGCCGATCGCCGAGATCCCGTTCTGCGGCCACGCGACCGTCGCCACGGCGGTCGCCCTCGCCCGTCGCAACGGTCTGGGCACGGTGGTGTTCGAGACCCCCGTCGGCGCCGTGTCGATCGTCACGACCCGCGACGCCGGCACCGACGAGATCGTCGCGGCGTTCACGAGCGTCGAACCTAAGCTCGCCGGACTCGGCGACGACGTGCTCGCCGTGCTTCTCGGCCTGCTCGGCGTCGCACACGACGACCTCGACCCGCGGTTCCCGCCGCAACTGTCGTACGCCGGCAACTGGCACCCGGTGCTGGTGTTCGCCGACCGCGAGAGGTTCGACACGTTCGCCTACGACCCCGCCGCGATGCGCGCCCTGATGGACGCCGAAGGCTGGACGGGAACCGTGACCACCCTGTTCGCGGTGGGCGACGCCGAATTCGAGGCGCGCAATATCTTCCCGGTCGGAACGATGGACGAAGATCCGGCGACCGGTTCCGCCGCGGCATCCGTCGGCGGCTACCTGCGTACCCTGGGGCTCGCGCCCGACCGCATCGTCATCCACCAGGGGGCACACGTCGGCAGGCCCAGCCTGCTGACCGTCGACATCCCGCCGACCGGCGGCATCATCGTGAGCGGAACGGCAGTGGAGATCGTATGAAGACCGTAGAGACAGACCTGCTCGAGATCGCCTACGAGGAGTGGGGGCCCGCCGACGGCGCACCCGTCGTGCTGCTGCACGGCTTCCCCTACGACGTGCGAGCGTTCGACGAGGTGGCGCCGCGCCTGGCCGACGCCGGCCACCGGGTGATCGCGCCGTACCTGCGCGGCTTCGGACCCACCCGCTTCCTCGACGAGTCGACCGAACGCAGCGGCCAGCAGGCCGCGCTCGGCGCCGACCTGCTCGCGCTGCTCGACGCGCTCGAGATCGACACGGCGGTGCTCGCCGGGTTCGACTGGGGCGCACGCGCCGCCTGCATCGTCGCGGCGCTGTGGCCCGAGCGGGTCGCGGGTCTCGTCAGCGTCGACGGCTACGCCGTGCAAGACATCGCCGCGTCGGGCGAGCCGGTCGCGCCCGCGTGGGAGGCCACCTACTGGTACCAGTACTACTTCCACGGTTCGCGCGGAAAGCTCGGCCTCGAGGTGAACCGCGACGAGCTGTGCGAACTGCTCTGGCGCACGTGGTCGCCGACCTGGAACTTCTCGGCCGAGACCTTCGCCGCGAGCTCGCCGAGCCTGCACAACCCCGACTTCGTCGACGTGGTCGTGCACTCCTACCGCCACCGCTTCGGGCTCGCCGAGGGCGACCCGCGCTACGACGACATCGAGACGGCGCTCGCCGAGGCGCCGCCCATCATCGTGCCGACGATCGTGCTCGAACCCGGAGCCGACGGCATCCTCGGCGGCAGCGCCGACTCCGACCGCGAACGGTTCGTGGGCCCGTACGGCCACGAGCGCCTCGCCAACACCGGACACAACGTGCCGCAGCAGGCGCCGCGCGAGTTCGCGCGCGCGATCCTCGACCTGGCGGCCGGCGCGTGAGCCGCACCGCCCGCCTGTCGCTCGACCGCCTCTCCGTCGTCGACTTCGACGCGATGTGGAGCATCCACGCCGACCCGCTCACGAACGAGTTCAACCCCGCGGGCCCGCTCACCTCGCGCATGGACGCGCAGCGGCAGTTCGGCGAGTGGCTCGGCCACTGGCACGAACACGGCTTCGGCTACTGGACGGTGCGCGGCGACGAGGGCGTGGTCGGATTCTGTGGCATCCGCTTCTCGCGCTGGAGCGACGGGCAGCAGAACGAACGCACGGTGCTCAACCTGTCGTACCGCTTCACTCCGAGCGCGTGGGGCAAGGGCTACGCGACCGAGGCCGCCGGCGCCGCGGTCGGGTTGTGGCGCGACGAGCATTCGGCGCATCCGATCATCGCGTACACGACACCCGGCAACCTCGGGTCGCAACGCACCGCGCTCAAGGTGGGTCTCGAACGGCGACCCGACCTCGACCGGGTGACGGGCGAAGCGCTCGGCGACGACGTCGTGTTCGCGCTCGGGTGGGCGTAGCGCCGTCCCGGGTCGCGCCTCCCCGGGTCGCACCTCCCATGGTCGCGCTGCCCTGAGCGGAATCTCTTGGCCGGGCGACGCCGATGCGCGACGCTGGACGTATGGCGACGACACGCGTTCTGATCCTGGGCGGCACCGAGTTCGTGGGGCACGCCTTCGTCGACGAGGCGCTCGCCCGCGGGCACGAGGTGACGGTGCTGAACCGCGGAACACATGAGCCGCGCGCCGGCGTGACGAACCTCGTCGGCGACCGCACGAAGCCGGACGCCTTCGACGCACTGGGGCGCGCCGAGTGGGATCTGGTCGTCGACACCTGGTCGTGGGGCCCGAAAGCGGTGACGGATGCCGCGGCGCACCTCTCGGCACGTGCGGGCAAATACGTCTACGTGTCGTCCCGCTCGGTGCACACCTACCCGGCGCCCGCCTACGCGCGCGAAGACGCACCCGTGGTGGAGGCTTCGGCCGCCGAGACGGATTTGTCCGACTACGCCCGCGCAAAACGGGGCGGCGAACTGGGCGCCCTCGCGGGTTTCGGCGACCGCGCCCTGCTGCTTCGGCCCGGGCTCGTGCTCGGGCCGCGCGAGAACATCGGGCGGCTGCCGTGGTGGCTGAACCGCATCGCGCGCGGCGGCGAGATCGTCGCGCCCGGTCCTGCCGAGGCGTGCATCCAGTACGTCGACGCCCGCGACCTTGCCGGGTTCGGCCTCGACACCGCGGCGACCGGGCCGGTGAACGTGGTGAGCGAGCCCGACACGACGACGATGCGCGCGCTGCTCGACGCCTGCGTGGCCGCGACGGGCTCGGATGCGACGCTGCGCTGGTTCACGCCGCAGCAGCTCGACGCCGCGGGCATCGCGCCGTGGACGGAGCTGCCGGTGTGGATTGCGCCCGGACCCGACTCCGACGGCATGCACCGCGGCGACGTGTCGCTCGCCATGGCCGCCGGCCTGACCATCCGGCCGCTCGCCGACACCGTGCGCGACACCTGGACGTGGCTGCGATCGGTCGGGGGAGTGGCGCCCCGGCGACCCGACCGTCCGCCCGTCGGGCTGCCCGCCGAGAAGGAGAAAGTGTTGCTCGACGGTGGTCGCTGAGCCCGTCGGAGGGCATCCGCGCCCTCAATTTGGCACTGCTCTCGAGCTATGGCATACTCATCTAGTTGCTTTCGGCCCCATCGTATAGCGGCCTAGTACGCTGCCCTCTCACGGCGGTAACACCGGTTCGAATCCGGTTGGGGTCACAACAGCCCGGTTCCCTTGAATTGCCAAGGGAACCGGGCATTTTTTATGCCCGTTCGCGCCGTGTCCGAGGCGTGTCGAGCCTGCGGCGTCCCATGCCGGCGCTTCAGGCCTGGGTCTCAGGCCCGCGCCTCAGGCCAGGCCGAGCTCGTAGGCGAGGATCACGGCCTGCACCCGGTCGCGGAGCCCGAGCTTGAGCAGCACGTGCCCGACATGGGTCTTCACCGTCGATTCGGCGACGACGAGGCGTTGCGCGATCTCGGTGTTGTTGAGGCCCTGCGCGATGGCGACGAACACCTCGCGTTCGCGCTCGGTCAACGTCCCGACGGGCGACGGGCGTTCGCCGGCCGTGCGGGGCAGCTGCGCCGCGAAGAGGTCGAGCATCGCGCGGGTGACGCGCGGCGAGACGAGGGCGTCTCCGGCGGCGACAGCGCGGATCGCCGCCATCAGCTCCGAGGGAGGGGTGTTCTTCACCAGGAAGCCGCTCGCCCCTGCGCGGAGCCCGCCGAACGCGTACTCGTCGAGGTCGAAGGTGGTCAGCACGAGCACCCGGCTCTCGGGCACGGAACGCACGATGCGGCGGGTCGCCTCGATGCCGTCCATTCCGGGCATACGCACGTCCATCAGCACGACGTCGGGCCTGAGCCGGGCGGCCGCCTCCACGGCTTCCTCCCCGGTCGCCGCCTCGCCGACCACGGTGATGTCGTCTTCGGCGTCGAGCACCATGCGTGTGCCCTTGCGCAGAAGCTCTTGGTCGTCGACGATCAACAGCCGTATCCGGTTCATCCGTCGTCCTCCGTTCCGGGCACGCGCACGTGCACTCTCCAACCCCCGCCGGCTGACGGCCCGGCCTCGGCCGTCCCTCCGTAGAGGGCGGCCCGCTCGCGCATGCCGACCAGCCCGCGTCCGCTCCCGACGGAAGGCGCCGTGTCGTGGTCGACCCGGCCGTCGTCGGTGACCGTGATCTCCGCGCCGCCGCCCGCGTACTCGAGTCGCACGAGAACCGCGGTCGCACCGGTCGCGTACCGCAAGGCGTTGGTGAGCGCCTCCTGCACCACGCGGAACACCACGGTCTGCACGCCGTCGTGCGCGGGCGGTTCACCGTGGCTCTCGAGGGTGACTGGCAGCCCGGCCGTGCGGACGCTCGCGAGGAGGCCGTGGAGATCGGAGATGCGGGGTTGCGGATGCAACGGGGCACCGCCGAGCGCACCGGAAACGTCGTCCGTGGCCGTCGCGTCGTCGTTGGCCCCGAGAACGCCGAGCAGCCGCCGCATCTCGGCGAGCGACTGTCGACCCACCGCGCTCGACTCGCGCACCGCCTCGCGTGACCGGGCGGGGTCTTTCTCGGCGAGAGCGGCGGCTCCGTCGGTGAGGGAGACCATCACCGACAGGCTGTGCGCGACGACGTCGTGCAGTTCGCGGGCGATGCGGGCGCGCTCGGCGGCCGAGGCGAGACGTGCCTGCTGGTCGCGCTCGCGCGCCAGCTGCGCCGCACGGTCGACGAGCGCGGCGACGTAACGGCGGCGGTCGCCCGCGGCGACACCGAGCAGGGTCGCGGCGAGGATGATCAGCAGCGGCACCGGGCGGACGATCGCGGAGCCGTCGTCCACGGTCAGGGAGAGCACGACGGCGAGGGCGGAAGCCGCAACGGCCGCGATCGCGAAACCGGTCCAGGCGCTGCGCGTCGAACGGTAGACGGCGAGTGCGTACAGGGCCAGGCCGATCCCGACCGGGTCGACGACGCCGTCGAGCACCCCCTCGACCAGGGTGGTGGCCGCGATCACCACGAACGTCGCCCACGGGCGACGGCGGCGCACGAGAAGCGCGGCGGTTCCCGCGACGACCCCCGCCAGCAGCACCACGGTCACCGCCGGCGGCCGGGTGGTTCCCGCGGCGAGGAAGACGCTGAAGACCCCGAAGGTGTCGACGACCAGGTACAGGCCCGCGACGAGCGCGTCGACCCAGCGCGGATGGCGCCGCCAGAAACGCCGGAGCGGCCCGGGCTGGCGGGGGAGTGCGAGGTCGGCGGCCTCCGACGAGCGCGCGCCACCGAGGGTCGGGTCGGCGGCGGGCATGGACCCGACTCTACCGACCCCCGCCTCCGTACCGGCTGGCACCGCGCTGGCTGGCACCGCGCTGGCCGGCATCCCGCCGCCTGTCACCGCGCCGGCTCGAGCTCGTCGGCGACGGCGGCGGCCGGAACGGAAGCCGGGGTCGCGGTGCGGGCGTCGTGACGCACGATCGACAAACCGTAGACGACCAACCAGCCGATCGCGATCGTGGTGGCCACCAATTCGAGCACACTGCCGACGTCGGTGCCGAACCGCAGCAGCGACAGGATGCCTCCCGTGGCGGCGATCAGGGCGACGGAGACGCCGGCGACCATCGACAGACGACGCAGCAGGCGGCGCCCGCGCGCGAACGACGCCTGAAGCATCGCCGCACACGCCGCGGCGAATGCCGCCAGGGCCGCGAGGGTGTGTACGAAGTCCTGACCGGTGAACGTGTCGCCGACGGGCAGCGGGCACCCGGCCGTGCACGGTACCTGCGAGGCGACGAAAAAGAACCCGGCCGCGACCGCGAGGGAGACCGACGGAGACCAGCGGCCGATGAACCGGGCGCCGGAGCGGATGCCGCGTCCGGCCCACGCGATCGCGCCGCCGCCGCCCACCACGCAGAGCAGCGCGAATTCGAACCAGCCCGCCGTGGGCTCCCCGTCGGCGCCGAGTTCACTGACGTACACCGGGCGGTCGACGGTGAGGCGCGCCGCCCAGATGACGACGAGAGCGAGCGAGACGAGGATGCTGCCGGCGATGGCCGCCCGGCAGGAACGGCGGTTTTCGATCATCCTTCGACGCTAGAAACGGCCGGGCGACCGCGCGTCCCACCACGGCGCAGCATCCGCGGCCGACCGGTACCCGGGTACCGGTCGGTCAGGGCTCATCTGCGGCGCGTCTGCTGTGCGGAACCCGCTGGCACAGTCCGTGCTCCGACGCTAGGCCGAATGTGGTTCGGCGCTCCCCGGTAGCGTTGACCGCACGGGCTGGAAGAGTTCCCGCCGGGAAAGGCACCACCATGTTCGAAGCGGAAAACGTACGCGACTGGATCGGCATGCCCGTCGTGGACTCCGAGGGGTCGAAGGTCGGCAACCTCGAGAGCATCTACTTCGACACCGCCACCGACCAGCCCGAGTTCGCCGCCGTGCACGTCGGCATCCTCGGCGGCCAGAAGCTGGTGTTCGTGCCGCTCTCCGGCGCCGTCGTGGCCCCGAAGTACCTCAAGGTGCTGTTCCCGAAGAAGCAGATCAAAGACGCCCCCTCGATCGCGACCGACGGCGAGCTCGACTCGGCCGTCGAGCCGGAGATCTTCACGCACTACGGCATCCCGTACAACACCGGCATCAACGGCGAACGCCGCCTCGGCCGCCGCTAGAACCCCGTAGACGCCGAAGGCGCGCACCGCTGATGCGGTGCGCGCCTTCGTCCGTTGTCGGCTAGACGCCGGCCTTCTCGGGCACGGGGTCGGTGCCGGCCTCGGGCACCGTGTCGTGCCGCATCGACGGGTGCGAGCGCTCGAGCGAGGCGCCTTCGACGTCGACGTTGGGCAGGATGCGGTCGAGCCACTTCGGCATCCACCACGCGGCGCTGCCGAGCAGGTGCATGACCGCCGGGATGATCAGCAGGCGAACGACGAACGCGTCGAGCAGCACACCGAGTGCGAGGCCGAGGCCGATCGACTGGATCATCACCGAGTTCGAGAACATGAACCCGCCGAACACCGAGATCATGATCAGGGCGGCGGCGATCACGACGGCGCGGCCGGCGTGCAGACCACGTTGCACCGCGAGACGGGCCGGC
>Ga0247817_10001964_pt1 | contig 10617 bp, 7 predicted proteins | sample UWRJL212509R1_FD_178010 | JGI IMG/M metagenome (GOLD analysis project Ga0247817, IMG submission 178010) | Plant litter microbial communities from Arlington Agricultural Research Station in Wisconsin, United States - UWRJ-L212-509R-1 | ecosystem: Environmental > Terrestrial > Plant litter >... | reverse complement strand
ATTCGATTGGTTCAAAGATTATTTTGAATCAGGTTGATATTAAGACTCAGGCAGGAGAGTTGCTTGTGATTGCTGGTCCGAATGGTGCTGGTAAATCTACGTTGTTAAAGGTATTGTCTGAAAGAACAAAACTTCAAACGGGTTGTGTAACACTCAATGAAAAAGATGTGATGCTCTATTCTCCGAACGAATTAGCAAAAATACGTGCGGTCCTTTCGCAATCTTTTTCTACCGGTTTACCTTTTCAAGTAGAAGAAATAATTATGATGGGTAGATACCCGCATTTTAATGAATACCCAAATCAAATTGATCTTGATATTGTAAAAGAAATTATAAAAGAATTAGATATTGAACATCTGGCGAGCAGAGCATACGCTACCTTGTCGGGTGGAGAACAGCAGCGTGTGCAGCTTGGACGTGTATTGGCGCAAATCTGGAAAGAAACAAATCATACAGATGGAACAAAATATCTTTTTCTGGATGAACCTGTTTCCAGTCTGGATTTGTATCACCAGCAAACAGTATTGCAGACAGCAAGCCGTTTGGCTCAGTCCGGATATTGTGTTATAGCAGTGCTGCATGATCTCAATTTAATTTCACAGTATGCAACTCATGTATTACTCATGCATCAGGGAAATGTGGAAGCATATGGCAGCGCCGAACATGTATTTACCAAACAGCGAATTAAACATGTATACGGTCTAGATGTACATTTAATTCAAGATCCTGTTTCAGAACAATTATTAATTGTACCTGATAACAGTTTATTTAAAACCAACCAAATAATTAATAAATCCCATGACAACAGTAACACAATCATTAACAGAACGCTGGAATCAATTTAAAATTGATAATCCTAAAAAACGCATTCGTGAAGCAGCGGCGGCTCTTGGCGTGAGTGAAGCAGAATTACTTGCAACAGAAGTTGGTAATGGTACTGTTAAACTTGAAGGCGACTTTTCTGAATTATATAAACAATTGCCAACATTGGGGCGTGTAATGTCATTAACACGTAACGATGCATGTGTATTGGAACATAAAGGTTTATTCGAAGAGATCAATGTACAAGGTGAAGGCCATAAAGTAGGAACGCTGATCGGATCAATTGAAGCACGGGCTTTCTTTAATGTGTGGAAATTTGCTTTTGCAGGTGAAACAAAAACAGCGCATGGCTCTATGAAGAACATTCAGTTCTTTGATGCAGCAGGTGTTGCCGTTACAAAAATTTATCTTCAGGAAGAAGGAGCAAATCCGGAAGCATATCAAAAGATCGTTGATACTTTCCGTGCTTCTGAACAAACGTCTGCAATTACAACTACACCGGATGTATTTCCGGAATATCAGGAAAATATCGATGAAGTCGCTTTTCGTGCAGATTGGAGTGCGTTAAAAGATACACATGAATTCTTTGGCATGCTTCGTAAATACAAAGTAAATCGTTTGCGTGCACTTGAAATTGCAGGTGATGCATACACACGTAAAATTGATAAAGCTCAGTTAACACCTATGCTTGAGAAAGCAGCAAAAGAGCAATTGCCCATTATGATCTTTGTAGGCAGCAAAGGAAATATTCAGATCCACCAGGATGTTATTAAAACTGTTCGTGTGATGGAAAGCTGGTTAAATGTACTGGATCCGAATTTTAATATGCATTTAAATCTGGATGAGATCACAGATACCTGGGTTGTTAAGAAACCAACAGCCGACGGTGAAGTAACGTCCATCGAATGCTTTAATAAAGACCGTGAATTAATGGTGCAGTTTTTTGGCCTGCGCAAACCAGGAAAACCGGAATTGGAAGAATGGAAGACTTTAGTTAAGTCTTTATAGTTATTTTTTGTTTAATTGTTAAAATTGTTAAAGTCGTTCTCTTCACTACTGAAGAGAACGACTTTTTTTGTTCCTGCAAACCTTATATAAATTTTGTAACAAACACTTCTATATAGTTATTAAGAAATACATATCAGATGAAACCTAATAGGTTCTGTCATTCCCTTTTCTTACTTTTTTGTGTCGATGCCCTAATTTGTATTGTGTTAGTCCTGAAAGACTTAAATAGCATAGCTTGGTGCATTGCCCTAAGAATAGAGAATTTTTAAGTATCTTTACCTTCTATACTACATTCCATAGCGCAATTGCTCAATACGCTTACTTACTGTCCGTTTACTATGTCCGATAAGAAAGAGAAAAAAGATCATCCGATAACCAAAGAACGTTTACACCCAAGAAATAAACATCGTGAACGCTATGATTTCAATACACTTGTTTCTACTTCTCCTGAATTGGCGCAGTATGTTTCAATGAATATCTATAATGATCAATCCATTGATTTTTTCGATCCGGCAGCTGTTACAACATTAAATGAAGCATTGTTAAAACATTACTACGATATTCAGGAATGGAAAATTCCTGAAGGATATTTATGTCCACCGATACCCGGCAGGGCAGATTACATCCACCATATTGCTGAATTGTTAAGCACAAGTAATAAAGGAAAGATACCTACAGGGAAGAATATTAAATGTCTGGATATTGGGGTTGGAGCTAATTGCGTGTATCCGATTATTGGTGTTAAAGAATACGGCTGGTCTTTTGTTGGTGCAGATGTAGATCAGGTTTCTATAAATTCAGCTCAACAGATCGTAGATAACAACAAGGTATTAGAAGGTTTAGTTGATTTGCGTTTACAGACCAATCCGCTTGATATTTTTTATGGTATTATTGGTCAGAATGAACGATTTGATCTTACGATTTGTAATCCGCCTTTTCATGCATCAGCAGAAGAAGCCGCATCTGGCGCACTTAGGAAGTTGAGTAATCTGCAGCATAAAAAGGTAACGAAGCCTATACTAAACTTTGGCGGACAAAAAAATGAACTGTGGTGTGAAGGCGGTGAAGCTGCGTTTGTGAAAGAAATGATTTACGAAAGCAAGAAGTTTTCTACTTCGTGTTTGTGGTTTTCAACGTTGATCTCAAAACAAACCAATCTTCAGAAAGCCTACGATCAGCTTGAAGTTCTTGCTCCGTTTGATGTTCGTACGATACCTATGGGACAAGGTAATAAATCAAGCCGTTTGATTGCATGGACTTTTCATTCGAAAGAAGCTCAGGCAAATTGGAGAAAAGAGAGGTGGGGTTAATTTCTGGATGTGTTGATTGAATGGCCGTAAACTAAAAATGTTTGACCAATCGAATGCTGGATGTAAATATTGAAATTGTATGGACATCAAAACCATTTCCAATGGTTTGATAGTAGGTTGCATCATAATATGGATAATGCATGTCATAAGTGACTGTTGAATTGTATATACTCAGCCCGGCAGAAAAACCTTTGAAAAGTTCTCTGTTTAATGAAATGCCTCCATAGAAACCAACTCCTGAACAATCGGCTCCAAAAGAGTTTATATTATTTTCAATACTATAGGTTATGTAATTGGATATGGTCATGGAAGAGTAATTCAATAGGATAGGAGCTTCTATAAATAATTTATTTGATAAATTAATATTGAAATTCACACCTACACAATAGTCAGATTTTCTCCAGTAATTATAGCCAACTTCTAAAGAATATAAGTTGGCTATGCGCGCTTGCAAATCAATAAACTTGTATATTCGTTTTGTAGCAAAAAGTGTAAATCCCATTGATTTTTTTACGTTGCTATATAAGTCATCATAGTTACTTTTAGCTGTAAAAGGACAAAATCCATAACCAACTTCAACTCCAAAATTTATTTTTTTGTATTTATCCCGCATGTTAAAGTAACATATATTTCCATCTTCAAGTTTTAACGTATTCGCATATTTATTTTTTAATTCCTTTATAGATGTGTCTGCGCCAATTTTATATTGAATGGTTTTTTTAGATAAAGCATAGAAATGAATATTCATTTTTTCACCATTACGTTTTGTTAACGTATCTTGTCCGAAGCAAACGAACCCAATAAAAAATGTAGAGAGAAATAATAAATTTTTCATGTTTTTTTATTTTACACAACGTACAGATAAGCCTATATTATCATGAAAGTTTTCTCTGTATAGATCTTTGTCAAAACAACTAACAGAATAAAATGTACGGATCGTATCCATATAAGCTGTAGAAGAGTAACTTGTCCACCAAAGACCTGAATAACCTATTAAATAAAACTTTCCATCATTTTGAAGAGTTCCTGCGGGTAATGCATTAAAGCCTATTTCATCGCTAGCTTCTATGTTTTCATTGTTCCAGTTTTCCTGAATAGCATTTTTGAGTTTTCCGCCAGCAATTTCTTTTCCGCCTACTTCTGTTATTAATTTTTCCCAATCTGAAACGCTTGCAACATACCAATCTGTCGGACATAGATCTCGCCATCCATAACTTGAGTATCCTCCTTGTAAAGTATATCCGTTGTATAGAGCACCATATGTGTCCTTTTCATTTGCAGCATTTAAATTGGGATATATCATTGCTGGTTTTTTAAATGAAGCCATTGATGTAGGATCTGTGATTATCGGAATGGGTTCGCCAGAATTAAAATGTGTTACCTTTAAATTCTCTGCCATCCATGATCTTTTCCCAACTTTAATTGTTTTGTAAATGTTTCCATCAATGTCTTCCACCGTTCCATAAATGATGGGTTTGGGTGGGGATACGGGTATTGGTTGTTGCTTTTTAGTAGGTGTTGGTGTGTCTTTTGAATAGTCACAACCAATTATATTAAATAATATGAATATCCATACAACAAAATAAATCCGTTTCATGTTATCGTTTTAATTATTGTGAATTTATTTTTTACTTATTACAAATTGATTTCCAACCGGTAAAACTTGAATGTCTAATGAAATAATATCATCTGTTACATTTCTAGGCCAGGTAAAGGAAGTAGTTAAATAACAGGCATCAATTTGGGGAAAATTATGAGGTCTGGCTGCGTTACTGCTTACACCTAAATAATTATTAAGAGATGTGATTTTGTATAGACAAGTTATTTTATCTCCATCTTTTATATCTGCATAATCGAAAGTGTTAAAGCCTAAAAAGAATTTCGTTTCACCTGGTGCAATAAAATTATTTATGATAGGGACTATTTGTGTTTGTTCATATGAGTTTGATGACCAAGAATGACTTTCTTCATAAAGATTATAGCCATCCGTTTTTATAACATAGGAGTCAAGATCTAATTCTTTAAAACCAAACGGTCTGCCATTTACTGACCAGAGCATTTCTATATTTAATGGGTTATTGCCATTAAATACATTCGATTGTTTTATATCACAACCCGGTTTATGAATTGTTTGAATAATGGGAAGCCGATTTATAATGTAATGTTTCGTCGGAAAGTAATAGCTAAAATTAGTTGCATTAGATATATCCATAGAATACAAGTAATCAATTCGTGAATTTTGATATGCGCTTGCTGGTATGTTCATTTCCCCCTTTATACTATTTATCGTTGCTGGGTTTTTTAATAGCTTGAATTCGATTGTATAACTGATATTTATATTTTTAGGTAGTGCATTGTTATCAACGAGTCCATTATAAGCTATTCCGAGATAATATCTTTTGGCAAATAAATTTTCAAAATCTATATCCTTTGTTGGAGTCAATATTCTTGATCCTGCGTGGCTGTTTAAAGTTATATAAGTGTTTTCTAAGCTAGGGTCTAAGGATAGATCCTCTTCTGATTTATTTGGTGAAACATATAGCATCATATTCGCAATGCTGCCATCATCTTTTTGACCGTTTACTTCCCAGCTAAATTTTATTTGTATGAGGCTATCTTTAGTTGACTCTATATAATTATATACTGTATTTTCTTGTATAGTGATTTCTTCTTTTTTGCAAGAACAAAAAGCAAAAAAGAAAATAATATAGAATATATAGCAGAACTTTTTCACAGAATTCGTTTTTTAGAAATTAATGGAATATCATAACCCATTCGGATAGTGATCATATGTGAATGCGTTATTGATGAATTGAATTCTTGCATAAATAAATAATGATATTCTTTTGTGGTATTGATGATGCTGTTGTGAATCAATGAGTATCCAACGCCTATAGATATGCCTTTGTAGTATATATAAGGTGTAATGTTGCTTGTAAATAACAATGTGTTTAGAGCATCATTTCCATATTCCAGGGCCCAGCTTACATCTTTATTTGAATGAATTAAATAATTCAAACCTAAGTTGTATTCCAATCTTAAAAATGGCAATAGTTTGCATTCTACACCAACAGGTATTGACAGATAAATAGGATTTATAGATACAGGTGATTGTAGTGTGAAATAGGTGTTATTTTGAGAATCACGCAGGTACGTTAAGAAATCCAGTTCGTTTAAATAATCAATCGAAGTAAATGAATACTTCAACGAACGAACCGTTAAGCCTGTAATAAAATTGAAATCTTTCGTTATTGGTTTTTTCAATAGTAAACCTGCATTTAAATTTTGCGTGAAATCATTTTCTTTGTTTACAAAATTTAGTTTGCTTTCAAATACCACACCTAAGTTGATTTGGGCATGGGTATAAAACGTTACTGCCAACAGAGTTAATGCGGCTAGAATATTTTTTTTCATATTAATAGCCTTTTAAAATAAATGCTCCCCATTCTTTGGGCTTATTATACTTGTTTTTTATTTGCAGTTCTGCTAAATGGAATGCATCGGATACAGATAATTTATTGACTAGGTTTTTATAAAACTGAGTCATCAATTCCGACGTTATGTGATCATCGACTTTATATAAACTCATAATTACAAAACGCACCCCAGCAATTTGAAAAGCTCTTTGAAGTCCCCAAACACCTTCTCCTCCTTCAAAGACACCCTGTCCGGTTTCGCATGCAGATAATACAACCAAAGACGTGTTCTTAAGTTCTAGATTTGAAGCTTCATATGCACTTAAATAACCATTTTCTATAATTTTTGTAGAATCATTGATCGCGAATATTAAACCAGTAGTATTTAATGCGTCTAAGTCACTAGTTGACTCAAAGTAACCATGCGTTGCAAAATGTATAATTGATGTTGAAGACAAGTTTTTTACTCTATATTCTGTAGCAGAATCTCCCATGTAAATATATTTTGTTACATCCGTTGGTAGAATACGTACAATGGATTCTATTTCAGTTTTTGTTCCCGGAAGATCAACAGGTATTTCTGAATAGTAGTTTTCATGCGTATCAAAATTGGGATTACCAATGAGCGTTACTTTTTGTATAGGAAACGATAGTAATTTTTCTTGTAATATATCCTTTGATGACAATACAGAAGTTATTGTATACGTATCTATTAAATAATCTTTTCCATTATATAATTGGTCAGGATTAATCAGATTGTAAATGCCATCGGCAGAGAAAATGATTTTCTTAGTTGATTTATCTGATATTTTTGGCCAATAATTATAATAACTACTTGTATCTGTTATTGAAAATTTAATGGAGTTATAATATTTTTTGTAGTGTTTTGTTTCTAATAGTTTTGCTGAATGTTCATTTTTAGTTAATGAAAAATTCTTTGAATCACCTGTGAAATATACATAAGCACCACTTGAATCTAATGCTAATGAACGAATAGAATCTTTTTGAAGCTTTACATATTTCAGGGAATAGGTAGGTGTTTTAAGTACATCAATTAATATGGTGCCTTTTTCAATGTTTTTAGTAATGTCAGACTGTTTTAAATAAACCTCTTCTTCAATAGAAAGACTTTTTCGAATTGCTTTTTCTTGAGTTGAAATTTCGATTTCCAAAGATTCTATAGTTTTCAAATCTCCTTTTTCTATCAAAAATGATTTTTTTCTGTGAAGGCTTTTTAATGCAAGATATTGGTTGATTAATGTGCTATCGTTACTTGTAAAGACTTTGTTTGCGATTTTAGATGACTCGTTTAAAAGTATTCCTTTGCTATTTATATTGATCTCATATAAAGCGCTAAAAATGTCTGGGTCTTTATCATTCATTTCGAAATACCAAAATCCATAAAAGCCTTTTAATAGTTCAACATATTCTTTGTTATTACGATAAAAGAATATTCTTTCTGATTCTGATAGTAAAGAAAAATTTTTGTGGATGTAATCAAAAAAGACATTAGACAATTCCGCAAAAGTTTCCATTGATTTTGTCTTGTCAGTTGCCGTCCAAAATAATTTACCTCTGGTTGCCAGAACAGGCAGTAGGTAAGGCCCTTTTATTTTGACTTCTGTTTGATAGGTACTATAGGCAATATTATTCCATTTTGTAGCTTTTGAATAATTTAGATTTACTCTATACGCTTCAGCAAGGGTATTGTATATTTTTATATTTGTTATTACGTTGGTTTTTTTAGTCAATGTATTAAACCTGTGTTTATTATAGGAAGCAGCTTTTTTCGCAGCTTTTAACGCTTCAGTGTTTTGATTATTGGCTAAATAGGCTTGCGCCAGACCAACATACGCATTGCTAAGGGCATTAAATGAGTTGTCTACATAGCGCTCATCACTACGAATAGATTTAATATAATTAGTATAGAAATAAATGCTACTATCATATTGATGCTTGAGCAAATAGTAATTTGCAACAGTCAGATATGTTTTTTTAGATAAGACAGAATGTTTGTTGTCTTCAAATTTATTTTTTTTATCAACGTTTTCAATGATGGATTTAGATTTTTTGAACTCTCCAATGTTCATGTATAGTTCAGCTAAAAACAATTGTCTATTATAATACAATTCATGCTGTTTGTTTTTGTATTGTTCGTTTTTATTTAAGCCAGATCCAAGATCTCTTGAGGAGTAATAAAAATTTTTCTTTATGAATTCGAAATAGATACTATCTGCCAGCAAAAATTCAGCTTCGGTTTTGTTGATGTCGCCTTGAGCTAGATAACATTTCCCAAGGATTTCATGATTTTCAATGGTGTATTTATAATACTGGAATTGTGATTTTGTATTTAGCTGATCTCTTTTTATGGATGCCCAGTATGCAATATTTTTCTTAGCTTCTTGTTCTATCAAGGAATAATTTCCACTTGATAAATTCCCTGTTTTTTGTTGTGCAAATAGATGTTGTATTTCAGAGGTATAAAGAACTATAAAAATGAATGTGTATTTAATTAAGTTCATTAGTTTTAATTAAGATCTGTAAGTCCAATATAAATGAAAGTAAATCAAATAAGATATTATTTTCTTCTTGAACCAATATCTGTTTGATTTTTAGTATAATAAATTATTCAAATAAGTGTAAACTTAAGCATCCGCAGATTCTGCTGGTTTTTAAAAAGTATCTCGTTTAGTAAGTTAATCTTAACTGTGAATTTTCTGTTTTTTCATAAAGTGTAAATCCAACTTGGATGCTGTTTTATAGAATCAATAAGCTTTATTGATTCTATAAATTGTTATTATTTATAAAATACAATATTTAAAAAACTGTTATAATTCTGTTTTAAATCTGATTATTTTTAATGGTCTGTATATTATTATATTATGATTTATTTTCATCATTTTTTATTTGTATTTATAATAAGTCTAAATTAATATAGTTACATTTGTCCAATTATATAAACTTATTTTATCAATGAAAAAACTATACATTTTAGCTATTGCAGTAGCTGTAACAATCTTTTCTTGTAAGAAAAGTGATGGAGATCCGGCACCAACCAGCCAACAAGTTTTAGTAGTGGAAAATTATTCGAAAGTTGTATATGCAACATACGATGATGCTTGGATTGCTGCAAAAAATTTGAGAGCTGCGGCAGCAGATTTTATTGCAGATCCTTCTCAATCAGGCTTAGAAGATGTTCGTGCAGCATATCTTGCTTCCCGTACTCCATATATTCAAAGCGAAGCTTTCCGATTTGCGACTGGCCCTATTGATGAAGAAGTAGATGGCGTTACATTAGAGGGAATGTTAAATTCCTGGCCGTTAGATGAATCCTATATTGATTATGTAGATGGAAATGCTGATGCAGGTATAATTAATGATCTTGTAAAATTCCCAACAATTAATAAGGAAATTATAGCTGCTAAAAATCAGACGGCTGGTGAAGAAAGTGTAAGTTGTGGGTATCATGCGGTTGAGTTTTTATTGTGGGGACAAGATTTTTCCGAAAATGGTCCTGGAAACAGACCGTATACAGATTATGTTACCGGCACTTCGGGTACAAATTCAAATCAAGTACGCAGAGGACAATATTTACTGGCATGTATTGATTTGTTGATTGACAACTTAAATACATTGAGACAAGATTGGGCTCCGGGCGCAGCAAATTACAGAGCAAAGCTTTTAGTAAACCCATCGGCTTCAATTGCCAATATTTTGACTGGGGCATTTAAATACGCTGACGGGGAATTGTCTGTAGAACGTATGGGTGCAGCAATAGAATCTGAGGATGTTAAGGATGATGCTGAGAGACAAGAGCACGAACAATCATGTTTCAGCGATCAAACAAACAATGATATCATTTTAGGTCAAAAGGGAATTAAGAATGTTTATTTAGGTGAATATGTTCGTATCAATGGAGACATTGTAAGCGGTACGAGCTTATCGGATATGATAAAAGCGATTGATGTAAAAACGGATTCAACTGTTAGAGCAAAAATTTACAATGCAGATATCAAGATAGCAGCAATTCACGCACCATTTGATAATGAAATTGTAACAAC
>Ga0247817_10001961_pt1 | contig 10628 bp, 8 predicted proteins | sample UWRJL212509R1_FD_178010 | JGI IMG/M metagenome (GOLD analysis project Ga0247817, IMG submission 178010) | Plant litter microbial communities from Arlington Agricultural Research Station in Wisconsin, United States - UWRJ-L212-509R-1 | ecosystem: Environmental > Terrestrial > Plant litter >... | reverse complement strand
CGCGGAATGCCGGATGTATAGCAATCGGCTCAAGACCGTGTAGGTACGCAACGAATCGTAGGACCGGCTTCAGCCGGGAGCAAGCCTGCACATCCGCAGTATCTGCGTCGTCAAACCTCTCGCCCTCCCGGCTGAAGCCGGTCCTACGGAGCCGCTGTGTGCGCGACAGCTACCCCACAATCATCTGCTGGCGTTGCTTAGGTACGCAACGAATCGTAGGACCGGCTTCAGCCGGGAGCAAGCCTGCACATCCGCAGCATCTGCGTCGTCAAACCTCTCGCCCTCCCGGCTGAAGCCGGTCCTATGTATGGACTCGCCCCCACTTTCAACCTGCTTTTGAACACTGCTACCCGGTTGCATCTATGTATAAGGCCTGTTCGAGGAAGCGTTACGGCTTCTGGCCAACATTGGGTGAGCTCGCGGTATGCCGATTACGTTAAGGCCTCAAAGGGCCAGTAGGACCGCAGGCATCTATCCGCGACGGTCTGACCTGGGGTCAATGTTCTTCAGCAGCGGTTGAGGTGACTCAGCACCCCGGTGGCAGAACTCTGTTGATTAATGATTCATCGTCGCCTCCTGGCAACCTGCAGGCTGGCGACGATAGGTCTGATCGTTTTGCAGCAGCACCCAGACGATGCGCAGGTTTCTATTGGCCAACCTCACGGCCGCTCCTTTTTGACCATGCTGACTTAGCCAGCGTCGTAGCCGGCGATCATCGGGATGCTCCGAATCAGGCTTCACCTGCCTTAACACGGCGTGCGCTCCTTGAATCGACAGGCTGCGAATATAGCCATCTCCGCGTCTGCAAATTCCTCCCAATCGGATTTTTTGCCCGCTGCTGTGCTGCTCGGGCACCGTGCCGAAGTAGGCTGCAAACATTCGGGCATTGGCGAAACGCTCAGGCTCAGTCTGTTTGGCCAGCAAGGCCGTGGCGATGATTGGGCCGATGCCGCGCACTGTCATCAGACGCTTTGCTGTCTCATCTTCGCGCGCTGCTGCTTCCAGGCGCCCCGTCAGTACATCGATGCGCTCACCCAGATGGCTCCATTCGCCCAGCATTTCATCAATCAGCTCGCGCAACATATCCGGCAATGGCTGGATGGCATCTTCCAATATACGTGGGACATTTCGGCTGAGGGTCACCGCCCCTTGCGCCATGGCAATGCCCTGTTCCAGCAACAGCCCGCGTATCTGATTACCCATTGCAGTGCGCCGCCTTACATACCCCTGTCGAGCACGATGCAGAGCCTGCATGGCCAGTTGTGCGGTGCTTTTGACGGGCACTGGCGCAATGTTTACATCTCGTCCTGAACGCAATATTGCCAGCACATCGTTGCGATCATTTTTGGCACCGCTACGATGTTTGGCGACATGTTGCGCCGGTAAAATTCGCGCCTGATTGCCCTGTGCTTGCAACAGCCGCGCCCAAGCCTGTGCGCCAGGGCCGGTCTCCATCAGCACCGTCACGCCTGCCGGCAGTTTTTGTAAAAAGGCCACAAAGGCTTCACGTGACTTGATCCGCTTTTCGTAAATGACCTGACCCAGGGCGTCTTCTCCGGCTATCTGGAACACGTTCTTGGCAAGATCTACAGCCACTGTCGAACAAGCCGACACATCGGCTGAAGACAGGGAGTTACTTTTGGTCGTATGCTTTTTCATGGACTCGCCCTCGCTGTCGTTGGCTTCTTAAGAATGCCACCGTGGCGCTACAGACGCCTCGGCTTGGGCGAGTCCATCCAATTACGAGATCTATGCGGGGCTTTAAACCACTTCCAGCCGGATCTTGTTCTGCGTCAGCAATTGCATCAGCGCCGGCACCGGGGCCTGATCGGTCACCAGACAATCGATCAAACTGATAGGTCCGAGGCGCACCATGGCGTTGCGGCCGAATTTGCTCGAATCCGCCGCCAGCAGGACTTGCCGGGCATTGGCGATGATCGCCTGGGAAACCCGGACTTCCTGATAATCGAAATCCAGCAGGCTGCCGTCTTCGTCGATACCACTGATGCCTACCAGGGCAAAGTCGACCTTGAACTGATTGATGAAATCGACACTGGCCTGGCCCACGACACCGCCGTCACGGCGCACGTTGCCGCCCGCCAGCAATACCTCGAAATCATCCTTGGCACTCAGAATCGACGCCACATGCAGATTGTTGGTGATGATTTTCAGGTTGTTGTGATTGAGCAGGGCGCGGGCGATGGACTCGGTGGTGGTCCCGATATTGATGAACAGCGAGGCGTGATCGGGGATTTGCGCGGCGATGGCCTCGGCAATTCGCTGTTTCTCATCGCGCATCTGGTCCGCACGCATGGCGTAGGCGGTGTTTTCAATGCTCGAATCATAGGCCGCGCCGCCGTGGTAGCGGCGCAACAGGTTCATTTCCGCCAGCTGATTGATATCGCGGCGGATGGTTTGCGGGGTCACGACGAACAGCGTGGCCATTTCCTCGATGCTGACATAGCCGCGCTCACGGACCAGTTCGAGGATCTGCTGCTGACGGGGGGGCAGATTCATTATTGTTGAGTGTCCTTTCAGGCTGCCAAATGCGGCCCATGATGCCGCAGGCACAGGCTGCCTGTCAGCCGGAAACTCATGTAACTCAATACTGCCCCTCGCTCAGGCGCTGCTTACTCTTGGTTTTCGTGCGGTTCCCAGTCACGGGTGCGCGCCACGGCTTTCTGCCAGCCTGCGTAGAGTTTCTCGCGCTGCGCAGGCTCACACTGTGGTTCGAACTCGCGCTCGATCACTGCCTTGTTGCGCAACTCGTCCAGACTGCTCCAGAAACCGATGGCCAGGCCGGCCAGGAACGCTGCGCCCAGGGCCGTGGTTTCGCGCATTTTCGGGCGTTCCACGTGGGTGCCGAGGATGTCGGCCTGGAACTGCATGAGGAAGTTGTTGGCCACGGCGCCGCCGTCGACACGCAGGGATTTCAGGCGTTCGCCGGAATCCTGTTGCATGGCGTCGAGTACGTCGCGGGTCTGATAGGCAATGGATTCCAGCGCAGCACGAATGATGTGGTCGACTTTCACGCCTCGGGTCAGGCCGAACAATGCGCCACGGGCATACGGGTCCCAGTACGGCGCGCCCAGTCCGGTGAAAGCCGGGACCAGATAAACGCCGTTGCTGTCCTTGACCTTGGTGGCGAAGTACTCGGTATCCACCGCATCGGTGATGATCTTCAGTTCGTCACGCAGCCACTGCACGGTAGAACCGCCGTTGAACACTGCGCCTTCCAGCGCATAAGCGACTTCGCCACGCGGGCCGCAACCGATGGTGGTCAGCATGCCGTGGGCAGATTTGACTGCTTTCTTGCCGGTGTTCATCAGCAGGAAACAGCCGGTGCCGTAGGTGTTCTTGGCCTGGCCTGGCTCGACGCACATCTGGCCGAACAGCGCCGCTTGCTGATCGCCCGCGATGCCGGCGATTGGAATGCCGCTTTTGCTGTGGCCGTAGACTTCCGACGAGGACTTCACTTGCGGGAGCATTTCCCGCGGGATATCCAGCACGTCCAGCATGCGCTGGTCCCATTCCAGCTTGTGAATGTTGAACAGCATGGTCCGCGAGGCGTTGGTGTAATCGGTGACATGAACCTTGCCGCCGGTAAACTTCCAGATCAGCCAGCTATCGATGGTGCCGAACATCAGCTCGCCGTTGCGCGCGCGTTCGCGGCTGCCTTCGACGTTGTCCAGAATCCACTTGATCTTGGAGCCGGAGAAGTACGGATCGATGACCAGGCCGGTGGTATCCCGGATGTAATCTTCCAGGCCATCACGCTTGAGCTGCTGGCAGATTTCGGTGCTGCGGCGACACTGCCAGACGATGGCGTTGTAGATCGGCCGGCCGGTTTCCTTCTCCCAGATCACCGTGGTTTCACGCTGATTGGTAATGCCGATGGCGGCGATCTGGTTGTGATGCAAATCTGCCTGGGCCAGCGCCTTGGTCATGCAGGCCGTCTGGGTGGCGAAGATTTCCATGGGATCGTGTTCGACCCAGCCCGCTTGCGGGTAGTGCTGGACGAATTCGCTCTGGGCGGTGCTCACCACATTGGCGTCGCGGTCGAAGATGATCGCCCGTGAGCTGGTCGTGCCCTGGTCAAGCGCAATGATGTAATTCTTGTTCTGTGAGTCAGTCATGTCGATTGCCTTGCAATAATGGGTGAGTTTCAAGAGCGCGGGTGAGGTTCAAGCTCACGCGCGGGCCTTCACGGCAGCAACATCAGCATCGTTCTTTACAACGGGTGGGGCACTCGCAGGGGTGGCGTTGGGCAGATAGCGCGCGATCAACGCACGATAGCTCGCAGCGCCGAGGCAGGCACCAAGAATTGGTGCAAAAATCGGAACCAGGAAATAGGGAATATCACGTCCGCCGGTAAAAGCCATTTCACCCCAGCCGGCAATGAACGTCATTAGCTTAGGGCCGAAATCCCGTGCCGGATTCATGGCAAAACCGGTCAGTGGGGCGGTGGAGGCGCCAATCAGGGCAACCAGCAAACCAATCAACAGCGGGGCCAGGGCACCGCGTGGCAGGCCGTTGTTGTCGTCAGTCAGCGACATGATCACCGCCATCAGAATCGCGGTAATCACAAATTCCACCAATGCCGCCTGGCCGATTGAAATCGCCGGATTAGGGTAGGTGGTGAAGGCCGAGGCCAACTCAAGGCTTTCAAGCGTGCCGCGCACCATGTGGTGCGTTTGTTCGAATTCGAAGAAAAGGCTCACGTACAGCAGATACACCAGGCCGGCACCACAAAAGGCTCCAGCCACTTGTGCTGCGATATAAAACGGTAGTTTGCGCTTTTCAAAACCGGCAAAGAGACTCAGCGCGATGCTGACCGCCGGATTGAGGTGAGCGCCGGAAACCCCGGCGCTGAAATAGATCGCCATGCTGACCGCCAGGCCCCAGATGATGCTGATTTCCCATAAGCCAAACGTGGCACCCGCGACCTTGAGCGCCGCAACACATCCTGTGCCGAAGAAAATCATCAAGGCGGTGCCCAGAAATTCGGCTACGCATTGGCCTTTCAGCGTCGGTTGTTGTAGAGCGATTGTCATGAAGGACCTCATTTTTTGTTTTTTTGCAGCGCCGTGTGCAATTCACCGGTGCTATCTTTTTCATCGTGTCGGCGAAACCCCATCGCCGACCGAGATTCGACCGTGACTAGAAATATAGTTCCGATGATATTCGTAAACGAAAAAATATAGACAAGAATGAATACTGTCAAAGGTCGGATGTGAACCATCGGCCACATTGTGACCAAGGCGCTTGAACGGGTTACGATTTGTCCTGTATCGGGCGTCCTTGAGCATTCATCACCCCGTATATAGGCGCTGATCAAGACGCACTGACAGCGAATCGCTTAAAGTAGCGGCCTGAATCATCTGCCCGCCACCCTGGAGCGCTGCATGACCCCCGCACTGGATCTGCTGAAAAAAGTTCGCGCCGAACATCGTATCCACAGTTATGAACATGACCCGAAAGCGGCCTCGTATGGCCTGGAGGCCGCAGAAAAACTCGGGCTGAATCCGCAGCAGGTGTTCAAGACGCTGCTGGCGAGCACGGAAAAAGGCGAGCTGCTGGTGGCGGTGGTTCCAGTGGTCGGCACGCTGGACCTCAAGGCGCTGGCTCATGCGGCGGGAGCCAAGAAAACGGAAATGGCTGATCCAGCCGCCGCTCAGCGTTCCACCGGTTACTTGCTGGGCGGCATCAGCCCGTTGGGCCAGAAGAAGCGGTTGCGCACCTTTATTGACCAGAGCGCCGAGGCGTTCGCAACGATTTACGTCAGCGCCGGGCGGCGCGGGCTCGAGGTTGAACTGGCGCCAGCGGTGCTGGCGGAACAGACCAAGGCGATTTTTGCGCCGGTTGGGCGCGGTTGATCGTTGGAGCGAGGCTTGCCCGCGAATCAGGCACTTCGGTGTATCAGCCCCACCGCGTCATCGCTCTTCGCGGGCAAGCCTCCAACGGGTTCGAAGCACTGCTACACCGGACTATGAGTCGGAACACTCCCCGCCGCCGGAAACACCACCAGGTGTTCTGCCGCGACGCGAATGCCGACTTCTTCACCGGCAACGTAATCGGCATGACTCGGGAAAATCGCCTCCAGCTGGCTGCCCGTGGAAAGCTGCAAGCGGTAGAGCGTTGATGCGCCCTGGAAGGTCTTGCTGGTCACCCGTGCCTTGAGCGCACTGTCCCGGTCATAAACGATATCGTCCGGGCGCAGCAATACATCGACGGCGCTGCCTTTGATTGCCGCGTAGGCACGGTTGCCTTGCAGCACGCCCAGCTCGGTTTGCACCGATTGCGGATCGACCATCAGGCCACGAATGAAGTAGCCCTGGCCAATGAAGCTGGCAACGAAAGGCGTCAGCGGTTCGTGATACAGGTTGTAGGGTGTATCCCACTGCTCAAGACGACCTTCCTTGAAAACCCCGACATGATCGCTGACCGCGAAGGCTTCTTCCTGATCGTGCGTGACCAGAATCGCACTGGTGCCCCGCGCTTTGAGAATGTCGCGAACTTCATGGCTCAGCCGACGGCGCAATTCCCCATCCAGGTTGGAGAAGGGTTCATCGAGCAATAACAACTGCGGCTCGGGCGCCAGCGCACGCGCCAGGGCGACGCGTTGTTGCTGGCCGCCGGACAATTCATGGGGATGACGCTTGCCCAGCGCGCGCAGGTTGACCAACTCAAGTAATTCTTCGGTCACCTGCTTGAGGCGCGGATGCTTGCGAATACCGAACGCGATGTTTTCGGCGACGCTCAGGTGCGGAAACAACGCGTAATCCTGGAAGACCATGCCAATGCGGCGCTTCTCCGGCGCGAGGGTAAACCCCGGTCGGGAAATGACTTCGCCAGCCAGGGTGATTTCCCCTTCATGTACAGGCTCAAAGCCGGCAATGGCGCGCAGGGTCGTGGTCTTGCCGCAGCCGGAAGAACCCAGCAGGCAGCCGATATCCCCGGCGTTCAGGTGCAGATTGAGATTCTGCACCACCCGTTGATCCTGATAGCCGCATGCCAGATTGCGCAGATTCAGCAGAAGCGGCTGACTCATTCTGGCTGGCAGGACGGTGCGACAAGAAATTCGAGCAAGGCTTTCTGCGCGTGCAGGCGATTTTCCGCCTGATCCCACGCCACGGCGCGCGGATCGTCGAGCAAATCGGCGCTGATTTCTTCGCCTCGGTGTGCGGGCAAACAATGCATGAACAGCACGTCGTCGGCAGCCAGATCCAGCAGTTCGCGGGTCACCTGGAATGGACGGAACTGTGCGATGCGCTTGGCGGTTTCTTCTTCCTGGCCCATGGAGGTCCAGACGTCAGTGCTGACCAGATGCGCCCCAGCGACGGCTTCACGTGGGTCGCGCACCACTGTTACCCGCTCGCCGGCCAGGGCGAGGAATTCAGCATTGGGTTCGTAGCCGGCAGGGCAGGCAATGCGCAGCTGGAAGTCGAACTGAATCGCGGCTTCTATATAGCTGTTGCACATGTTGTTGCCGTCGCCGATCCAGGCAACGGTCTTGCCTTTGATCGAGCCGCGATGCTCCAGAAAGGTCTGCATGTCGGCCAGCAACTGGCAGGGGTGCAAATCATCAGACAAACCGTTAATGACCGGTACGCAGGAGTTGGCCGCGAATTCCAGCAGATTGCTGTGGGCAAACGTACGGATCATCACCACGTCGAGCATGCTCGAAAGCACTCGGGCGGCGTCGCCAATCGGCTCGCCACGGCCCAATTGAGTGTCACGAGGCGACAAAAAGATCGCCTGGCCGCCCAACTGGATCATGCCGGCTTCGAAGGAAACACGGGTACGAGTCGAGGATTTTTCGAAAACCATCCCCAGCACCCGGCTCTTCAGTGGCTCGTACAGCACGCTGCGATTACGCAGCTCCTTGAGCTCCACGCCGCGTCGAATCAGGCGCACGAGCTCTTCTGGCTGGTAGTCCATCATCGAGAGAAAGTGCCTGGCGTTCATCATTAACTACCTTTTTGCAACAGACCGCAGATGCTCAAAGCCGGGTTTTATCGGGAAAACGGGCGAGATCTACGGCGAAGGCCGCACGAGGCGGCGAATAGGAAAGGCGCGATGGTATAAAAAAATGTCGCCTGTTACCAATAGCGGCATTGATTTATAAGCCGTTGGCAATGTTTGGAAACATGCTCGGGCCCATCGGCGCCCGTTGCAGGATGGTCGGCGTCAGCTAGACTCTTTCCATCCTGACGAGAATTTGACCCTGCTGGAAGCAGTGAAGAACATTTGTACACCGACCTCACGAGCCAATGCAATTGCTGCCGACCCCGGTGTTGTTATGCGCAGCATATGCGACCTGCTTCACGTGGCTGACACGTCGGCCGTTTCATTACGTTTCATAAAAAGCCGTCCTGAGTTATAAATGGCTGGCGCGCAATCAAGAGGCTCGGGGAATGGATTCAAAAGAACAACAATTGACGGAATTGCTCGGTCTCACGGCCCGCACCCTCACACATCTCACTGCTTCGATGACGTCAATGTCATTCGAGCTGCTGCGCAGCGAAGACGAAGTGACCCGCTCTGCCGGTCGTCGCATGATCGACCGCATGGCGACTATCAGTTCCGGTCTGGATGAACACTGGCGCCTGATCGGTGAACTGACCGGCGTTCATGTGGCCCAGGAACAGATCGAAACCGTCCACGAAATCCAGCTGCAACGCAAGATCACGCCCATCGGCGGCTGATCCTCGCTCCCATCGGCGCGCCTGATGCACGCCGATTCACGTGATGAACGACTCTGGCGAAGTCACCTGCCACGCTCCATAGTTTCGTCTGCTCGATCACTCCAGATCGCAACGACAAAAACATGAGGCTGGCGATGACCAAGACCCTCCACCACCGTGCCTGTCACCTGTGTGAAGCCATTTGCGGCCTTACCATCGAAACCACTTCGACCACAGAATCCGGAACGCAGATCACCTCGATCAAGGGTGACGCGCTGGACACATTCAGCCGCGGACATATCTGCCCCAAAGCGGTGGCATTGCAGGATATCCAGAATGACCCGGATCGATTGCGTCAGCCGATGCAGCGTATTGGCGATCAATGGCAGCCAATTGGCTGGAACGCTGCGTTCGAGCTGGTGGCCGAACGTCTGTTGTCCATTCAGCAGCGTCACGGGCAGAACGCGGTGGCGGTGTATCAGGGCAATCCCAGCGTGCATAACTATGGGTTGATGACGCACAGCAATTATTTTCTCGGACTGCTCAAGACCCGCAACCGCTTTTCCGCGACTTCCGTGGATCAGCTGCCGCATCACCTCACCAGTTTCCTGATGTATGGCCACGGCTTGCTGCTGCCGATCCCCGACATTGATCACACCGATTTCATGCTGATTCTGGGCGGCAATCCGCTGGCCTCCAACGGCAGCATCATGACCGTTCCGGATGTGGAAAAGCGGCTGAAAGCGATTCAGGCTCGCGGCGGCAAAGTGGTCGTGGTCGATCCACGGCGCAGCGAAACGGCGGCGATTGCCGATCAACATGTGTTTGTTCGTCCGGGTGGCGACGCGGCGCTGCTGTTTGGACTCCTCAATACGCTGTTCGAAGAAGGCCTGACCCGCGCCGGTCATTTGCCTGTCGATGGTATCGAGGAGGTGCGCAACGCGATTGCTGCGATGACCGCCGAAGCGATGAGCCCGCGTTGTGGTGTTCCAGCCTGGCAGATCCGGCAACTGGCGCGGGATTTCGCCGCAGCCGACAAAGCCGTGTGTTACGGGCGCATGGGCATCTCTACGCAAGTGTTCGGCACTTTGTGTCACTGGCTGGTGCAGTTGATCAATCTGGTCAGCGGCAACCTTGATCGAACGGGCGGCGCCTTGTGCACCGAGCCGGCTGTGGATCTGGTCAGCACGACGTCTGGCGGGCATTTCAATCAGTGGCAGAGCCGGGTTTCCGGGCTCCCGGAATACGCTGGCGAGTTGCCGGTATCGGCGTTGGCTGAAGAAATTCTTACCACGGGGGAAGGGCAGGTTAAAGCGTTGATCACCGTGGCGGGCAATCCGGTGTTGTCGACGCCCAATGGCCGACAGCTGGATCAGGCCCTCGACGGGCTCGAATTCATGCTCAGCATTGATCTGTACATCAACGAAACCACGCGCCACGCCGATCTGATTCTTCCGTCTACGTCCGCGCTGGAAAACGATCATTACGACACGACGTTCAACATGTTTGCCGTGCGCAACGTGACCCGTTTCAATCGGGCGATTCTCGAAAAGCCAGCAGGCGCCTTGCACGACTGGGAGATCTTTGTCGGACTGGCCAGGGCTTTTGCTGCCAGGGCCGGACGGGAATTGAAGCCGACCATGGCTCCGGCACAAATGATTGATCGGGGTTTGCGTGGCGGCTTGTACGGCGAGGCGTCGGAATATTCGCTGTCCCTGGATCGTCTGCTTGATCATCCACATGGCCTGGATCTTGGCGCGCTGAAGCCCAACCTGGCGCCACGCTTGAAGACTGCGAATGGGCGTGTTCAGGCCGCACCGGAGGTGATCATGGCTGATCTTGCGCGTTTCGCCGCTGCCAGCACGCCAGCCGTCGGCGAATTGTTGCTGATCGGTCGCCGCCATGTGCGCAGCAACAACTCCTGGATGCACAACTACCACC
>Ga0247817_10001960_pt1 | contig 10629 bp, 12 predicted proteins | sample UWRJL212509R1_FD_178010 | JGI IMG/M metagenome (GOLD analysis project Ga0247817, IMG submission 178010) | Plant litter microbial communities from Arlington Agricultural Research Station in Wisconsin, United States - UWRJ-L212-509R-1 | ecosystem: Environmental > Terrestrial > Plant litter >... | reverse complement strand
ATAACGTTTAGTTTTAATCAAATTAATAAAACTAATGTGAATTTAACGTAAAGTGATTATTATCAAATGATTAAATAAAAAAAATGGAAAGGTCTTTAATCTTCCCATCCGCAAAGTGTAAGGCCTAAACCTTTTGCCTGTTTCAGTGATGTTTTTACAGTTCCGTGATTACAAGATGATAAGCCGCGGCAGGTTTCATTAAAATGATACTTTTTTGCACCGGTTGGGCCACAAATATATACAGCGGCTTCAGGAGGCATAAAAGAAGTTAAAAAAACAAATAGTAAGAGTAACGAATATTTTATCATAGTTTTTATTTGACAATTAATTGGTATTTATTTCCTTGTAAATCGGTGGCATTTAGTTTTCCGTACGCAACCCATTCAGTGTTAATTTCAATATCAGGAATAGTATCGTTAAGTAAAATTCCGGCACCGTATTTTCCCTGAATATTGATATTCCCGAACACCGAATCGCCGTCAATGTCTATTCCTTTCACATCATAATTGTATTCGTATTGCCCGGAATGCCCGGTTCTGTATTGGTATTGGTAAGTGTCGTTGACGTGATACGTTTTTGCTTCTTCTGCCGTAATTGTTTTTCTGTCATCTGCCGTAATTGCTGGTTTAAAAAACGAATTAGTTTCCGGTGGAGGAGGAGCAGAAGCTTTTTTGCACGAAAGAGTTACCAGGAATAGAAATAAAATAATGTAGTTTTTTTGCATAGAGGATCGTGTATAAAATAAAAGTAATTGGACCTGTGTTTTTTGAAAATGTATTTATACTTTTTTCTAATTACTAATTTTTGGATAGTTTTAAAGCTTGGAGGAATTCTGGGCTTTATTAATTTAAATTTTTCTCCAAGCTTTTTTGAGAGTAATTCTTATCGTCTTTAGCTTGTATGACAACTAGTACAGCATGTTTTACATCCATTTGATTTAGAATAGCTTTTTTTTGCCTCATCTACTGCAGGTTTACAGCTAGAATAATCGCCTAAGTATTTTCTATTTGCTAAGATTGGCAAATACTGACAGTTTTCTGTGTGAACTTCATGGTCGCCATTTGATTGTGAATTTTGATTTACATAATACTTCATAACTTTTAAATTTTAATTTATATTTGAATTGTTTAATTATTCAAATATAAACTGTTTAAAAATCAGTGTTTTATGGAAAACCATAATGTGGAGAACTATCATTAAATTAATGATAGAAGGGTGTGTCAATTGCTGGCATAAACCATTTTAAAAAATGCTCAAAAATAGTTATTAAAGAAAAAGTAAATAAGATTAATAAAATTCCTTTTATTAAATAATACCCAATATTCTCTTTGTCGATCTCAATATTGTCTAATCGTCTGCCCAATGAAAATTGCAATACTTTATCAATTGTGAAATATGATGAAAAAGTAAAGAAAAAAGTAAAACCAGTAAAAATTATAATTTTTTGTATAGCAACCATAAATGTATTTTCAATCGTTTTTGAGTAAATAATTATTTCGATTGAGTTTTCAATTAATTCTAAGGCAACTTTAAGAAATAAGAAATAACAAATTAAAATAGAAACATACCATATAGAATATGAGATTTTTATTCGTTGTTCGGATTCATTTTTTAGATTTAATTTATTTGAAAGAAATTGAATTGACAACAACATTAATATTGTTGAAACAATTGCCACAAGACATGTGAAAAATAAACTTTGTTTGTCCATGTTATTTTGATTTTAAGGATATTCTCCAGTTATTTAAATTTGAAATGTCATTTGAAATTTCTCCAGGTTTGGCATTTGGTGCTGTAGTTTCCCAAAGAACATAATTTTGATTGTTGTAAACATAAGCAGAACCATTAATTGGTAAATTAATTCCAATAATTGAATGTCCATATAATTCACTACTCATAATTGCAACATCATAATTATAATGTTTTAAAATGCTATAAAGTAGTAATGTACGTGTATCACAGTCGCCTTTTAGATTCACTAAGAATTCTACAGGTGTATTTATTCCAAATCTTTGATTTCCGCTACAATCTCCTTTATTGCTTAAAAGATAATTTTTTGTAAAACGATCGCTATATAAATTGGCATTACATTCATTATCTAATACTAAAGCATATGGTATATCTTGAACAAATGTTACAATCATTTCAGCGAATTTCATTTTGTCTAATTTTTTTGTATTACCAATACTGTCAAAAAGTTCGAAAAGACTCGTGAATTTATTTTCATCAAATTCTTTTAGACTAAAAATTATATGATCATAGTCGTTTATCGAATTCTGACTTAGTTTAATATTAGTTTTATATAAATGTGCTTTTTTATAGTCGCTTAATTTAATTTGATACTTGCCTTCATATTTGTTTCCTGAATAATCTTTCCAGGATCGATATCTTGTTATGATACTATCGCTTTCGGTGTTCTGAATACTATCTGTATTAATATCATTAATTGGATCTATAATAGGCGTTACTTCTCTAGGCGAATCAACAATTAAAGGTTTAGGATTGTAAGTATGTGAGTGTCTAATAAAAGAATTTATAAGGGAAGCAACAAAACCAATTAGAAATAAGAGTGAAATTATTTTAATAAATGTTTTTAGGAATGGACCAAAATAGCCTAAAAGTAAAATTATAGCGAAGAAAGCAATTAAGTATATTATACTAGGTAATATGAAAATAATAAATGCTAAACCAGATATAATACCAATTATTGCAAAGATTTGATTAAAACACCCTGTCGTAGTATTATCATAATTATTTGTATTTGATCTATTTTTTATATACTCCCAATTTCCCCAAACATTATCATTATGATTAATACACTTGTATTCTTTCCGAATATAATTGTTTCTAATTTCGGTTTTCCCTGTTTCTATATTGCCAGTAATACATTTTTTAGGAAGTTCAGGTAATTGTGGTTCTTCATCTTCAATTAATAGAATCTCGTCTATTATCTCTTTTGTATAATCAACAATATATCCTGTGATGTAAGCATTAAATGATCCAAAAATTTCATCTCCGTCAATTTGATGAAGTTTTCTAATTATTTCAAATTCGAATAACTGGGGTTCAAGAACATTTACTCCAAATGATTTTTCATTTGCAGTTATTACGACCGGAAGATTTTGAGGTAATTTTTCTTTTGGAAATTTCTTGCCTTTTATTTTCTTTCTTTTAAAAACGCTTTCAAAATCTGTAGCAAAAACAAAAGGTCTGTTTGCTCTAAAATCATCGCGACTTTCACTTATTACATTAGCTTCATAAATTTCAAAATCAAATAGATCAGCCTTATCAAAATCGTCGTCAATTTTTATACCTCTGTATTTTCCTGAAATTATTCCTTTTAAATATGTTATTCTTGGAGTAGAAATTTCATATGTAACTTTTTTATAGGTTAAATTGTCTTCCCCAATGAAAGTATCTTCCTTGATAATATTTTTAATTTTATCAAACATATTTAATCGTTGTTTTCAGGGGTTGTGTTATAAAGAAAATCTAATAGCTCCCTTTCGTCATTTGAAGTTTTTGTAATTAATCTCATTTTAGTTCTGAAAGGAGAATCTAGCCAATATTCATATTTAATCATTTCCTCATTTACATATTCTTTTAATACAGTTTTTGAAATTTCATTATATTTTGAAATATTATATGATTTTAGTTTTTGTAATAAGGGATTTAATTTTTCTAAAGAGGCTTTGTTAAATAATTGAATCTCATGGGACAGGTATTTTTTAAATAATTTTTTAGTATCATCATACTCCTCTAGAATGATCCTATGCTCAATTAACATTCGTTGAAAATAATAATCAGACGTATTAATACTAATAATGTTAACTGATTTTAATTTATTTTCTAACCAATTAAAATTTGTTGTATTTATTAATTCATCCCTTAACTTAATTATCTCTCGTTCATTTTTTTCATTTTTTTTAAAGGCTTTCGAGCACAAATTACGAGCCTTATATTTGAAATATATTGGTAATAAAAATATTGAACAAATGACTAAAGTCAGAAGCCATGAAAGTGGATTTTCGACAAATAGCAATTGAATTGTTTTTATGTAAAAATTGCTTTTATTAAGAAGTACATTTAAAGAATTATAGTTTTTAATTTTATCGCTGACCAATATTGTTAAGTTATTTTTAAATTTATTAAAATCTGTTTTTAAAATACCGTCGACAGCTATCGAATTAATATTAGTGGTAAAATTTTCATCAGATATTAATTCATTATTCAATAAAATTTCAAGTTCTTTTAATATTTCAGTTTTCTTTTTTTCTTCTTTTTTCGTTAAGCTGAATTTTTTATCAATTTTATTAAATTCATGTAGTTTCATTTTAGCCTTTATTATAAATAAACGATCTGTTGTAATTTTTGAGTTTATAATATTTAAATGTTTTTTAATTAAGCTAGATTCTACTAAGTTTAAGCGAGTAATTATTTTATTGTTAAATTCTTTTTGATTGGTTAATTCTTCTTTAATTAATTGTTTATTAGTTAATGAATACAGTTTAATTCTTTCTGAAATTTTGTGCTTCTCGATATTATTTTTTACTGAAGAAGAAAGTATAAAAACATTTAATGGCTGAGCAATTATTATTGCTAGCAACATCATAAAGCCAATTCTTAAATTCATAGATAATGTAAAGAACTTACTCTCATTTTGTTTTAAATCTAAATTATTGAGAGAGTTTTTGTTTTTTTTTCTTTTCACTGACAACGGAATAATTGCTGGAGAAATAGTATGCATTAATAGTAAATAAATATTTACTATTACTGCTCCCCAAATAATTCCCATTGGGATACCAACCCATTTTGCTCCGTCAAATAGAGAAATAATGAAAAATGTAGCACTAAAAAAACATCCTACAAATATTAACAGTACAAAAAAACCTATTAAGGCGAATCTTGTTTGAATTTTTGCATTGCATCTTTTTAAAATATAATTGTCTTCACCAGAGCAAGTGAATAAAAAAAGCCGAATTTCGTTAACTGCCTTGTTCATTTTTTTCGATTGAATTAATGTAAGCGTCTAGATTTTCATCTATCTTTTTCATTTCTCTTTCTTTATATTTTTTAACTGCATATTCAGTAAGTTCTTTTTGAATTTCAGTAACTTTCATTTTTTCAAAAATCAGTTTTTCAGCTTCATGATTAATCACTAGATGTTTTTCTACACCTTGCTTATCCTTGTAATAATCATATTTTACTTCAATTCCATATTCAGCTTTGATTAACTCATCTCTATTTTCTGCCAGATAATCATAAGTAGTTTTGGTTAGCATCAATTTGAAAAATATGGGTGTTAATTCAATAGCCATGAATAATAGCGTTATAAATAGCGAAATCCAAAAACCGGCAACTTCATGAGCAATTTTTATTCGCTCTAATAAACCATCTAAACCGTTTGCTATTTTAGTATTATCAGATCGGGCCTTATCTTTTTCTATTCTTAGAAAATCCTTCCTTTTATTTAATTCCGCTAAATCTTTTCCATTTTGGTTGTCAAAAGTTGTTAATTGATTCGTTAAGTCATCTAATTGTGATTTTAAAGCTTTTGATAATGGGCCATTTCCTCCAACAATGCCTTTGGCTTTCCCCATTAAATTATCAGTATATGCTTGTTCTGCCACTTTGATTCTTTCATTAAGTGCATTTCTATCTTTAGCAATATCACCAAATTCAGCAGTTAATAATTTTTCTCGATCAGCGTAAGTTTTGTCAACTTTTTTCTGGTATTCAGCTTGTTGTTCAAGTTGTTTTTCACGAAGTTTAATATCAATTTCTGTTTTAAACATTCTAATTTCAACAGGTTTTGAAATTGTCATTGCTATTATCATTCCCATTAAAATTCGAGGAAGTGCACTTTTTAATTCTCCTATTGTAATAGCTTCGGTTCCATCACCTTTTCCTGTACTTGTAACAATAAATCGGTCAATATTGAATATCATTAATCCCCAAACTATTCCGAAGAATAATGCAATACAAATTGTTTGTAAATCCACAGGATTATCAATTGCAGATCCTCTCGGTTCAAAAATGGTATAAAATGCATACCCACCAGCAATTCCTGCTAAAGCACCAGTAGCAAAAACAATCCCACCAAGACACATATATTTTATTTGGTCAGAGTACGTTGCTCTTTCAAGAAGATATCTATCTCCGCCAGCACACTGCCATAAAAATTTCATTATTGTACCTGCTTTTGGTAATTGGTAATATTCTCGTGTCATATAAATTCGTTTTGGTTATAATTATTATGTTTTATATCGAATGTTTGCTTTGATATTATGATTTTTGATTTTTTTATTGGAGGTTTAGAAATAGAAACTTCTATTAATGAGGGACCTAGTTTAGGAATTATGTTTTTCTCCAGATTTAAAGAAAGATTTGAAAAATTAGTTTTGAAATTTTGATTTTGAAATTTTAACATTGGATCAAACTTTAGGCTATATTTCTTTTTTCGGAAAAAACCATATACTACAAGATTCACATTTGAGTTAATATTTTCTAGATTGAAAATTTTAATACTTCTTTCTAAAGTCTTTTTATTGTCAAATGAATACCATAAAGCGTTGTTAAAGTGATATTCTATTATGATAAAACTATTTTTAAAAATGTGATTTGAGTTGTAGTTCAACTTTATTAGTTCTATATTTTTATTTCTCTTAAAAATTATAATTAAGAATCTGACCAATACTATTTTAGCAAAGGCTCCTTGTTTGATTAAATATTTTAATTGATCTGAAAACAAATTTTAGTATTTTAAATTTTATAAATCTAAATAGAATAGAGCTCTCAAAAACGAGTATTTTTACCTGATTTTGAATTCTTGATTTTTAACAATTCAAACTTAAACCTATTTGAAACCAGTATTTTACGGAAATCCATAATCTGTCTTTTTTAATTTTTAGCCATAAAAAAAAGCCCCAGAAGGAGCTTTATAGAATTAATAATAGTAAAGGAGCTTTTAAATAATCCCCATATCTTTTGCAATAGAAACCAGATGAACGGTATTATTTGCTTTAAAAAAGTCTTTTAGTTTAGAAAGTCTTTTTTCCATTGCACTTTTGCTGTTGGGTTTTATGCCTAAGTCTTTAAAGATTTGTATGATTTCGTCTTGTGCAGTTCCAGATGATAGGTGTTTTAAGATTTGAATGTCTAAATCATCGATTTCAAAATTGCTTTTTTCCTGAAGGGCAGTAGCAACTTCATAAGAAATAAATTTTTGATCTGAAGTCGAAGTGATATGAATTGCCTTTTTTAGATCTTCAATACTATTTCGGCCTTTTAATACAAAGCCATCAATATCAGCATTATCAAAAAGAGACTTAATGCGATGGCTTTTATCTTCTACAGAATAGGCTATAATTTTAATATCTGGCTGTAATTCCCTAACTTTTTCAACAAGTTCATCGCCACATGTAATCTGTACATCACGATGGTCTTTTTTAAAAGAAAGATCACTAATTAATAAGTCATAAGGTTCATTATCCAGAATAGCTTTTCGTATTTTTAGAAAAGCATCATCACAATATTTTGCATGCTGAAAATTGACAATATCTAAGTTTTTTAAGGTTTGCTCGATTCCTAAATTTATATCTTCAAGATCTTCGGCAATTATTACTTTTTTAAACATAAGGCTTTTATTTAGGCAGAGTTATTTTTACTTTGAATCCTTTATCAGGTTCAGTGTCAAAAGTAATAGTTCCTTTTATGGCCAGAATACGGTTTTCCATATTTTGCAAACCATTTTTTACAATTTGATTTTTTTGGCAGCCTTTTCCGTTATCCGTATAATCAATAAAAATAATTTTTCCGTTGCTGTCAAACTTTACAACGACCAATGTGGCCTGACTATGTTTTGTCATATTGACCATTAACTCTTGCAGAATTCTGTGAATAGCGACTTTTTTTATATTATCGACTAATTCCCAATTCACTTTTTCGATATTATTTATAATGACGTTTGTAATGTTGGTATTATAAGTCGAAAGCATTTCTTTTAAGTTACCGGCATAATTTGTTGTAACATCAATAGTACTATTTTCCTGCGAAATTCTGCGAACGCGGGAATAAATATGATCTAGTTTTTGAATCAGCGTTTCCTTTGCGTTCTCGCTGCTTAAGGGTTGCGTCTGGGTAAAAGTCATGGCATAAAAAACATCGTTTGCCAGTTCATCATGAATATCTTTGGCAATACGGGTTTCGGTATCATAAGCCGTTTTTATCTTCTCTATTCGGCCTCTGTTTCTATAATAGCGTATTAGAATAACAATAACAATTATCAAGAAGATCACCCCAATTCCGGCCACTACTTTTTGATATTTTTGTTCCTGTATCGACAATAAATTCTCTGCTTTTTCTAATCGCAGTTTTTGATTTTCGTCTTTTTCTTTTTTAGAATCGTATTTAATTTTGGCAAACTTGTTTTTAAAGTTGTTGCGAACCTTTATAATACTATCATTTATAGTAATATACTTTTGTGCATATTGTGCATTTTTATTTCCGGAATCATTCGAAATTAAAAAAGACAAAGCTTTCAAACGTTCATCGACACTATTAAATCTTGTAGCGATTTCATATGCTGCTTGTGCATATTGATTCGATTTTTTGGAATCGGTTTTTAAAAAATATTCTGCGAGGTGTAAATTGCTTTCGATGCTTCCGTAAAAATCATCAATTTGTTTTCTCAATTGATAACCTTCGTTCATTAATAAAAAACCTTTTTCGGTTATCCCTTTTTTATAATAAGCAAACCCTAAATTGTCTAGTATTCTTGCTTTTTCATCAATTACTTTTTTATCGAGTAAAGATTCTAAAATTTTGATTGCCTTGTTGTAATTTTTTTGTTGAATATGAATTACCGCCATATTATTTAAAGGAGATTGTTTTGAAACCTCATCAGTACAATCAGCAATAGCTTCCCTGTAATAATAGATGGCATCATGGTAAAGAGAGAGTTCTTTATCAGCAATTCCGAAGAAATTATTAATGGAAGCACTATATATGCCTTTCTTTTTCAGAAAAGGCAGTGCTTCTGTAAGTGTTTCTTTACTTCCATAATAATCTCCATTTATTTGCTGGATAGAAGCCATTTGAATCAGATTAAAGACAATATTGGCACTATCTTTTATGGTCTCAAAAATTATTTTTGATTTATTGAAGTTGTAGAATGCACTATTGAAATTTTTATTTTCATAGTTCTCTATTCCTTTTTTTCTAAAATCTCGTGCTTCTTTTTTAATAAAAGATGTATCCACAGGTTTAATGTTTTCTTCTTTACAGGAAAGAAAAAGCAGGAAAAAAAGAAAACAAAAAAACGGGGATCGTAGCATAAAAGTTACTTTCCCCGAAAATAGTAATTAATTTGAAATTAACTACTTAAAATTACCACTATTGTGGTGGTGGCGGAACCTTAATTGGAGCATCTCCAGGTCCGTCAGCGTATGCTGGTACTTCGGGTTTTATATTCGCTTTAGTATCTTCGAAATCATCAGCAGTACAAGAAATCATAGTTGTCAATAGAGCGCACGCTCCCAATAATATTAGCTTTTTCATTTTTTTTTATATTTAAGGATTAAGCATGAGTATTGCTGTTCGGAACTTTTCCGGAACTTTTAGTGCAACATCATTTTGTGTTGGGAAGTGAAGTGTGTAGACAGTAAAATTTTATTTATACTTCCCGGATAAACTCCGTTTTACGGTTTTCCACACTTTGTTAATTAAACTAGTTTGTACATTTGTTCTAATCGCGAAATAAAACAAGAACTAATTTTGTTATTGCAAATGTAAAGCGCTTATTCGCCAGTGTTTATGCGGAATTCCAGGAAGTCCTAACTTTCCGATTATGTACTGAAAATCCTAAAAGAAATCCTAAAAATCCTGAAAGCTTATGGAAAAAATTACTCGAGAAAATATTGAAAAGAACTACAGAGAGGCTATTATAAAGAAGTATAGAAGTGAAAAAGTTGATGGAAAATATTCACATTATTTAGATAATCCTTCGCAAGCACTTCTCAGAGATTTATGTTGGGAAATTTTTAGTTTATCCCCTAATGAAAATGATTTAGTTGTATATCGAAATTTTTTTAGATTTGATTTTAACTCAAAAGATGAAAATACTTCGATTACTTATACTAATAAATTTAAAAAAGTTGGAGCTTTTTTTCGTGAGGATAAAGTACCAGCAAAAATTACGACTGTTGAATTAGCAGCAATTTTAGTCGATTATGAACCACGACCTTTTAAAAAGTTTAGAGAAAAGGGTATACCTATTATTGAGCAACCCATAGGTAGCCCTAAAATTCCTTTTGCATTTGGTATAAAGGATAAGAAAGAAGAGGAAATTGAAATTGAAGGGAATGAAATTGAGAATGAAAATAAAAATTATCAGGAAGACCAAATTGCTAATCCTGCTAATCAAGAAACATCTCCTTATAGTGAAGAAGAAGTTGAGATTGAACAAATAGTACCACAAAGAATCAGTTTATTTTTAATTATAAAAGAGAAACTCTTAAATAGATTAAAAAGAAAAATTAAAGTAACAGCGATAGGAGTTGCCATTGTGTTATGCGTAGGGTTTGCTGCAATTTATGAGTTTTTTCCAAGTAAAGGCTGCATGCAATGGAC
>Ga0247817_10001959_pt1 | contig 10630 bp, 6 predicted proteins | sample UWRJL212509R1_FD_178010 | JGI IMG/M metagenome (GOLD analysis project Ga0247817, IMG submission 178010) | Plant litter microbial communities from Arlington Agricultural Research Station in Wisconsin, United States - UWRJ-L212-509R-1 | ecosystem: Environmental > Terrestrial > Plant litter >... | reverse complement strand
AAAAGAAGGAACGTGTTGATTTTTGTCTTCAGAGGGTTGGATTGGAAGCAGCCGGAAAAAGAATGCCTTCGGAGATAAGCGGCGGTATGAAAAAGCGTGTAGGCATTGCCAGGGCTATTGTGATGAACCCCAAATATCTTTTTTGTGATGAGCCCAACTCCGGCCTTGATCCGCTTACATCAGTTAAGATCGATGAACTGATCAAGGAAATAACCGAAGAATATAAGATTACTACGATTATCATTACCCACGACATGAATTCGGTAATGGAAATCGGACAGAATGTAATGTTCTTATATCAGGGTGACAAGCTTTGGGAAGGTATCAATACAGACATTACCAAAACGACGGTACCCGAGCTTAATGAGTTTATTTTTGCAAATAAACTTTTGCGGGATGCTGCAAAGGAAAATGAGAACAAATAATTATTTGAAACCAAGTTTCCGTTGAAATCTTACTGGCAAAGCCTTGCGTTCGACAAAAAAAACGATTCCGCAGAATACTAGGAAAAATAACATGTGATAAGCCAGGTTTGCTGTGGAACCTGATGGAATCATGTATGCATCAAGTAAAATAAAAGCTCCACCTCCGAGGATATAGCCCAGTGCAGAATTAATATGGTAGGGGACCGGATAATATTTTTGTCCGTAATAATAACAAAGCACCATCATCACAAGTCCGGATGTAGCAAAGGCAAACCCGCATCCCAAGTATCCAATTTGTGGCACCAGTATTAAATTCAACACAATTGTGATGGCGGTGCCTGTTAACGTAATGTAAGTGCCGTACTGCGTTTTATTGGAAAGTTTAAACCAGGTGGCCAGGTTATAATAAATCCCCAGGAACAGGAAGCCAAGTAGAAGCCAGGGAACAACGGCCAGGCCTTCGTGATATATTTTCTTTCTCAAAAATAATTCTGCCAGTAAATGCAGATTCAGACAAATCCCGACCCACATAGTTGCGCAGATTGCAATGAACCATTTCATTACTTCGGCAAATAAAGGCGGTGCATTTTTATCTTCTGCTTTGGAATAAAAAAATGGTTCTGCCGCATATTTAAATGCCTGAATGGCGAGATTCATAAAGATGGACAACTTAAAACATTGCCCATAAATCCCGATGGCATCTTTGGTTGTCCGGTTAGGATAAAAATTGGGTTGAAGAAGATATTGCAAAAATGTCCGGTCGAAAAGCAAATTTGTAACGCCTGCCAGATTCATGATGAACAGCGGAAATGCATAAACCCACATTGGTTTGAAAAGCGTCGGATTAAATACAAATTTGAAATCGGCAAACTCGCGGTACAAAAAGGCAAAAAACATCAGGTTTGCGACCAAATTGGCCAAAACGATATAGCCTGCTGCAACATTCGGATTGTAAAAAAGATCGATAGCAGGCTTCAGGAAGCTAAGATATTTTTCGTTGTAAATATCCCTGCAAACGATCAGGAAGAAAAAGTTGAGGGCGATATTCATAAGAATATTGAAAACACGCGCAGAGACAAATTTCTTCGCTTTCTTTTCCAATCTCAATCTTGCAAACGGAATAGAAACGATCCCATCGATAGCCATGATTATTGCCATCCAGCGTACCAAGGTAACTTCTTCGGGATAGTGGATTATACTGGCAACCTGTTCTGCGAATAGAAAAATACTTCCTGAAAAGAATACACTGACAAGAATTACAGCACTTAGTACGAGATTATAGTATTCCTGACGGTCGCCTTCTTTTCTGGCAAACCAGAAATAAGCACTTTCCATGCCGAAGGTATAGATGACAAGGGAAAGGCCTGCGTAGCTATACAGCTGAACCTGGGAAGCAAGCTGCTCCGGTAAAAATAGTTTTGTGTGTAAAATGACAAGCAGATAATTAAGCATCCTTCCCAACATGGTACTCACTCCGTACATTACCGTATCTCCGGCAAGTTTCTTTAAGCTGCTCATAAGTTTACTGACTTGTCAACGAAGATTTGAATTGATTTAATGGTGTCTCCGTGCTGCAAATATACGTGAAGTGACTGCGTTTTATTGGCATGGACAAAAAAAGAGTCCTTTCCACTTTGGAAAGGACTCTGACATAATCGATCTATTTCTACGCAATTGTTGCAATGATTCTTTGGATCACATTTTCAATTCGCTTCCATCCCTCATCAGAATGCAAGTCCACATCGATCATTTTTTCACGATAATCGGTTGCGATCGTCATGTAGTAAATTCCGGCAGTGAGAAAAGCCATCAGTGCACTTGTGTCTTTAAAATTCGGCAATTCTCCAACTTTTTCTACAATCCTTGTAGCAATCTGATTTCTTGCGTCTGAGAGCATTGACTTGCCTGTGCCGATTTCCCAGCGCAACAAATCTCTTGTCGCCTTACGCTCGCGTAAATCCGTCAGGAATGTCTGCATTAATTCTGAAAGTACCTGGCTGCGCTCTTCAGGTGGAACGATGTTCATGTTGTCGATATATTCATCGCCCATCGTCGATGTATACTCTCCTGATTTCACATACTGTTCCATTAGTCCGTCTACGCTTTCAAAGTATCTGTAAATCAGTACTTTATTTACGCCGGCGGTTCGGGCAATCAGGTTTACACCGACTTTTTCGGTGCCATGCTGCTCAATAACTTCACCGACGGCCTTGAGAATTTTTCCCTTGGTTCGTTCTCGGTCTCTTTTTTTAACTTTTGTGTCGATTTTCATTTACGGGGCATTTAGGTTATACATAGTAAATGTAACATTTCGTCAGAAAATATTTATCATATTCCAAGAAGATATGTAACCTTTTTTCTCCTTTGGTTGCTTAATAATTATTCACCGGAAAATAATTCTTGCGGATTAAAATTTTGGACAGACCTGGATTTGTAGAAGTTTTTTAAATCGGCGCGCAGAATTTGTAGATAAAATAAAAAAGAGCTCATTTTAAAATGAGCTCTTTGCTAAAAGTTGTTGGCCGACAAGGACTCGAACCCTGAATGAGACAACCAAAATGTCCAGTGTTACCATTACACCATCGGCCAATACCGTGTTAGTGGGTGCAAAAGTAATATGAGATTTTTAAGTTGTCAAGTCTTTTTGAAAAAAAATTTAAAATATTTTTCAGATGCTTTTCAGCTCAACTCCGTTTGCGATCTTTTTTACTAAGCCTTGAAGCACTTTTCCAGGGCCTGATTCGATAAATATTCCTGCACCGTCAGCCACCATTTGCTCAACAGATTGAGTCCATCTTACAGGAGCTGTAAGTTGCGCAATAAGATTTTCTTTGATTACAGATACCTCCGTTGCCGGTTTTGCATTTACGTTTTGATAAATCGGGCAAATTGGAGCTTCGAATTCTGCACTGTTAATTGCCGCCGCCAGTTCTTCACGAGCTGGTTCCATAAGAGGAGAGTGGAACGCGCCGCCGACCGGAAGTATAAGCGCACGTTTTGCACCAGCCGCCTTCAATAATTCGCAGGCTTTTTCAACACCTTCAATTGATCCTGAAATTACTACTTGTCCAGGACAATTGTAGTTGGCCGGAACCACGATTTCGTCTGTAATACCCGCGCAGATATCTTCGATTGTTTTATCATCAAGGCCAAGAATGGCTGCCATCGTTGAAGGACGTACCAGACAAGCTTTTTGCATGGCGTCAGCACGTTTTGCCACAAGTCGTAACCCGTCTTCGAAAGACAAGGCTCCGGCAGCAACCAGCGCGGAAAATTCTCCAAGAGAGTGTCCTGCTACCATTTCCGGTGCAAAGTCAGGGCTCACTTTGGCAAGAATAACCGAGTGGATAAAAATGGCAGGCTGAGTAACGTTGGTTTGTTTAAGCTCTTCGTCAGTACCCTCAAACATGATCTTCGTGATGTCGAAGCCCAAAATTTCGTTTGCCTGATCAAACATTGCCTTTGCTGAATCGGAATTCTGGTAAAGATCCAGACCCATTCCTTTGAATTGAGAACCCTGGCCTGGAAATACGTAGGCTGTTTTCATGATTATTGGATTTTTTAAAATTGTCTTAACAAAAATTGAGCCCGACTCTTGCGAATCGGGCTGCAAATTAACGACTTCAATATGAAAGAAAAAAAATGTGGTTGTCGGACATTATCTCAACACCTGCACCCATCCTTTAAACTGAGCTGGTTTACCTCCACGTTGAACGGATTCAAAATAGACAGTCAGTTCGTAGTAATATTGACCGGCTGCGAGTTCATTTCCTGAGTTATTTTTTCCATCCCAGTTAATGTTCACGTCTTTAGTATCAAATACTTTTGCACCCCAGCGGTTGAACACTTTGAACTCAACGGCCTGAACAAAACTTGGACAATCCAGCGGTTTGAAAATATCGTTCTTTCCGTCGCCGTTTGGTGTAATGACGTTTGGCAATTCGATAACCGGGCAGTTTTCTTTGCAAACCGTATTGCTTGGTGCACTTTCTGTTCCATATTTATTCACGGCAGTTACGTAATAACAGCCGGCAAAGGAGGTTAGTCCTTCATGTGCAAAAGAAGTAGAAGCCGGAGCAGCGATTTCTTTCAACAAAGTAGGCGTATCACCTTCATAACGGGTGTAATACAAACGGTAAGCAATAATATTCTGGTCGCATTCAGCATTTTGTGGATAAGTCCAGGTTAGATTGTTGGTAAAAGAAGTCTGTCCGCAATACGTATCTCTTTTTACCTCCGCACAATTCAGCTCATCAATGGACAAAACCGGAACACAGGGTTTGGTCGTATCGGAAGCCGATATACAAATGATCTGTGAAAAATTGTAAAGCGGATCAACCTTAATTTGAGAATCGTTGTAGGAGCCAACGGTTTCCACTTTATAGCAAAAAACGGAATCTTTGGCGATGGTCACATTGACTGTTCCGTCGGCAGCATATTTATCCGTTCCATCATCTGTGAAAGTATAACTCTGAGGACCTTGCACCGTAACATCTGCAATTCTGTTGAAAGTGCCCGGTCTTGATTTATCTTCCCGGTAAACTCTGTGAACCAGATTATCGTTGCTCCAAGGCACGTTGGCCGTCCAGTTCAACCGGATACTTGTAGGATCTGCCTGTCCTTGCGACAATCGTACACTGCTTGCAATTTCTGTTTCGTCCAGCTTTACAAGGCTGCCATTTTGAGTGTAATAATATTCGATTTTGTATCGATAGGCGTTGGCAACTGTATTAAGATTTCTATCAATATAATTTACCAGTTCATCTGAGCCAGCGTTGATCGTGCCATCAATCGTAGCAATATTTGTAAAATCAGTTCCGCTTAATCCGGTAGCCCGGAAAAGCTTGTACTGAACCGGATTTGAGGCACCGGCAGGCAATGTAGGTTTGATCCATTTCACTGTGATCACACCTCTTGTTTCACTTGTTGAATCAATCGTAACATTGGTGATTACAGGCATAATGAGAGGCTCCTCAATACAAACCTGTTCAGAAGCCATACTTTCTCCACCTCCTATAAGATATCCCGGCTCATTGATATCCGAACCTGGTCTTGGGAATTCAACAACAATTCTGTAACTGTATGAGACACCAGCTTTTAGTCCGGTATTGTTGTTGTTGTCAACATAAAAAGTTTCCCCAATACCAACCCGCGCAATTTCTTCATAACCAGAACCCGCTGGAATACCGGTTAAACAAACATCGGTCGGAATAGCTCTACATCCTTCTCTTCTATAAATCACGACTCTTGCACCGGGGATCTGACATTTGTAAGAATCCCACGTCACTCTGAACGCTTTTCCGGCGGCATCTGTCACAGCAACAGCCCGAAGATTATCAGGTTGCGGTCCGTAAACCCTGATTTTCAAAGTCGTCATATCGACGAGCTTCCTGAACAGTGTAGGGTTCGGAGCTCCTGGTGCAGGGCCGTCTTCAACTTTAAAAAGCACATCATAAGGTTCAAGTCGTATGTGATTACAACCCGTTTGCCAGGTAAGCTGACCAGTTACCGTGTTCTGTGCTCCTTGCTGCGGAACGTTGAAAGTTGCGTAAGAGGGTGAGATTAGTGCTGCATTTTGATACAAACCGCTCGTACTTGTCAGCGTGAGGCGGTCTCCATTTTTATCCGTAGCCCGGATCGTTTGGTTAATAAGCGTACCGGCTTCAACACAAATATCAGGTAACGGTTCCAGAACGGGCCTGTCATTCCGTGCATCTTCCACAATGATCTGCATGTCCCGGACGATCTCGCCAATTTTTACGCCATCCCTCCATTCTTCCACAATAAAGGCAACATTGTAATATCCTTTCATTGCTGGGGCATCCCAGATAAGGTCTCCGGTTAATGGGTTCATACTGAAAGTAGCGGGTGACTGGCCAGCTTCTGTGGTACCGGGAGCAAAGGTTAGATTGGGCTGTGTGTAACCGAGAACCACGCCCAGACCTCCTCTGCGTGTGCTTTGTTGTGGCCGGTAAAGGCGATACGCAATACTGTCTCCGTCAGCATCAAAAGCACCAGGGTTATGAATGTACCGCTGCCCAACTGCAGCAATATCAATAGGTGCATTTAGGAGAACTGGCGTTTGATTTAGACCAACAAAAGAATTAATTACAATGGAAGTATTGACGTAAAAATTCAGGGAATTAGTAGGAAGTGGAGTTAAATTGAGAATCCCGTCATTCCTGTTATCAATTGTGACAGATATATTCCAGTTGCCAGCCGACGGGAAAACATGACGGGTAGTGTAAACATTTTGTGTTGTACTGTTTCCAATGTCCCGGGTTAATGCATTTATTCTATCTACGCGAACTGGTGTGGCATTTGCTCCATCTGTGGGCCCGCTATAAAAGTACATTAACACAAAAGTTTGTTGATCGGCGGCGGGTTTTCCTGTTGCTATATCAAAGTAGCCTGTGTATGTTACGTCATAGGCAAGCGGATTACCCGGAACTCGTTTCGCGGTGATTTCACCTGCTCGCGAGTGTGTAGCATATGCTTTTTGACTTACAGAAAGACAAATAAATAATATCAGAAGGTATAGACATTGTAGAATTGAGCGCATGTGTTTATAACTTTTTTAAAGATAGAGGTTGCCATAGTGAACAACGGCGATTATTCATTGTCAGAAGATACCATCAGGATAATATCCGGGATCATTCTGCAATTATCTATTCAACGAAATTTTTTAAAAAAATGTGTGTATAGAGTAAATGAATGTAGATCATCGGATACTTGATGTAACTATTTTTATTTGTCAGGAGAACGAAAAAAAAGCCCGATTCAGAGGAATCGGGCTTTTCAAATATTTCAAAATTAGATTTTATCTCAACACCTGCACCCATCCTTTAAACTGAGCTGGTTTACCTCCTCGTTGAACGGATTCAAAATAGACAGTCAGTTCGTAGTAATATTGACCTGCCGAAAGCTCATTTCCTGAATTATTTTTTCCATCCCAGTTTATATTCACATCTTTTGTATCAAACACTTTCGCTCCCCATCTGTTGAACACTTTAAATTCAATCGCCTGGACAAAACTTGGGCAATCAAGTGGTTTGAACGTGTCATTTTTTCCGTCACCATTTGGGGTAATTACATTCGGTAATTCAATAACCGGGCAGTTTTCTTTGCAAACCGTATTACTTGGCGCGCTTTCGGTTCCATATTTATTAACAGCTGTTACATAATAACATCCGGCAAAGGAAGTCAGCCCTTCATGTGCGAAAGAAGTAGAAGCCGGAGCCGCAATTTCTTTCAGCAGAGTAGGTTCGTCACCTTCATAGCGGGTATAATATAAGCGGTATGCGATGATATTCTGGTCACATTCAGCATTTTGTGGATAAGTCCATGAAAGATTGTTGGTAAAAGAGGTCTGTCCGCAATACGTATCTCTTTTTACTTCCGCACAATTCAGCTCATCAATGGACAAAACCGGAACACAGGGTTTGGTCGTATCGGAAGCCGATATGCAAATGATCTGAGAGAAATTGTAAAGTGGGTCAGCCTTGATCTGGGTATTATTGTACGACCCGACCGTTTCCACTTTATAGCAATAAACTGAATCTTTGACGATTGATACATTGACTGTTCCGTCGGCAGCATATTTGTCCGTTCCGTCATCTGTGAAAGTATAACTCTGAGGACCTTGAACCTGCACATCTGCAATTCTGTTGAAAGTACCCGGCCTTGCTTTATCTTCCCGGTAAACTCTGTGAACCAGATTATCGTTGCTCCAAGGCACATTCGCCGTCCAGTTCAACCGGATACTTGTCGGATTTGCCTGTCCTTGCGACAATCTCACACTGCTTGCAGTCTCCGTTTCGTCCAGTTTTACAAGATTTCCTGCCTCTGTGTAATAGTATTCAATTTTATAATTGTAAGCATTGGCAACCGTATTCAAACCCTTGTCGACATAAACCGTATCAGCAGCATTTGGTGACAAATTGGTATTGATCGTTGCAATGTTCGTGAAAGCAGTTCCGTTGAGTCCTGTTGCACGGAAAAGTTTGTATTGCGCCGGAGTAGAAGCACCTGCCTGAAGCGTTGGTCTTGTCCACTTAACAGTGATTTGTCCATTTGATTCATTTGTCTCATCAACAGTTACGTTGGTGATAACGGGCATAAGCAAAGGAACTTCGATACAAACCTGATCCGAAACGATACTTTCTCCACCGCCAATTAAATAGCCCGGTTCGTTAATGTCAGAACCTGGTCTTGGGAATTCAACTACAATTCTGTAACTGTAAGAAACACCTGATTTTAAGCCCGTGTTGTTATTATTATCAACATAAAAAGTTTCCCCGATACCAACCCGTGCAATTTCTTCGTAACCAGAACCCGCTGGAAGTCCAGGCTGACAAACATCGATCGGAATGACTCTACAGCCTTCTCTTCTGTAAATTACAATTCGTGCACCCGGCACAGGGCATTTGTAAGTATCCCACGTCACCCGGAAAGCTTTTCCAGCAGCATCCGTTACCGCAACTGCGCGCAGATTTTGCGGCGGAGGTCCATAAACACGAACATTAAACGTCGTGAAATCGACAAGTTTTCTGAATAATGAAGGATTGGGAGTTCCGGTCGCGGGACCATCTTCTACTTTAAATAAAACTTCATAAGGTTCGAGCCGGGCGTGATTACATCCTGTCTGCCATCGAAACTGACCGGTGACTGTCGACTGAGCTCCCTGCTGCGGCACCGTAAAAGTAGCATAAGCAGGGGTTATGAGCGGCGTCGCCTGGTAAACGCCACTGGTACTTGTCAGCGTGAGTTTGTCCCCGTTTTTATCAGTCGCCCTAACTGCCTGATTGATCAGCGTTCCGGCTTCTACACAAATTTCAGGTATCGGATCCAACTTCGGACGGTCATTTCTGGCATCTTCCACAATAATCTGCATATCCCGGATAATCTCTCCGATTTTTACACCGTCCCGCCATTCTTCCACTACAAACGCTACGTTGTATAAACCTTTTGTTACGGGTGCATCCCAGATGAGATCGCCGGTGAGGGAATTCATACTAAAAGTTGCCGGCGTCTGACCAGCTTCAGTCGTGCCGGGAGGCGTTACCAGAATTGGATGTTTGTAACCAAGATTTTCGCCCAGTCCCCTTGAAGTACCTTGCTGAGGCGTGTAAAGGCGGTAAGCAATGCTATCCCCATCGGCGTCGAAAGCACCAGGATTATGAATATAACGCTGTCCGACTGCGGCAATATCAATCGGCGCATTTAATAATACCGGAGTCTGATTTACACCTACAAAAGAATTGATTACGATATTGGTATGTACATAAAAATTCAGACGATCGGTCGGTACAGGGCTTAAATTCAAAATGTTAACATTTCTGTTGTCGATAGAAACAGAAATACTCCAATTACCAGCCGAGGGAAAAACATAACGCGTAGTATAAATATTCTGAGTTGTATTATTTCCAATATTTCGTGTCAAAGCATCGATCCGGTCCACTTGCGTTGGTGCTGCGTTGGTGCCGGAAGCTCCGTTATAAAAATACATCAAAACAAATTTCTGAGCTTCTGCCGCACCGATGCCATTTGGGCTGACATCGAAATAACCGGTAAATGTTACATCGTAGGCAAGGGGATTATTTGGAACACGTTTGGCTGTAATTTCACCAGCCCTTGCGTGGGTAGCATAAGCCTTATTTCCAAAGGCGAAGCAGATCAATAAAAGGAGTAAAACCTGAAATTGTAGATTATTGCGCATATAATTTAATTACTTTATCCTGAATAGAGGCAAACACTTCACTACGGATCGGAAACACAGATTGTCTGCAATATTAAATAATGACTGTGATATCTGATAAAGCAAACATTTTTATCTTAAAAATAAAAATGCCTCGTCTCGATATCACTGAAACATGAACGAAAAATCTATTTTAAAATGTATTTACCTATTCGTAATAAAACAGCCAATTGCGGCAAATCATCCTATGAAATTTTGCCCGCCAGTTAGTCGAATGACTGTCAGTGGTTAATTAATAGCAACACGGGTATTTAATAATGATTATAAATTGTAAAGCGGTTCATAAAAATGATCCTCTTTTATTGTCTCGCAAACGTTTGTGCCATACCTTTGAAAGGTTCTAAATATACCTCATTTTTTTGTACTAAAACTATTCGTGTTTGCTATGTCTTGGTTTACACAAGCGTTAACAAGTTCCATCGGTAAGAAGCTGATCATGTCGCTTACC
>Ga0247817_10001958_pt1 | contig 10636 bp, 12 predicted proteins | sample UWRJL212509R1_FD_178010 | JGI IMG/M metagenome (GOLD analysis project Ga0247817, IMG submission 178010) | Plant litter microbial communities from Arlington Agricultural Research Station in Wisconsin, United States - UWRJ-L212-509R-1 | ecosystem: Environmental > Terrestrial > Plant litter >... | reverse complement strand
CTGGAAGGTTACGTAATGCGGCAGTTTTAAATGGTTAACAAAGCCCATAGCTTCAATACCTTCGGTGTGGTACAGCACAAACTCCTGGTCGTTAGCCGGCGAGTTAGTATCGGGGTTGCGCATGGCTGTATCTAAAATGCCCATGCAAATGGCTTTGGTATCGTTCTGGCCGAAGCATAAGCCGTAACCAATGGTGTAATAAGGCGCGCTCTTTTTCTTGCGCGATTTACTATCGGATATCGTCTCGCCCTCGGTAACTTCAATTTTGCCTATGTAGCGCAGTTTGCCTTTAGCATCTTTAACACGCACCGGTACCGAGCCATATCTTAATTCGCCTACAGTTGGGTGAACGCTGCCAAAACCACGCATGCTTGCATAACCCAAGGCCATTAAACCTCCGGTTTCTGCACGGGCCAGCATTTGCAACCTTGCCGAGCGCGGTGCCGGGAAACGGATAGCTTCGCGGGTAATGTCTTTTAAAATTCTATCTTCTGATGGATCAATTGGTTTTAACAAACCTTCGTTCTTCAGCAGATCAATCACCTTAGTGAAGGTAGTTACCTCTGCCAGTTTTTCTGTGCTGATGCCCTCGTTAAAGCGGTTTAAAAACTCTTGGATCTCTTCGTTGCTTTCGGTAGCCTTGGTGGTATCTAACATGCGCTGCGTGTAATCGCGTGTCGGACCTAATATCTGTCCGCCCGGAATCTCGCGGAAGGATGCTGAGATCTTGCGCTTTACAAACATCTCGCGGGTATTTATAGCTTCTGAGTAATATTTACGTTCAAGCGTAGCGCGGAAAGCACGCAATATAAATGCCGCTTCAAAAACCTCGCCCTCGGCTTGTTTTAAAGCGATGGCTGCATACTCGGGCGCGTACACGCCCCCTTCACCCATTACCTTATCAACAGCCATTCGTAACTGCGATCTGATCTGTTTTATATCCAGCGGTGTGGTGGCATCTTTTAAGCGGTAAAACTCAACCAGTTTTTGTGAGTTATGTATGGCATCTGTACCGCCTTTTACTGCAATATATCCCATTGGGTATGTTTTGTTTAGGTTAGCGAATAAGAAAAATCGTTACTGCGGGGTATACAGATCATGTTGTTGTCCCTGTCTGTCAGGATCAAGTCAATACCTAAAGGGAACTCCTCATTTTGTGTTTTCAGCTCATCCAGTATAGCTGCATTTAAACCCGCTATGTATATTGCTTCGGCATCCTTAACGCCGGGGCCTTTTAGTGTCAGCTCAAGCGAAGCGTTAATTTTAACCTTGCTGATGCGGTTTACATCGGCAATTATGGTGGCGCTGTTTTCGGGGTAGGAAAGCGTGCCTGCTTTTAGTTGCTGAACAAACTCTTCCTCGTGCAAACCGGATATAAACACCAAGTCGGCATCCTCCAGATCAGCATTAACAGCCGACGTATTAAGGCTTATAAAATTGCTAACCTCATCGCCTTCGGCGGCGTAAAAAGAAGCATCGGTATTTAACAAGGCAAATGCTATTAAAGCGCTCGCATTGTTGATGTCCATCGGCTCGTCAATTTCAACCGGCGGTATCACATTGATCTTGCCCGGCCTTGCCATGCTATCCAGTATCAGGCGGTAATGCTGCTGGGCATCAAATACCACGTCGTATGTTATGGGATTATTCATATTAGTCTTGCTCCATCAATTTAAAGTCAACTTTGGTGCGCATTATCAGGGCATTTTCCAGCTTCTCAGCCTGATCTACCAATGCGGCTTGTTGTGTCAGGAAATTGTTCACAGGTTGCATATCTATATCAGTAAGCTGTACATAGGCATCCACAAATGCCAGGCAATAGCTCCTTACGGGCTCATCGCCTAAGCAAATACCAATGCCACGTTTGCCGTTCACCAAAACCTCACATTCTGTAGTAAGCGCCTCGCCCAAATAAAAAGGCTGAAATTCTACCGAATCTTCAGCCTGTACCATGGTCATGCAAATGGCGGGCATTTTTACTAAGTTTATTGTAAGACCCTCTTCTAAAGCAGTTATAAATGCTTCAAGCGGTTCCAGCTCACAATTGCATAATATATAGTCTTGATTGTGCATGGGTGTTCAATTGTTTTTACAAAATTAGAGTGCAATTATTTGCAGATAATTAGTGTTGAGATATAGTTTTATTAGGCAATTGTTAGGTGTTTCAGTTTGCAGTAATTAGTTTGCAGCAGGCAGAAGTTGAATAACCTCTCGGCTAACTATTCACTGCAAACTGCGCGCTGCCAATTGCAAACTGCTTACTGCAAACTGAACTTGCCGCTGTTAAATCGATACCCAACAGATCGTACGGTTTCTATGGCATCTTTATAATTTCCCAGCTTTTTACGCAAGCCTACTATCTGCACATCAGTTGAGCGTTCGGTAGCAAAATATTGCGGACCATTTATTCTCTCGATCAGCTGATTACGGGAGAAAACTTTTCCGGGGTGCCGGGCCATTAGTTCCATTAGTTTAAATTCTACTACGGTAAGGTCAAGGGCTATGCTGTCAAGAAAAACCTTGTATCCTACCAGATCTATTTTAAGCAGGCCAAACTCAAGACGCTCGGGCTTATCTGTTCTGGGGTTTACAATGCGCTCGGTAGAGCTTCTGCGCAAGATCTTTTTTACCCGCGTAAGCATTTCTTTAATGCGCAGCGGTTTTATCAGATAATCATCGGCACCTACTTCTAAAGCGGTAACTACGTCTATCTCATCATTTTTACCTGTGAGCATAACAATCGGGATATCGCGGGTGGCGGCGCTTAGCTTCAGGTTTTTACAAAGTTCAAGGCCATCCATTTCGGGCAGCATCCAATCTGTTATTACCAGGTCGGTGTTATCATCGGTAATATACTTAAGGGCATCAACGGCGGTAAAAAAGAACTTAACCTCGTAACCCTCTTTTACAAAGTTGTATTTAAGCAGTTCCAGCACATCGTAATGATCATCAACTATAACAAGCCTGTTCCTTTTCATAGTAATAATGGTGGCATAAAAAAGAAGAGTAGCTTATGCCGTTTTACCTTTTGGTTAACGGAACAATAATAGTTTACCAATTTGAAGCAAACATTAGCGCATCATTAAATCCTAATAATAAATGGTGCATTTAGTATTAATTTATTGTGAGATAAACATGGTGCAAATCAATTACTAACAAATGGCTAACAAAAACACATAACATCAGGAATATAGAAAAAGCGGGGGCGGTGCGATTCCCCTCTCGAGAGAGGATTCTTAAAAACCGGTGTATTTCCGCTACCCCCTCTAACAAACAAATAACCTAAGCCTAATTAACACGCAATATTGAAGAATCATATTTGCCTACACGCCTGCTTTGTGCTGCTATGAAAATTCAAATTGTAACTATTAATACCTGGAAATGCGATGGCGATTACTATAAACGTATGCAGGTGCTGGCCAATCAGCTTAAAAAACTCACGCCACATATTGTTGCCTGCCAGGAGTGTTTTTTATCTGTAGATGAAAAAATTGATACCTTACGGTTTTTAGCCGAAGAACTGGATATGTACTACCATTTTACGCCCGCAAGACTCAAAGAGCGAATGTTAAATGGGCAACTCATTAATGGCTACTCGGGCCTGGGAGTATTATCGGCGTTCAGACTGGATGTGGTGAATGAGTTTGATCTGCCAACCGTTGATGCCGACGGCGAACGGAAGGTACAACAAACCGCGCTTCAAATAACAGATGAAAATAAGCTGATGTTTACCAATATCCATCTTACGCATCTAAAAAATGCAGCTGATCTTCGCAAACGGCAAATACAACTTATAGCGCAAAAAACTCCCTCAACCGGCTATGCTTATAGTTTGTTATGCGGCGATTTTAACACGACGATAGAATCAGAAGAAATTGAATTGCTAAAAAATCTTACTAATGCTTCCGATTGCTACGCGGCAGGCGGCGGTGCAATCCCGGCCATTTCTGTTAATCATAGATCGGGCGAAGGGATAGACCATATTTTCAGTATACCTGCCGAGCAAGCTGATGTTGTTTTCACGCGTTCGGCGGTGGTGTTAAACCAGGCAGATTCAATTAGCGGCATTTACCCGAGCGACCATTTTGGTATCAGCACAACATTAATTACTAATTAAACATGTCAGTTAACGCCATCGATAAACACCCCCCATACTTGCTTGCCATAAGCAGTTATGCTGTGCATGGCGTGGCCAGTTTAAAGGTTTTTACACGGGTTTTAGGTTCTTACATTTTACCTGTACCAAGTTTAATGTTAGGCGGATTAACCAATATCCAAAACATAAAAAAGTTTGATTCGCCCTTTGCTGAATTGCTGGAAAACACACTGGAAATAGCCATTTCGCGCAAACAGCAATTGATATTTTATGTGGGATATCTGGGTAATGCGCAACAGGCCGATGTAGTTATCAACGCCATTAATAAATACAGGGATATTATTAAAACGGTAATAGTCGATCCGGTTTGCGGCGATAATGGTCGTACTTATGTGCCTAATGGCGTTATTGAAAAATGGGCGCAAATAATAACCCTTGCTAACATAGCTGCGCCCAATTTTACGGAGTTAAAACTGATAACCGGGCATGCTGCTGATGCAGAAGGCGCGGCTGATCTGTTTATTGAAAAGTTTAATCAGCTATTTCCTGATACCGGTCTGCTGCTAACCAGCAACCCAACAGCAGATGATGAAACCGGAATACAATTCCGTTCAAATTCGTTAAGCTTTAAATACAGTTTGCCCTTGCTGCCGCAAAACTACGGAGGTTCCGGCGATCTTCTATTGTCGCTATTTATCCGTAATCATTATTACCAGCATTTACCGCTAGAGCAGGCTTTAAAACTGGCGATGCTGCAAACGCACAACACTATAAAATTCAGCATAACCAACAACAGCGATCAACTGCTGCTGGATGAGCAGGTTTTTAACAATACCACCCCATAACATGAGCAAGCTATTTTACATTATTGGCGCATCGGGCGCAGGTAAAGATTCTGTAATGAACTATTGCCGCGAACAGATAAATGGCGAGTTGCCCGTTGTTTTTGCGCACAGGTACATCACCCGCCCTGCCAATGCAGGGGGCGAAAATCATGTTAGTTTAAGCAGGCTGGAGTTTGAGCTAAGACTGCAACACGGCCTGTTTGCCATGCATTGGGAAAGCCACGGCCTGTACTACGGCATCGGCATAGAAATAAACAACTGGCTGCAGAACGGCTTAACAGTAGTTATCAACGGATCGCGCGAATATTTGCCGATAGCGATGGAAAAATACCCGGCTATTCAGCCTGTTTTAATTGATGCTGATACAGATCTGATAAAAAACCGCTTAAACAATCGCGCCCGCGAAGATGAAGAGGCCATAGCCAAAAGATTACAGCGCAACGAGGAATTGAATTTGCAGGATACCAGCATTACTCGCATTCAAAACAACGGCGCCATTGAAGACGCAGCAAATCAATTGCTCAGCCTCATGCTACCAACCGAAAAGCTGATCGATACGGATCGTTAACTATTTAGTCAGCTCTGTTTCGTAAAGCACTTTACCGGTTGTATCAATGGCTTTAACATTTACCCGCTTTGCATCTATCGAAAAATACATAAAACCATGTGTTGACTCCTGGAACTTGCTGTAAGGCACACCAGCCGTAACCGCGGTTAGTTCTGAACCTGCACCTGTAATAAACTGATGGGTAAAGCCATCAGGCTTGGAGTGCTGCAAAGAATGATCGTGACCAGACAGGTACAGATCAACTTTATGCTGTGCAAATACCGGTGTTAATACCTTCCGCATGGTAAGCGTATCATAATTGGTAATACGCGGGCCAACCGTATAAGCCGGATGATGGCCTACAACAATTTTCCACTTTACATCTGCCGAGGCATTTTTTAACGTGTTATTTATCCAAACCAGTTGCTTTGCTGTATACTCTTTTTTCTCATCAAACAGCATCGGGTCGGTATCAATCATCACAAACAATACTTTATTGCCCTTGCTCAGTTCCATTTCTTTTGAGTAGTAGCGTGCCGGCATATTCCAGCGGCGGCTGACCTTACTGTAGCGTATCTGCGCGTCGGGGTCTGAGTGATAATCATGATTACCCAATATAGGGTACCAATCGCATTGAAGCGAATGTGCTGTATAAACACTTTCAAAAGAATAATTCCACAGCGGGTCGTGCTCGCTTACCACACCTTTAGGATAAAAGTTATCACCTGCGGATATCACAAAATCGTTGGGGTGTGTTTTGCCCCAAATGCCCATTTGTTTGGCTACTTCGGGCTGGTCGTATTCTGCATTGCGGCCCCAGTCGCCAACGGCCATAAAATGCATGTCGTAACCATCAGCAAGTTTTGCGCTCGGCGATACGTCTTCACTTTCCAGGTGGGTTACAACAGGTTCAGCAGCGGCTGCTGCTAACGGACCAATTAATGTAGCGCCTAATGCGGTAAGGGTGGTATTTTTAACAAAATCTCTGCGTTTCATGTGCTGTATAAATCACGCTCAAATTACTGCCTGCAGGTTGTGTTTATGCTATTAAATGATTAAGTGTTTGTAAACACCGGGTATAAAAAGCTATAAGGAGTCTCGGCAACATATCAAATGCCTTTAGCAGCATTCAGGCTTGCTGCGTTTTTCTTAAATTTGGGCATATCTTTAATTCTATGGGAAAGTTTTTCGATACCATACTGCCCGCACATCAGACTTTTATTAAAAAGCAGAAAATGTTTTTTACCGCCTCTGCTCCGCTGAGTGCCGACGGTCATGTCAACCTTTCGCCAAAGGGCACCGACTGCTTCAGGGTACTATCGCCTACGCGCGTAGCCTATATGGATGTTATTGGCAGCGGCAACGAAACATCGGCACATATTTTAGAAAATGGCCGCCTTACCTTTATGTTCTGCGCTTTTGAAGGGCCACCCAACATACTGCGCCTATACGGCCAAGGATACACCGTTTTACCGCGCGATGAGGAATGGCAGCAACTGGCCCCACTTTTTGAAATGCACATGGCTACCCGGCAGATTATAGTGGCCAATGTATACCAGGTGCAAACATCGTGTGGGTTTAGTATACCTTACTACGACTATAAAGGCGAACGCGACCATGCCCAAAAATGGGCCGAAAACAAAGGCCTTGATGGCCTGGAAACTTATAAGCAGCAAAAGAATAGGGTAAGTTTAGATGGCTTGCCAACCGCACTATTTTAACCACCATAAATTATACACATACCATGTTTATAGCTATTTTAAAAAACCTTTTTTTGCGCGATCTGGCTAAGCTTCGTGCCGAGCTGGAAATGTATCAGGATGAGCAAAATATCTGGCTTACCGAAGGGCAGATCAGCAACTCTGCCGGCAATCTTTGCCTGCATTTAATTGGCAACCTTAACACCTACATAGGGGCTGAGCTAGGCGACACAGGATATGTAAGGGACAGACCTGCGGAGTTTTCACTGCGCGATGTGCCGCGTGCCGAACTTTTAAAAAGTATTGATGATACTATCACTATGATTGCCGCTACGCTCGACCAGAAAAGTGACGAAATTTTAGCGGAAGAATATCCAATAGAGATAGCAGACGCTAAAGTAAATACAGGCTATTTTATGATGCACCTTACCACACACCTTAGCTACCATTTAGGACAGGTTAACTATCACCGCCGTTTACTGGATAAATAAACGATTTAGCCCGTAAATAAAAGCTTGCTAAACCGTTTCCTGCACCTTACTCAAACATTATTAGATTAAGCAAGCAGTTAAAATAATGCGTCGTAGACGCAAAAGGTTGGTAGAAAACAGATAGACGATATGCTGCATGCCGTAGGTATGCCACATAAGGTTGCGTACCTACGGCACGCTTTTCTTTCTTTCATTTTCTTTTCTACCGACCTTTAACTCCTATCGGAGTTGCTTAAATAACAATAATAGCATCTTCCCTAAGGGTGACTCGCGCAGCCCACTGTTTGGTTGAATGTTATGCCGTAAGCGAGATTTAGTTCTGGCCAAGCTTTGCCGCCATACTTTGCGTAGTGTGCGGCACTGCTAGCAATCTTTCCTTTTGGATAAGCACTCCGCTGGTACGACAAATACCATACGTTTTGTTACTGATCCGCACCATGGCCGCCTCTAATTGCTGAATAAACTTTTGCTGGCGGCCCGCCAATTGATGAATTGACTCTTTATCTAACGTAGCGGCACCATCTTCCAAGGTAGCGTAGGTTCCGGCGGTATCATCAGTGCCGTTTGGATTACTGCTTTGTAGTGATGATGAAAGCTCGGCAAGTTCTTCGCGGGCAATATTCATTTTATGTTGGATCACCTGTTTAAATTCCTCTAATTCGGCGTCGCTGTATCTTGTTTTCTGGGTAGTTGTAGTTTCCATGCCGCAATAACGCCAGATTTTAAGATTGGTTTTATACAATTACAAAAACTGCATTATATGTCTTTTTGAAAACAATTAGAAGGTTACGGCATAGCAATTGACTAATTAACATTATGAAAGCATTATTGATCAATTGTACTTTAAAACGTTCGCCCGAATTTTCTAATACAGGCGCGATGATAGAAAAAGCTGTTAAACTACTTGAAGAGCAAGATGTAGAAACAGAAGTGATACGCTTTACAGATTACGATGTTAAAACGGGCAATTCATCTGATGAAGGGGATGGCGATGAATGGCCTGAAATCTTAGAGAAAATAAAGGAAGCGGAGATCCTCATCATCGGCACGCCCGTATGGATGGGGCATTTGGCATCAACTTCTCAACGGATAATAGAGCGACTGGATGCCATTTTTCATGAAGAGGGCACTACAGATGAAGCAACCGGTCAGTATTTCACCTATAATAAAGTAGCGGGCTGCTTAATAACCGGCAACGAAGATGGCGCACATTCCTGCGCGGCCCAGGTTTTATGGTCAATGCAGGAGTTAGGTTATACCGTACCGCCTAACGTAAATGCTTACTGGGTAGGCCTGGCCGGTGGCGATAAAGATTATGTTGAAGGCGGTGGCGAACGTTATTTATATACCAACAAAACATTGCGGGTTATGATAGCTAACCTGGTGTTCTTCGCCAAGCTGCTAAAACAAAACCCAATCACAACAGACTGGAACAAGCTGACCAAATTAGCAGAAGCAGAGAGTGTTTCGGAATAGCATTTTCAGCGATTAAAAAACACCTTTTTTCAATGATCTAATTATCAAATGTTTACACAACATTTACAGCTAATTTTCCTGACGAATAAGTAGTCTCACTTTGTCCCACTTAAAAAAACAAATATCTAACTATCAATACATTAACAAAATAAGTGTTCCGGTGTGTCTCACTTATCCTGAGACACACACGGAGCACTTGATCTTATTGCCAGCCGCCGCCCAAAGCACGGTAAAGTGCAGAGGCAGCGTTTAGCTGATCTCTTTTGATAACGGCCAGTTCCAGCTCACTTTGCAAAACGTTTGCCTGCGCGGTAATTACCTCCAGGTAGTTGGCCATACCATTTTTAAACAACAGGTTAGCATTGCCTGTAGCCTGCTGCAAGGTATTAACCCTGCGTGCAGCAACCACCTGCTCTTGCTTTAACTGTTGAATGTTAGCCAACGAGTTAGATACCTCGCCCACCGCATTCAAAACCGTTTGACGGAACTGCAACACCACTTTCTCGCGTTCTACCTGAGCAACCTTGTACTGGGTACTTAACTGCTTACGGTTAATCAACGGCTGCACCACGCTACTGGCAACTATACCAAACAGCGAGGCCGGTACATTAAACCAATTGCTGGCTTTGAAAGAGTTGATGCCGCCATCGGCAGTTATACGCAAGGCCGGGTACATATTGGCTTTGCTTATGCCAACAGTGGCGTTAGCCATGTTCAGCGTAAACTCTGCACTGCGAACATCTGGCCTGCGACTTATTACTTCTGATGGAACACCAGTAGCTATTTGATCAGGCACGTTAAACTGGTTTAAGCTGGCGGTGCGGGCAATCTTATCAGGCAGCGCACCGGTTAAAATGCGCAGGGCGTTTTCTTGTATAGCTACATTTCTTTCAAACTCAGGTACTAATTGTACTGCCGCTAAGCGCTGGGCCTCGGCTTGTTGTATGGCTAATAAGGTAACCTGGCCCGCCGCGTATTGCAGTTTGATTATTTGTAAGGTGCTATCATTTAAACGCACGTTTCTATGGGCTATCTCTAACTGGGTATCCAGCATCAGCAGGTTATAGTAACCTTGCGCCACGTTGGCAACTACATTAGTTTGGATCAACTTGCGGGCCTCGCGGCTTTTTAAGTATGTTGCTAAAGCGCTTTTGTTCTGATTACGGATCTTACCCCAGATATCCGCCTCCCAAGAGAGTGATACATCGGCAGAGTAATTCTCAATATGCTTCGTACCCAAAAACTGACTTAAGCTGATCCCGTTTAAACTGTTATTTGACGGGCGACTTGAACTGGCACCCACATTCAAATTAACCTCAGGAACGTAGTTCCAGCTAACCTGTTTAAACAGCAGTTGCGATGCCTCTATGTTTTTTAGCGCGATCTGCATGTCATAGTTATTAGCAATGGCGCTGTCAATCAACCTTTGCAAAACGGGCTCGGTAAAAAACTGCTTCCACTGCAAATTGGCAATGCTGCTG
>Ga0247817_10001957_pt1 | contig 10637 bp, 10 predicted proteins | sample UWRJL212509R1_FD_178010 | JGI IMG/M metagenome (GOLD analysis project Ga0247817, IMG submission 178010) | Plant litter microbial communities from Arlington Agricultural Research Station in Wisconsin, United States - UWRJ-L212-509R-1 | ecosystem: Environmental > Terrestrial > Plant litter >... | reverse complement strand
CGACACTGTCGAACCGGGGCTGGCGGAGTCGCTGATCGTGCCGTTGATCGTCGCACCACCACTGAGCTGGATGTCGCGACCGGCGATCACCGAGCCACTGCCCACGTGCACGATCGTCGAGCCGAGGGCAGTGCCGCCGCCGAGAAAGGTGCGTCCGTAGACGACGCCCGAGGCGGGTAGCGGTGCGGTAGCGCGCGGACGGAACTCCAGCGCGTAGTCGCCGGGCAGAAGACCCGAGACGGTGTAGCCACCGGTCGCGGAGGTGAGCGTGGCGCGGGCGGCGACAGCTGTCGCTCCGCTGAAGTTTTCGGCTGTGCCCTCGAGGCGGTAGGGGGTCACAGTGACGCCCGTCAGTTTCTCGACGGCTGAGCCGCTGACGCCGCTGACGGTGCCCGAGATCCGCCCCGCGGTGCCGAGTGACAGATTCACCGTGGTCGTCGCGGAGGCCGCCACGAGTGAGGATGACGCGGTTGCGAGACTGATCGCGTTGCCCGAAAACATCGGAGCGTACATCGCCACCGCGCTCGTTGTGTCGATCGCCTCGACTCGGAACGAGCCCGGTTCCAGGTTGGGGAACGAGTAGATGCCCTTCGCAGAGGTCGTGGTCGTGGCAACGAGCGGCCAGGTGGATGTCTCGCTCAGGCGGTACGCGCGCACCGTGTACCCGGCGATGGTCTTGCCTGCGAGGTTGGCGACAGTGCCAGAGAGTGTGCCAGCGGGAGCGAGGGTCGCCTTCAGGTAGCTCGCGTTTCCGCCGCCGTTGAGCAGAGGAACGTCCTGGGCCTGGGAAGGTTCGGTGGTCCCGCCGAGGTACTGCTCGAACGATGTCTTGCTGGCGCCGAATCGCAAGAGGTAATGGCCGGGCGTGGCCGACTGCAGCGCAAATCCACCGCTTGAGGTGCTGGTCGTCGACGCCACCACGGAGTAGGGGGATTGCTGGCTCACGAGTGAAACAGGCACGTTGGCGACCGATGTTCCCGAGTGGGTGAGTACCGTTCCGGACAACGCGACCGGCGCGGCAGACGCTGCCACCGGTACGAGTAAGCCCGCGACGATCGCAAGGGCGACGGCGATGGCTGCGATGGGCCAAGCGCGGCGGGCGGAAACTGTGGACGACATGATGCTCCTCGGGGCTGTAAGCGGGATGACTACAGCCTCGGGGTGCAGAGCGTGCCGGGTATGGGTAGTCATTACTCAAATGGCACACTGGTGAGCGTGAACAACGATCTACCGCGTCTGCCGTCCTCCACGCTCCAGGTGGTCCTCAACCTTGGCGAGAAGCGCGCGGCTAGGATTGCGCTTCCGCGAGGTTTCGAGCGGCCGGAGCTCGACGCCGAGTGGGACGAAGACGCCAAGGTCACAGTGGTCTCGGTCAGCTTCGAGCAGGGCCAGATCCATCTGGATGCCAGCGACACCGGGGTCGAGCTGCACTATCACGGCCTCGATGGTGAGACCACCGACACCTCGCCCTTCGTCGGTCCGGCATCCACCGTGCTGCTCGAGTGGGCGACGCTGTTCGCGATGGATGTACACGCCCTCATGCCCACCCTCGAAGAGAACGCCGGCGAGGCCGCAGCGTGGCACGAGGCCGGGTTCACGCTCTACGTGTGTGAGACAGACCCGGCCCAGCTCGACCTTCTCGACGTTGAGATCGAGGGAGAGATCCTGATGCTTCCCTGGCTTGGTGCAGGCTCGGTCGACCACCAGCACGCCGAGGGCGACAACCACCCGATCGAACTGCTGTGGACCGCAGAAGACGGTACGCCGGACACCCCGATCGCGCGCGCCTGGCTCGACCCGCGCACGGAGGAGCCGCGCTCAAGCGGCGTGCCGGGAACCAACTGGAACCGCGTCGGACTCTCCGAGCCCGAAGCCCTGGCCTGGGTGGAGAGCCTGTACCTCAACCACCACGTCATCGAGGACCCGGCGACGGCGGTCTTCTTCGCCGCCCTCGAGCGCATCGCCGGCATCGACGCGCGCTGAGGCCGCCCCGTTCGCTGAGGCCCTCGAAGCGGGCTGCCCCGTTCGCTGAGGCCGCCCCGTTCGCTGAGGCTGCCCCGTTCGCTGAGGCTCTCGAAGCGCCGCTGCCCCGTTCCCTGAGGCTCTCGAAGCGCGCCCTTCGAGAGCCTCAGGGTTCGAGAGCCTCAGGGTTCGAGAACCTCAGGGACCGGAATCTCCTAGTTCAACCCGCGACGCTCCAGCAGCGGCTCGATGACTGCGTCGCGGCCACGGAAGTCGCGGAACGCCTCGAGCGGATCCTTCGACCCGCCGACGCCGAGCAGGCGGTTGCGGAACCGGTCGCCGTTCGCCCGGGTGAGTCCGCCGTTCTCCTTGAACCATTCGACGGTATCTGCGTCGAGCACCTCGCTCCAGATGTAGGAGTAGTAGCCGGCGTCGTAGCCGCCCGCGAAGGTGTGTGCGAAGTACGTGCTCGAGTAGCGCGTCGGAACAGCGGGGTTGTCGAGCCCAACGGCAGCCAGCGCGGCTGCCTCGAAGGCGGCGACGTCGGTGATCGTGTCATCCGCCGTGATCGTGTGCCAGGCCTGGTCGAGGAGGGCGGCGGCGAGGTACTCGGAGGTGCCGAAGCCCTCGTTGAACGCCGACGACGCCTGGATCTTGTCGACGAACTCCTGCGGCATGGCCTCACCGGTCTCGTAGTGCACGGCGTAGTTCGCGAGAACCTCGGGCCACAGCATCCACATCTCGTTGACCTGGCTGGGGAACTCGACGAAGTCGCGGTACACGTTGGTGCCGGCGGCCTTCGGGTACTCGACCTGCGCGAAAAGACCGTGCAGGGCATGACCGAACTCGTGGAAGAGCGTGTTGACCTCGTCGTAGGTGAGCAGCGTCGGGGACCCGGCGGCGGGCTTGGGCACGTTGAGGTTGTTGGTCACGACGGTCGGGTGCCCGAGCAGACGGTTCTGCTGGATGAGCGAGTTCATCCACGCACCACCGCGCTTCGAGTCACGCGTGTACAGGTCGTAGGAGTAGAGACCGACCTGGCTGCCGTCCTCGCCCCGCACCTCGAAGATGCGTGCTTCGGGATGGTACGACTGCAGGTCGGGGCGCTCGGTGAAGGTCACGCCGTAAAGCCGGGTCGCGGCGAAGAAGACGCCATCCTGCAGCACACGCTCGGCTTCGAAGTAGGGGCGCATCGCCGCGGTGTCGACGTCGTACTTCGCCTGGCGCACCTTCTCGGTGTAGAACGCCCAGTCGTGCGCCTCGATCGGGTGCGGTGCGAGAGCCTCGAGGTCTTTCTGCTCCGCGAGGGCGTTGCGGGCCGCGGCGGGGGCGAGCTTTCCGAGCATGGATGCCACCGCTTCCGGCGACTTGGCGGTCTCGTCCGCCGTCACCCAGGCGGCGTGATTGGCGTAGCCCAGGAGGCGAGCGCGCTCGGCACGGAGGCGGGTGATATCCAGCACGATCTGGGAGTTGTCGTTCTCGTTGCCGCGGCTGCCCTTGGCGCGGGAGGCGTCGGAGAGGCGCTTGCGCGACTCGCGGTTGGTGAGCGAGGCGAGGTAGGGGTGGCCGGAGAAGTTCATGATCGAGACGAGGTACTTGCCGTCGAGTCCGCGCTCCTTGGCGGCTTCTGCCGTTGCGGAGAGTTCGCCGGCTCCGAGCCCGTCGAGCTCGTCAGCCGTGTCGAAGATGACGGCGAGGTCGTTGGTGTCGGCGAGGAGGTTCTTCTCGAAGCGCGTTGTCAGGGTCGAGAGCTGCTTGTTGTATTCGCGCAGCTTCTCTTTGGCGTCGTCGTCAAGCCCGGCGCCGGCGATCGTGAACTCGTCGTAGTAGCGCGTGACGAGGTACTTCGACTCCGCGTCGAGGTCGAGGGTGTCGAGCTGGTCGTGGACGGTCTTGATGCGCCAGTAGAGCTGCGCATCCAGTTTGATGGCGTCATTGTGTGCGGCGAGGAGCGGCGCGATCTCTTCTTCGAGGTCGTTGGTGAAGTCGGTGCTGTCGGCCGAGCTCTTGTTGTAGAACACGGTGAGCACGCGCTCGAGCAGTTGGCCGCTCTCTTCGAGCGGGATGAAGGTGTTCTCGAACGTCGGCATGTCGCGACGACGCGTGATGTTCGAGATCTCGGCGAAGTGATCGACGAAGCCCTTGTCGATGGCTTCGCGGTAGTGCTCGTCCCTGATCTCGGCGAAGGGCGGAAGTCCGTAGGGGAGTGTGCTCGGTTCGAAGAAGGGATTCGTCATGACTCAACCCTATTCTTCTCATGTGACTGGTTCTGAGAAATACACCCACGGCCACCACGAGTCCGTTCTCAAATCGCACTCGTGGCGCACGATCGACAACTCCGCCGCGTACCTGGCGCCGCACCTCGAGCCCGGCCTCTCGCTCCTCGACGTCGGGTGCGGCCCCGGCACGATCACCGCGGAGTTCGCCGAGCGCCTCGCACCGGGTCGGGTCATCGGCATGGATGCCTCGGACGACGTCATCGCGAAGGCCGCCGAGTTCACGGCGCCGAACCTGAGTTTCGAGGTGGGCGACGCCTACGCGCTGCCCTACCCCGACGACAGCTTCGACATCGTGCACGCCCATCAGGTTCTGCAGCACGTGGCCCGGCCGGTCGACCTCTTGCGCGAGATGCGCCGCGTGGCCAAGCCGGGCGGTCTGGTGGCGGCGCGCGACGTCGACTACGCCGGTACGATCTGGTTTCCCCAGCTTTCGGGCCTCGACGAGTGGATGCGGGTGTACCAGCTCGTGCACCGTGGCAACGGCGGCGAGCCCGACGCCGGCCGCAGACTCAAGTCGTGGGCGCTCGAGGCGGGTTTCGCGTCAGTGGAGTCGAGTGCATCCATCTGGAACTTCGCCGACGCGACCGACCGCGAGTGGTGGGGGAGCATGTGGGAGGCGCGCGTGCTGCAGTCGGCCTTTGCGGGTGACGCGCTCGCGAAGGGTGCAGCAACGCAGGAGCAGCTCGAGCAGATCAGTCGCGCGTGGCGCGGGTGGGCCGACTCGCCCGAGGGCTGGCTCGGGATGCCGCACGGGGAGATTCTCGCGCGTAAGTAGCGGTTCACCCGCCTGCAGTATTCTGCGCGGGTGAACACACCCCTCGACCGCCGCCTCGGCACCGTGGATGCCACGGTCATCGGCCTGGGCTCGATGCTCGGCGCCGGGGTGTTCGCTGCGTTCACGCCCGCGGCACAGGCTGCCGGATCCGGCTTGCTCGTCGGTCTCGTGGTTGCCGCCATCGTGGCGCTGTGCAACGCAACCTCCTCTGCCCAGCTCGCCGCTGTGTACCCGACATCGGGTGGAACGTACATCTATGGTCGGGAGCGCCTTGGCCCGTGGTGGGGTTTCGTCGCGGGGTGGAGCTTCGTCGTCGGCAAGACAGCGAGTTGCGCCGCCATGGCCCTCACTTTCGCCGCCTACGCGGCCCCGCCCGGCTGGGAGCGCCCGGTCGCCGCGGTCGCGGTGATCGCTCTCGGTGTCGTCAACTACCGGGGCGTGGCCAAGACCGCCGCGCTCACTCGGGTCATCGTGGTTGTCGTGCTGCTCGCCCTGGCGCTCGGGGTGGCGTCGCAGCTGGAGACCGGACTCCCGCACCTGCCCGAGCTCGACCTCGTGGCCGCGGGGCCGTACGGGATCCTGCAGTCCGCGGGCCTGCTGTTCTTCGCCTTCGCCGGTTACGCGCGCATCGCCACGATGGGGGAGGAGGTGCGGGATCCGGCCCGCACGATCCCGCGCGCAATCCTGCTCGCCCTCGGCATCGTCGTGGTGATCTACGGGGTGGTCGCGGTCGTGCTCCTCGGCTCCGTGGGTGCGGGCGGTATCGCCGCCGACCCTCAACCGCTCGCGAATGGATGGTCCGGGCCGGCCGTGCGCGTGGGTGCAGCCGTGGCATCCCTCGGTGCGCTTCTCGGGCTCATGGCGGGTATCGGGCGCACGACGCTCGCGATGGCGCGGGAGCAGGATCTTCCGCGCTGGCTGGCGGCGGTGCATCCCACCTTCCGGGTGCCGCACCGCGCCGAGCTCCTGTTGACCGCGGTGGTCGTCATTCTCGTGCTCGCCGGCGACCTGCGCGGAGCGATCAGCTTCTCGTCGTTCGGTGTGCTCGTCTACTACCTGGTCGCGAATGTCGCTGCGCTGAGCCAGCCGCGCGAGCACCGGCGGTATCCGCGCGCGCTCGCAGTGCTCGGGGCTGTGCTCTGCGTCGCTCTCGTGGTGACCCTGCCGGTGGCGGGGATCGTCGGGGGAGTGCTCGTCATTCTCGTGGGCGTCGTCGTGCGGTGGGCACGTACTCGCTGGGTGCGAGCGGGTTAGGCGCCCTGCAGCTCCGACCGCAGTCGAGCCTTCGCCGCGTGCCCGACGAGGGGCGGAACGAAGTCGCGGATCGGGGCTCCGTCGAGCTCGTGATAGACCTCGGTCACGATCGAGCGGATGGACTCTGCGGGAGTCTCGGGGTGTCGCTCGATGAGTTCATCGGCAACCTTGGCAACGGCGCGTACTTCGTCTTCGGTCGTCATAGGGCGAGTCTGCCGGTGTGCTCGGGTGCGGGCGGCAAAACCCAGCGAATTCGCATGCAAACTAATCTATGCAAAGAAGTGCTTGCAAAGAAACCTTTGCAACGCTATCTTTGCACTATGACGAACGACGAGACGACGCCCCCGGCAGACATTCCCGCGCGCGTAGTCGACATGGAGGGCCTCAAGGCCCTGGCCCACCCGTTGCGCGTCAAGATTCTTGACACCCTCTCCACCTACGGCGAGTTCACCGCGAGCGGCCTCGGCGAACGACTGGGGGAGTCGAGTGGTGCAACCAGCTACCACCTCCGTCAACTCGAGAAGCACAACTTCGTGCGCGAGGTCGAAGGCCGCGGCACGGGTCGGGAGCGCTGGTGGGAGCGCGTGCCCGGTGGCATCCAGATCAACGGACCCGGCGAGATGACCAGCCCGAGCGAGCGAGCCGCGTCACGACTCGTTCTGCGCGAGTGGATGGTCAACCGCTCGGTAGTGCTCAACGACTTTCTCGACAACGGCGACGACGTGCTCCCGACGGAGTGGCTCGAAGCCTCCACGATCAGCATGTCCAACCTGCACCTCACACGCGAACAGACCCACGAGCTCTCCCGGCGGCTCCAGGAGACCCTCGACGAGTTCGTCGTCGCGTACCGCGGCCAGAAAGTGCCCGGCGCCCGTGCGATCCAGACGCACATCAACGTGTTCCCCGTCATCGACGCAGAACCCACTCCCGACCTTCCTGAGGAGAGCAACTCATGACCACCATCACCATCCAGTTCGCGCGACCGCGCAACAATCGCCTCTCGATCCTCGCGATGAGCATCGGCGTCTCCCTCGTCATCTGGGCGGAGGAGCGCGCGAAACTCAGCGCTGACCACGATGAGCAGTCGCGTCGTCTCGCTAACGCCCGTGGCATCCAGTCGCGTGAGCAGTCCGCCCTGCGTCTTGCGCAGTTGCGACCATGAGCGCGGATGCCGCGACCCGCGCACCCCTCGGCCGCGACTTCACCAAGCTCTGGTCGGCCTCGGTCGCGAGCAACCTCGCTGACGGACTCGGCCGCACCGCCGTTCCCCTCATCGCCACAACCCTCACGACCGACCCGGTGCTCATCTCGGGCATCAGTGCGCTCGCCTTCGTGCCGTGGCTTCTATTCGGTGTGCTCTCTGGAGTCATCGTCGACCGCGTCGACCGCCGCTGGGCTATGGCTATCGCGAACGGGCTGCGCGTTCTCGCCGCCGTCGGTATCGCGCTCCTCATCACGACGGGCACCATCACCATCTGGTGGCTCTACGCCGCAGTGCTGATCTTCGGCCTCGCCGAGACCGTCTATGACAACGCGACGATCGCCATCGTGCCGAGCGTCGTGCCGAAGGGCGGGCTCGAGCGCGCGAACTCACGCATGCAGGCCGCCGACGGTGTCGTGCAGAACTTCGTCGCAACGCCGATCGCCGGCGTGCTCTTCGCCGCTGCCATCGTGCTCCCGGTCTGGTCGACCGCCGCGGGCTACTTCGTGGCCGGCGCGCTCGCCCTGCTCCTGCCAGTGAGCGCCGCACGCGCCTTCAAGGCTGCCGGGCCCGCCCAGGGTGCTGGCGCAGATGTGCGGGAAGCGGTGGGGTTCCTGTTGCACCACCGCTTTCTGCGCAACCTCATCATCACCACGTCACTCGCCGCGTTCATGCTCACGCTCGCGCAGGCGACATCCATTCTGTTCTTTCTGCAGACGCTGGATGTACCGGTCGTCGCCTTCGGCTTTGTGACAGCGGGTATCGGGGTCGGCGCTGTGCTCGGGTCGATGCTCGCGAGCGTCTTCGTGGAGAAGTTCGGACGCGGCTGGGTCATGTTTGGCGGCATGCTCGTGTGCGGCGTGACCCTCGGGCTCACCGGACTCGCCCCCAACGTCTGGGTCGGCGTCGTGCTCTATGCCCTCAGCGCGTTCGGGGTGTCGAGCTGGAACGTCGCCTACGGCGCGATGCGCCAGGAACTCATTCCCGGACCCCTGCTCGGTCGCACGATCGGCGTGATCCGCACGATCACCTGGGGGCTGTTCCCGGTCGCCGCGGTGCTCGGCGGGTTCATCAGCCGCATCGACCTGCGTCTGCCGTTCATCGTCGGTGGCGCTGTCTCAGTCATCATCGTGCTGCTCGCGGCCCGGTTGCTGCTCTCGGCGAGCGACCAGAAGCCCTTCGCAGAGCCCGAGCTCGTGCAGCCCAGCGTGGAGCCGGTCGAGCCGGCGCTCTAGTCTTCGTACGTCGTCGTGACGTTACCGTCGTGCCCCATGCGGATCGTCGTGCCGTCGTCGAGCTGCACAACCGGGCGCGACTCGAGGTAGGTGAGGGTCCAGCGCCACTGCGACGTGTCGGCTTCGGCAAGTTGCGCCTCGGCGTCACGAATAGCGAGCACGACCGCCTCGGGCAGGTTCGCGGGAGGCACGGCGCCGGTGGCCCAGCGGGTTCCGAGCTGCATCAGGACTCCTTCTCGTAGGTCACCCAGGTCTTGCGGGTGGCCACCTTGTTGTACACGCTCTGCGCGGTGGTGTTGTCGTCGGCGGTGATCCAGCGCACCGTGCCGCCACCGTTCTCGCGCGCGATGATGGTCACGGCCTCGATGAGGTCGGTCGCGACTCCGGTGCCACGAGCGGCCGGATCGACGTACAGGTCGTCGAGGTGCCAGCCAGGTCCGGCGGTGAACGTGTCGTAGAGGCGACGGTAGAGCGCGAAACCCACGATCGAGCCGCCCTGCTCTGCGACAACGCCCTCGATGTCGGGCGAATCATCCACGAGCTTCTCGAAAACAGCGTCGACGATCTCCTGCGTGAACGCCGTCTCGTAGAAGACCCCGTAGGCGACGAAAAGCCGCGCCCACTGCGCCTTGTCGCCCGACCGGATGGCACGGATCATTCGGGCTGCTCCGCGAGCACGATGTCGGTGACCTCGATGGTGTCGGAGACGACGAAGTTCACCGTGGAGATGCGGCCGACGGCCTTGAGGTCGTCGAGTCCCTGCTCGAGGAGAGCGGGGCCGGAAATCGTTGCACTCGTGACCTCGGTCTTCTGAGAGGCCTTCGCGTCGGTCTTGGCGCGACGGATGCCGATGAGCGCCTCGCTCACGAGCGGCAGGAGTCCGGTCGGCGCCGGGCCGCCCTCGGCCACGGGCCAGGGAGCGGTGTGCACAGACGTGTCGTGCGTCCAGCTCCAGACTTCTTCAGTCGCGAACGGGATGAACGGTGCGAACAGGCGCAGCAGCACGTCGACGGCCTGGCGCAGTGCGAGAACAGCGCTCGCCTGGCCCTCGGGCGTCGAGGAACCGTAGGCGCGCTCCTTGACGAGCTCGAGGTAGTCGTCGCAGAACACCCAGAAGAAGTGCTCCGCGGTCTCGAGTGCCTTGGCGTGGTCGAACTCGTCGAACGCCGTGGTTGCAACGTCGATCACGCGGTGCAGTTCGGCGAGCATGTCGAGGTCGAGAGCTTCGGTCGCTGAGGCACTCGAAGCGCCGAGCCCGGTCACTGAGGCACTCGAAGTGGCCCCTTCGCGCCCTTCGAGCCCTTCGAGAGCCTCAGGGACCGCCTCAGGGACCGGGAACGAGTAGACGAACTTCGCAGCGTTCAACACCTTGATCGCGAGACGGCGACCGATCTTGATCTGCTTGGGGTTCTGCGGGTCGAAGGCGGCGTCGGTTCCGAGGCGGCTGGATGCGGCCCAGTAGCGCACGGCGTCAGATCCGTGTTCTTCGAGCATCGCGGCGGGTGTCACGACGTTGCCCTTCGACTTCGACATCTTCTTGCGGTCGGGGTCGACGATGAATCCACTGATTCCGGCGTTCTTCCACGGAACCTGCCCGAACTCCTGTTCGGCGCGCAGCACCGTGGAGAACAGCCAGGTGCGGATGATGTCCTGACCCTGAGAGCGCAGCGAGTACGGGAACACTTTTGCGAAGAGCTCGGGGTCGGTCTCCCAGCCGCCAGCGATCTGCGGCGTGAGGCTTGACGTGGCCCAGGTATCCATGATGTCGACCTCGCCGACAAAGGTCGTTCCACGGTCGGCTTCGGTGTATCCGTCAGGAACGTCGGACGCGGGGTCGACCGGCAGGCGGCTCTCGGAGGGCACGATGACAGCACCCTTTTCGCCGTTCGCGTCGAGCTCGTACCAGACCGGGATCGGCACACCGAAGAAGC
>Ga0247817_10001956_pt1 | contig 10643 bp, 8 predicted proteins | sample UWRJL212509R1_FD_178010 | JGI IMG/M metagenome (GOLD analysis project Ga0247817, IMG submission 178010) | Plant litter microbial communities from Arlington Agricultural Research Station in Wisconsin, United States - UWRJ-L212-509R-1 | ecosystem: Environmental > Terrestrial > Plant litter >... | reverse complement strand
GAAAAAATAATGAGCGCCAACATACTTTTTCGGGATAATAATTCGTAAAAATCATTGGTCGTAAGCAATTGCGCTATTTGATCTCCAACATTCCCAGATTGGATTTTCTCCAACGGAATTTTGGTAATTATAATATTTTCATGAATAGGAAAAAAATAAACCGCTATAATCATCACCATAGCCGAAATCAAAAGTGTCCCTAAAAACACTGCTATCATGATAACAAATAGCTTTCCTAACTTTTCTGTTCTCTCTAAATTGGCAATTGAAGAAGTAATGGTAAAAAAAACAAGCGGAATAATGGCTGTAAAAAGCAAGTTGAGGAATATATCTCCAACAGGTTTTATAACGGCAACTTTTTCTTTAAAAACTAATCCAAAAATACTTCCAATTATGATTCCGCCCAGCAGCAGTAAGACACTGCTGTAACTTTTTAGAAAATTGATTTTTTTAACCTCCATAATTAAGCCGTATTAGAATTTGGAAATAGAAACGTGAAATAAAAATCAATTAAATTACTCAAAAAAAGAGTGCTGAAATTATTTTTTTATTCCACTCCCGATACCTATCAGGATAAATAGATTTTATATAATTTTTTTAATTGTAGGCGAATGAACAATTAAAATGTGCTGTAGGAACTAAATATTGGTAGAAATCATGAATTAAAATAAATTTAGTGTGCCGTAGGTACGCAATAGCTATCGTTTTGTTGCGTACCTGCGGCACGCCGAAAGATTTTGGATTTAATAACTACCAATATTTAGTGCCTGACGGCACATTTTAACTGCTCAATCCTGATTTTTATTAATCATTATTTTTCTAAAACCAAAGTAGTAAAAGATCTGTCGACCAATTCGCCAGTTTTACTTTTTACCTTTTCTGTTAAAGTCTCTTTGTTGATTATTTTGAAAGACGATTTTTCAATTAGCTTTTCGACCTTTTCAGTGCTATAAAGTTCAAATTCAAATTGCGTAAAAGGAAGCTGTTTCATAAAACTTTCTTCAGCAAAAGTGATGCATAAAATTCCTTTTGGTTGCAAGACCCTGTAGATTTCCGATAGCAATTTTTCAGGTTCCTGCCAAAAATAAATCGTATTTACAGTAAATACTTTATTGAATGAATCATCTTCAAACGGAATTATATTTCCTTCATAAATCGAAAAGAAAGCTTGTTTTTGCGAAACATAATTTCTGTTGATTTGACGCGCTTCCTGAAACATTAATTCAGACATTTCAAGTCCGTAATATTTAATATTTTCAGCTTGTTCAAAGATGAACTCTACGTGTCCAGCATTTCCGTGACCTAATTCCAGAATTTTATTTCCTGAATCTATCTGTAGATTCTGAATCGAATGGCGCGTCATGTTGATGTTCGTTTCATTCATCATATTGCCCATTTCGATTCCTTTTTCTCCAGTTGGGTGTTTAAGCTGAGAAGCTATTGCTTGTAATTCTTCTTGTTTCATAACTTTAAAATTAAATTCCAATTAAAAAATTCCAAATTCCAACTCCACGAATAACTACTAAATATCTCAATTTAACTCCTGATATCCTAGCCCAGATGGGAACGGCATCCTTTTGTGGCGGGGTTCGCCACAAAAGATATAGTGGACAGCTGGAAATAGCTCCTAAAAACTTTTATTCTCTTTATTATTAAAAAATTAAGCCTGACACTTAATAATCTTAATTTCTTAATGGTGAAAGAAACTTAAAAAAGATGGCTCGCAATCTGACGAATATTCTCAGATTTCCCCATTGAATAATAATGTAATACTGGAACTCCGGCTGCTTTTAGTTCTAACGATTGTTGAATGGCCCATTCGATACCTACTTGCCTGATTTCTGCATTATTCTTGCATTGATCTACAGCATGAATTAAATCTTCCGGTAAATCGATACGGAAAATTTGAGGTAAAACCTGTAAATGCCTTTGAACCGCAATTGGCTTAATTCCCGGAATAATAGGGATTGTAATTCCCATTTCTCTTGCTTTTTCTACAAACGTAAAATATTTTGAGTTGTCGAAAAACATCTGTGTTACCACATAATCAGCTCCCGCATCTACTTTTTCTTTCAATCTTTTTAAGTCAGATTGTAACGACGGAGACTCCAAATGTTTCTCCGGATATCCTGCGACACCTATACAAAAATCAGCTTTGTTATCAGCGTCCATAACTTCGTGAAGGTATTTTCCCTGATTCAATAAATTGATTTGTTTTACTAAATCTACAGCATAATCATTTCCTCCCGCTTTTGGGATAAAATATTGTTCGTCTTTCATGGCGTCACCACGTAAAGCCATCACATTGTCAATTCCTAAATAATTACAATCTACCAAAAGATACTCGGTTTCTTCTTTTGTAAATCCTCCGCAAAGTACGTGAGGTACGGTATCTACGTTGTACTTATGTTTTATAGAAGCACAAATCCCAAGCGTTCCCGGACGCATACGAGTTAGTTTTTTATCTAAAAGCCCGTTGCCTTTATCAATATAAATATACTCCTCACGAGAAGTTGTTACATCAATAAACGGTGGTTTAAACTCCATCAACGGATCGATATTATCGTACAATTCCTGAATGCTTTTCCCTTTCTGAGGCGGAATAATTTCAAATGAGAATAAGGTATTCCCTTTTGCGTTTTCTATATGTTGTGTTACTTTCATTCTTTAAGTTATGAGTTATGAATTATGAGTTTTGAGTTGGTTTCTGTAAAAAATCTGAAATCAAAAAACGTAATCAAATAATCTTCTTTTTGTTTCAAATTTCAGGTTTCAGGTTGCTTTGGATAACTTGAAACCTGAAACCTGAAACAAAAGAAACTTTTCTTAATCTGCTATATTAGGGTTTAACCATTTCATTGCATATTCAGTTGAGACGCTGCGTCGTTTGGCGTAATCTACCACCTGATCTTCTTTTATTTTTCCAAGTCCGAAATACCTGCTCTTTGGATTTCCGAAATAATATCCTGAAACAGAAGATGCCGGCCACATCGCCATGCTTTCTGTCAAAGTCACTCCAATTTCTTCGGCTACATTTAAAAGTTTCCAAATCGTTGGTTTTTCCAGGTGATCAGGACAAGCCGGATAACCCGGAGCCGGACGAATTCCTTTATAAGTTTCTTTAATCAATTCTTCGTTTGTTAAAGATTCTTCTCTATCATAACCCCAGAAATCTTTACGAACTTTTTCGTGAAGATATTCGGCGAAAGCCTCTGCAAAACGATCCGCAAGCGCTTTTACCATAATCGAATTGTAATCATCCAAGTCCTTCTCAAATTCTGCTGCCCATTCGTCTACACCAAAACCGGTTGTTACACAAAAAGCTCCCATATAATCCTCTATTCCGCTTTCTTTTGGCAGAATAAAATCAGACAATGCAATATTCGGCGCGCCTTTTGTTTTTTGTGATTGCTGACGAAGCGTTAAGAATTTCTCCAAAACTTTTCCGTTTTCATCACGCAATTCGATATCGTCATCATCAACCTGATTTGCAGGGAAAATTCCGTAAATACCTTTTGCTTGTAGTTTTTTCTCAGCCAAAATGACTTTCAGCATCGCCTGAGCATCTGCAAAAAGAGAAGTTGCTTCTTTACCCACAACCTCATCCGTTAAAATCGCAGGATATTTTCCGTGCAATTCCCAAGTTTGAAAAAATGGCGTCCAGTCGATATACGGAACCAAAACATCCAAATCAACCTCAACAGTTTGTTTTCCAATAAATTTTGGTTTTGTTGGAGTGTATTCGCTCCAGTCTAATTGCATTTTATTTTTACGCGCATCTTCAATGCTTAAGAAATTTTTATCTCTCGAACGATTTAAGAACGTTTCTCTAAACGAATCGTATTCTGCACGAATATCGCTTGCGTATATTTTACGGTTATGATCCAATAAATTTCCTGCCACAGTCACGGCGCGTGAAGCATCGTTTACGTGAATTACAGTTTCTCTATATTGTGGCGCAATTTTCACAGCGGTATGCGCGCGCGAAGTGGTGGCTCCACCAATCATAATCGGAATTTTAATTCCTTGTTTGTCTAATTCTTTGGCCAGATAAACCATTTCGTCAAGCGAAGGCGTGATCAATCCGCTTAAACCGATAATGTCAACATTATGTTCAATCGCAGCCGCAATAATTTTTTCCGGAGGCACCATAACACCAAGATCTACGATCTCGTAATTATTACAGGCCAAAACTACCGAAACAATGTTTTTACCAATATCGTGAACGTCACCTTTTACAGTAGCCATCAATATTTTCCCGTTTCCTTGTTTGTCTCCCGCTTGTTTACTTGCTTCAATATAAGGCAACAAATACGCTACGGCTTTTTTCATTACACGTGCCGATTTTACTACCTGAGGCAAGAACATTTTTCCGCTTCCAAATAAATCTCCTACGACATTCATTCCCGTCATCAAATTGATTTCGATAACTTCGATTGGTTTGGTTGCTGCCAAACGGGCTTCTTCTACATCTTCTTCAATAAAAGCATCAACTCCTTTTACTAATGAATGTGTAATTCTTTCCTGAACCGTTCCTAAACGCCATTCCTGAATCGCTTTTTCATCTGATTTTACTTCGCCTTTTACGTTTTCAGCAAAATCTAAAAGTCGTTCTGTCGCATCGTCACGCCTGTCCAGAATTACGTCTTCAACGTGTTCTAATAAATCTTTCGGAATATCATCGTAAATCGAAAGCATCTCCGGATTCACAATTCCCATCGTCATTCCGTTCTTGATTGCGTGGTATAAAAACACCGAGTGCATCGCTTCACGAACGTGATCGTTTCCTCTAAAAGAAAACGAAACGTTACTTACTCCACCGCTAATATGCGCATGAGGCAAGTTATCTCTAACCCATTTTGTACCTCTAAAAAAGTCCAAAGCATTCAGGCGATGTTCTTCCATTCCGGTTGCAACGGGGAAAATATTTAAATCGAAAATGATATCCTGTGGAGGAAAATCAACTTTATTAACCAAAATATCATACGAACGCTGACAAATCTCGACTCTTCGGTCAAAATTATCGGCCTGACCTACTTCGTCAAAAGCCATAATAATCGCAGCCGCTCCGTAACGTTTGATTAATTTGGCATGATGAATAAAGGCTTCTTCACCTTCTTTCAATGAAATGGAATTTACAACACTTTTTCCTTGTACTACTTTTAGACCCGCTTCGATGATTTCCCATTTCGAACTGTCGATCATAATCGGCACTCTCGAAATATCCGGTTCTGATGCAATTAAATTCAAAAATTTAGTCATTGCCTGAACACCATCAAGCATTCCTTCATCCATATTAATATCGATGATTTGTGCTCCACCTTCTACTTGTTGTCTTGCAATATCAAGCGCCTCGTCATATTTCTCTTCCTTAATTAAGCGAAGGAATTTTCGTGAACCGGTTACATTCGTACGTTCCCCAACGTTTACAAAAACACTTTCGGGCGTAATAATTAACGGTTCTAATCCTGCTAATACAAGGTCTCTTCTTTTTTCTGCCATTTTTTCTAAGTTACTAAGATCCTGATCCCGAAGCCTCGGGACTAAGGTTCTGAGTTTTTTTTATTCTTTTCTTTCCTGCAAGGTTTTCGAAACCTTGTAGGTATATTTCGTTTTTTAATAATCTTATTTTGGGCGTGCCCCAAGGGTCGGGCTATCCGCTACAAGTCCTCGCACTTCCTTCGTCAGGCTGTGGGCTTTTCACTTCTATCCCTCACGCAACATTTGTTATATAATAATCTATTTGTTCCGTAACATATTTAATTACAAATTGCCTTTATCGCTTCAGCTGAAGACTTTCCACCTAATTCTTTTCCTTTTTTAAAATCAGAACAGGCTTCATTTTTTTTATTTAATTTTAATTTACTAAGCCCTCTATTATGGTAAAACTCTGGACGATCCGGACTTTGTTTAATCGCTATATCATAATAAATAATTGCATCATCATATTTTTCCAATTTAGCAAATGCATCTCCTTTAGCAGAATAAGGTCGCGAAAAGTCAGGCCTCAATTCACTTGCTTTACTAAAATCACTAATAGCTCCTTTATAATCTAAATTATCATATTTAATCAAACCTCTATTATAATATGCGTTGGTAAAATCTGGATTAAGTTCAATTGCTCTATCATAATCCGCCATTGATCCAATAGCATCACTCGAACTATACTTTACACTTGCCCTGCTATAATATAAATCAGCATCTTTATTACTAAACTCAATTGCTTTATTATAATCAGTTATCGCTCCACTGTAATCATTAAACGCCGTTTTAGCTGAAGCTCTTTCAGAATAATACATATCAGGAAAATTGTCTAAATCATCATTATTTAATTGTACAGCTTTATTTAAATCATTTATTGCTTCTCTGTAATTCTTAAGACATTTTTTCGCAATTCCTCTATTAAAATAAGCATTTATATATTTGGAATTAAGTTCAATTGCCTTATTATAGTCAATTATAGCTTCTTTATATTGTTCTTTTTTTGCTTTTATAATTCCAATTCCACAGTATGCTCTCGAATAATTGGGATTAATCTCTATTGCTTTATTATATTCAATAAGAGCATTTATATAATCCTCTTTTTCATAGCTTTCTTTTCCTTTTTTAAAATGTATTTCCGCAGTTTGTGCATAAAATTTCTCAATTGCAAAAAAAGAAAAAAAGGCTAATGCGATTATAAATATTCTCATAGTTATATTAATTAGACTAATATCGGCGCTACTCTCGGCTTATAACCCTTCGCAACCTCAGCAATTAATCGAATATGATCCGGAGTTGTTCCGCAGCAACCGCCAATTATATTGATTAAATTATCATCTAAATATTCTTTGATTAGCGCCTGAGTTTGTTCCGGCGTTTCATCGTATTGTCCGAAAGCGTTTGGCAAACCTGCATTGGGATGTGCCGAAACGTTAAACTGTGTATGCTGAGATAATGTTTTTAAATACGGCTTCAATAAATCGGCTCCTAAAGCACAATTGAACCCAACACTCAATAACGGAATATGTGATACTGAAATCAAAAACGCCTCAACCGTTTGACCAGAAAGTGTTCTTCCTGAAGCATCGGTAATTGTTCCTGAAACCATGATTGGAATATCAAGATTGCGTTCGTCTTTTACTTCTTCGATTGCGAAAAGTGCTGCTTTTGCATTTAACGTATCGAAAATGGTTTCTACTAAAAGTAAATCACATCCGCCATCCATTAAAGCTTCTACTTGTTGCTTGTAGGCAATACGCAAATCATCAAACGTTACGGCTCTGTAACCCGGATCGTTTACATCTGGCGACATACTTGCCGTACGGTTTGTTGGCCCTATTGAACCAGCAACGAAACGTGGTTTGTCCGGATTTTTAGCGGTAAATTCATCGGCTACTTGTCTGGCAATTTTAGCCGATTCGTAGTTTAACTCGTAAACCAAATCTTCCAGGAAATAGTCGGCCATACCGATCGTAGTTCCTGAAAAAGTATTGGTTTCTACGATATCTGCGCCAGCATCAAAATAGGCAGCGTGAACATCGCGGATCGCTTGTGGTTGTGTTATGGATAGTAAATCGTTGTTTCCTTTTAACGGATGCGGGAAATCTTTAAAACGCTCTCCACGAAAATCTTCTTCCGAGAAATTATAACGCTGCAACATCGTTCCCATTGCTCCATCAAGGATTAGGATATTTTTTTTAATTGCTTCCTGAATTGTTATTGCCATGACTACTTGCCTTTTGCCACGAAGACGCTAAGACACTAAGCTTTTTTATTCTATTATTTAAAACATACCTAATAGGCTTTGAAAACCTTTTACAATACGCGTTTTGATTCACATTGATTCCAAAAATTCACTATTGTTGGCTAATTAGCCCCGATTGAGCCGGTATCCTCGCAGTGAAACGGAGAGATAAAGGCGAAAGCGGGAACTAATGACAGCAAAAAATGCGTCAATGATTCGCTCATGATACTGAATTCAGTAAAATAATATTGTATGGTTGTCAGGAAAAGTTGAGAAATACGTGTAATGTATTTTTGTTATCTATCTTTGATACTATGAACTAGTATAAAGTAGAATTTAGCACCTTCTTTATGATAAAGGGTTGCTAAGGTTTCATCGGGTCTATCCCTCCGCCTTTCGTGATAACTTTCAATAAATTTAGGAACGATGCAAAGGTATGAAATAGCCTTGCGACTTGCAAGTTTTTTTTGAAGGTTCTGAGTTGCTATCCCGAAGCCTCGGGACTGAAGTTCTAAAGCTTAAATAAAGCTAATGTTTAGGTCTTTGCTTTGTTCCTCTACAGTTGATTATTTCAATAATTTTAGACTCTTTATTTAATTTGTAAACTAAATAATTATTTTTATCTACAATTGCTTTATATAAAGATTCGTTTTTTTTAGATTTTGGAAATTGTTCCGGATTAAGATTAATTTGATTGACAACCTGTTGGATTTTATTTTCTAAGTTTAAAATTTCTTTTGCCGTCCATTTTGCTTCTAAATAATCAATAACCTTATTAAAACCTTTTACAGCTTGAGAAGTCCAAATAAATTTTAATGCCATTTTGAAAACCTTTTCATAACATCTTCATGACTTGTAAATTCGCCTTTTTCCGCTTGATCCAATCCTATTTGAATTTCAGTTTGTTCCGATTCTGATAATTCATCAAACCAATCTGCTTGATTTGCTTTCAAAACCAGTTCCAATTTTTCTAAAACGCTCTCATCATCGACCTTAACCAATTCTTGAATAAACTGATATTTTCTAGCTTCTAAATTCATGATAATCAAAATTTATATAGCACAAAGATACGTTTTTTTTTAGGTTCTGAGATGCTATCCCGAGGCTTCATGACTAAGTGACTAAGCTAAAAAAAAGCTCAAACTAAAGAGTTTGAGCTTTCCTATATAAAAATCTTAGTGCCTTAGCATCTTAGTCCCGAGGCTTCGGGATATCCCCTCAAATTAAACAATCGCTTTCACAACCGCTTTAGGCGCTTCTTTACGTGTTCCGTCGAAACCGTCTACTCCAGAAACTGTGGTATATTTCAATACGTATTTTTTACCTGGATTAATGATTTGGTACGCTGCCTGGCACATTAAAGTTGCTTCGTGGAAACCACAAAGAATCAATTTTAATTTTCCTGGATAAGTATTTACGTCTCCAATTGCGAAGATTCCAGGAATATTGGTCTGGTAATCTAAGGCGTTGTTTACTTTAATGGCATTTTTCTCGATATCTAATCCCCAATCTGCGATTGGTCCTAGTTTTGGAGTCAATCCGAAAAGTGGAATGAAAAAATCTGTTTCGATTTTACGGTGTGCTCCGTTTTCTTCGATATCTAACGATTCAACATGCTCAGCACCGTTAATTCCGATTACTTCTGCTGGTGTAATTAATTTAATTTTTCCAGACGTTTTTAATTCCTGTACTTTTTCTACAGAATCTAAAGCTCCTCTAAATTCATTTCTTCTGTGAATTAAAGTTACTTCTGAAGCTACATTTGCCAAGAAGATACTCCAGTCTAAAGCTGAATCTCCTCCTCCGGCAATTACGACTCTTTTATCTCTGAATTTCTCTGGATTTTTGATGAAGTATTTTACTCCTTTATCTTCGTAAAACTCAATATCTTCAATAAGTGGCTTGCGTGGCTCAAAACTTCCTAAACCTCCTGCAATAGCGATAACCGGCGCGTGAAATTTAGTTCCTTTATTTGATGTTACAATGAAACTTCCGTCTTCTTGCTTGTCGATGGTTTCAGCTCTTTCTCCTAATGTATAACCTGGCTCAAACTGCTTAATTTGTTCTTGTAAGTTATCAATTAAATCTCCTGCTAAAACTTCCGGGAAACCAGGGATATCATAAATAGGCTTTTTTGGATACAATTCTGAAAGTTGTCCTCCTGCTTGTGGTAAAGCATCTAAAATATGACATTTTAATTTCAATAGTCCTGCCTCGAAAACGGCAAATAAACCTGTAGGGCCTGCTCCAATTATAAGTATATCTGTTTTAATCATTATGTTTGTTGTTTATAATCATTCTTAATAATACAAAGAAACGAATAATTTATTTTACTGCCAATGATTTTTGTCATTGATTTCTTTGCCTAATTTCCATCGGGTTAATCCCGAAGCTTCGGGACGACGTTACAATATGAATCTTCCCTCCCGGACTTTTGTTATTCTTAACTCTTTGTTCTTTATTCTTTATTCTTTATTCTTTAATGAATTGGTTATTTCATTCATTCTTTTAACCTTTTCTTCAAAATCGCCTTTTAAAGTTTTCCGGTATTCGTTTAGATTTTCTACCATTTGGTTAATATCTTCAGGAATTACTTCTTCGAAAAACTCCCGCAATCTTTTAGCTGTTGTTGGCGATTTTCCGTTGGTCGAAATGGCGATTTTTACATTTCCTTTTGTCACGATTCCGCCTAAATAATAATCACATAAATCGGGCGTATCGGCGATATTGCAAATCAAATAACGCTTTCTAGACAAATCGTATACTCTTTTATTGACTTTTAAATCATCTGTACAAGCGATTACCATATGGCGTTTTTTGAGCATTTTCTTTTTGAACTTCGCTTCCGTCAATTTAATTGAAGGATGATTTTCGGCTAAAACTTTAATTTCTAAATGAAAGTCGGGCGCTACGACCT
>Ga0247817_10001955_pt1 | contig 10644 bp, 11 predicted proteins | sample UWRJL212509R1_FD_178010 | JGI IMG/M metagenome (GOLD analysis project Ga0247817, IMG submission 178010) | Plant litter microbial communities from Arlington Agricultural Research Station in Wisconsin, United States - UWRJ-L212-509R-1 | ecosystem: Environmental > Terrestrial > Plant litter >... | reverse complement strand
CGGCTCAGCACAAGCAATTGGCAACACCTCCCTTACCTTTCATCTCCCAAACAATGTGATGCGAAGAAGCACTCGTCCTCTTGATAATGCCCAGCAACCAACGGGCGAAACTCGACAAACGCCACCGCCCGTCACGACACGATGAGTGACGCGAACACCTTTGCCCAGGCGCAACAGCGCCTCGCGGCGCGACGACAAGCGCGCGAGGCCGAGGTCGCCGCCCAGCTCGCCGTCCAGCGATCCGAGTCCAAACTGCGCGCACGCATCGAAGCCACACAATCACCACTCTTGCGGAGAGTCGGGTCTTCGACCCTGTCATTATGGGACACGATTTCGAGTCGAGAAGGAACGAGACCGGCCTTCCGCGTGGGCCAAGTTGACGCCGAGCTGCTGGACGAAGAGCTCGTCGAACTGCTGCGAGGGCAGGTCGGTGAAGCCTTGCGGTACATTGGCGGAGTTGCCGGCCAGGGCGGACGGTCGCTCAATGACGACTGGCAGGCCGAGATTCTCTTGGCCCTCCGAGCCGTCTTGTTCAAGTTGACCATTTGGGACCACGACGCGACGTACGGCGCCGCACTCCAGAACCTCAAATACACCGATGCTCGGCACAACGGCGCTGTTTTGGTCGCCCCGAGTAGGGCGCAAAAGTCGCTGTACGGTCTGATCACGGTTGGCGGAAAGTACGCTTGGACGAAATGGGAAAACTGGTTGCTCGACCAGGACGATGGCTACGATCAGCCTAGCCCGGAAGTACAACGACTGTCTCGATGGACATCTACCATATCCACAGCATATACGGCCGCTGGCTTCGCCTCGTTTGTCGCGTTCCTCCTGCATGGCAGATACCGCACCCTCCTCGACAGGGTCTTGCGGATGCGCCTCGCGCCGCCGACCAGCCAAGTCAGTCGCGAGGTGTCCTTTGAGTACCTGAACAGGCAGCTTGTTTGGCACGCCTTCACCGAATTCCTCCTCTTCATGCTCCCGTTGGTGGGCATCAACCGGTGGAGGCGGTGGCTCACGCGCTGGTGGAGGAAAACCAAGCAAATTATGCATACCCCCGGTGAGGGAAGCGATGAGGAGAAGAAGGGCGAATATGCGTTTTTGCCGGAGCGGACCTGCGCCATCTGCTATCAGGACCAGAATTCAGCGGCCACAGAGAGCGACCTCTTGGCTGCCGCAGCGTCAACCGGGACGGTCGGGTCGGCGCAAACCGACATCACGAATCCATACGAGACGATCCCGTGCGGGTGCATATATTGCTTTGTCTGCCTGGCGACCAGGATAGAGCGGGAGGAGGGGGAGGGCTGGACGTGTCTCCGCTGCGGGGAGCATGTGAAGGAATGCAAGCCGTGGAATGGGGATGTCGTGGAACCACCTAAGAAGTCATCGGCATCCAAAACAGTGGTGTTTGCGGATGATGTGAAGGAGGTGTCGGGTGATGGGAACGAAGGCTCCAAACTACGTGCCGAGCTTACTCGGGGGGGCAGCGGTGCTCTCGAAGAGGAGACTACAGTTGATGCGCCACCAGGCAGCTCAGACGACTCTAATTCGGGGTCAGAGGACTATGAAGCCGAGGAGGACGAGCTGGGCGACGACCTAATGTGAAGACCTGCCGCGAGCGTGCCCATTGTAATAGAAGCGCATATATACATCTTTACCTGCCTAGGTGCCTAAGTGACCAACAGTTGACGCCCCTACCAATCCATTTTCTTCCTACGTACCATGACAGCAGAAACAAACATTTCAATGTACAGCGTACCAAGGTTGTTTGATATCGATGACCCGTGATATGGTCATGGTGCCATTGCCTGCCGGAGGCTGAACAGGACCCCGGAATCGGACAGGGGACTGGGCAGGACCCTGCATAAACACGATTAGATAAGGGGCCCTGCCATCTGTGGCACACGACCTCGAACAGCACATACAACCTCGTCGGCGACCAGGACGCGCAATTAGAAACCCGAGTTCACACACGCGCCGCGAGGGTCTCACTGCGCCTCACCGAATACCCGGATTATATCCGATACCCTCTCCGAAACGACCGAAGCCGAGACGAAAATCGAGCAGGAATGGCCCAACCAGTCCGGTAGCTCACGCGCCCAAGGACGGACAATACCCGACAACAAGGCTCGAGTCGACCGACGCAGGAGTCAGGGCGCGTACACGGCGGGCATCTATGGGGTCTTCCCAGAGCAGGCCCTCGCAGTCGCAACGGCGCGCCTTGCCACGACAGCGCGGCAACCACAGCCGCTTCTCCTCGTCGTCCTCCGCCGCAAAGGGTGCCGCGCCGCCCGCGATGCCGTCCTTCTTCTCCTTCCAGCAAGGATCCGAAAATGTCCAGAACATCCGGTACGGTACCGAGGCTTCGCCGCTCCTCGGCCGGTTTCGAGCCGTTCCACGGCCCAGCGAGCTTGATCGATCCTCGCCCCGCCGCGCGCGGTCAGCCAACAATGTGGGCCTCCTGTCGGCTGGGTACCGCGGGAGCGTACATGTTGGGTATGGCGCGTTGATTGCGGCCGAGCTGGAGGCTGAAGATGACGGCGGGGATGGCGGGGATGACGAATTCGACGACGACGACGACTTTGCCTCGTCGGGCTGGAGTCGGACAGCATGGGTGATCAGGTGGCTGAGGAGGAGGGCGAGGCAGATCGACAATACCTGGGTGAATCCCAAGGCAAGCGCCGTTAAGCGGACGGTCGATGTGTGGTACACCAGATGGGGCGCTTTGGTGGTGCTCCCGGCTCTCTTGGTACGTCGCATCTCCTTTTCTTCGTAGGCTGGGTGTGGGTGGCTCGGGGACCACAATTTCGTTTTGCGCTCATGGACTAACCGCTTGGAAATAATATGGCTAGGCTGTGACCTGGTGTGCGATACCCTTTCCCCAATATCCATTACCTGACGAGGACGGCGATGGCGAACCCGACGACCCTCCCGGGCCTGGCAGGAAGGTGCCTGGACACGGGGCTGCCCGGGTCCAAGTCAACTTTTGGTTCTTTTTGTTTGTCTACTACAGCCTCTACAACCTGACGGCCCTGATTTGGATCACCAAAGTCTTCAATATATACAGCCTGAACTGGTGGCCGCGGTCCCTTGGCTTCCCCGTCACCATGTCGCTCATCGCTATCGTGTCGCTCGCGGCGCCGATTACGCTCTATCTCATCCCAGAGACCAAGTTTATCACCGTACACAACACCGCCTGGGTGTCGTGGACCTTTCTCAACATGGCGATGCCCGTCGCCATCGCCTTTGTCATCTTGATGACCAACGAGCGTCACCTGGGCCTCCGCCACTCTCTGTCCGAGACGCAGCGGATTTTTACGACGTCTTGGTGGGCCGGCGAGCCGGAGAACACCATGTCAAGACGCGACAGGACGCGGCATGCCGCCCTCAACCCCGACGCTTTCGACCCCACCCTCGACACGTTGAGAGTCGACTACGAAGAAGGAAGTCGGCGACGTCCCGGGGTCCCGGTCCGGTTGAGACGGCGATGGCTACCGGCCAGTTTTGTGCGCTTCGTATGGTTTTGCATGGCCCTCGCCGTCGGCCTGCTTGCGTACGTGATAGGGGAAGCATACGCCGAAATCTACCTGCGCACGCTGCCCCACAACAATTTGGAAACCATTGTCTATGTCTACGGCTGGATTTCCACGGTCCACCTACTCGATGGTCTGGCTGGGTGGATTCTTGGTGGCAACGAAGGCGAGCGAGTCGGAAGCTACCCGCTCAGTTGGATTTTCAAGCTGTAAGGGCCCCGCTGAGGTTCTCGTCGTATTGAAGCGTGACACTGACAATAGTTTGCAGGTACTTTATGCTCACCTACCAGACATATGTCCGAGCTCTGTACGCCCGTCTCCGGAGCCCCAAGCAGTTCATCTACCTGCAGATACTATCGTCCACCGGCCTCATCATCTTCACGCCGCTCCTCATGTCAGCGACATGCCACTGGTTCCTCGTCATCGTCGGCCTCAACGGCCAGAGCTACGGGACCTACCAGAAGCAGTGTGTGCGTAACGTCTTCATCCGCTTCGTGGCTGAGAACGCATCTATGCTCGCCTTCCTCGGCAGCGTGGTCGTCCTGCACTTTGGCGCCAACAAGGATGTATATCCCTACTTTGCCTTCGACGGGACCGACGTATCCGAGAGCGGTTTCGACTTTGGCCTGACGTTCTACGCCTCGAGCATCACGTGGGCATGCGAGCTGGTCGCCAGCTTCTTCGTCGCCGGCCTGATCCGCTGGATCTACGGCGTCAGTGTCGTAACCGAGGGCAAGCTCGACTTTGCCGTCTGGCCCGAGCTGCTCCCCACCAGCGTGGCTGTAGTGCTGCACGTCCTGCAGAACATGTTCTTTTCGATCATCCGCCTGCAGTTTCGGTGACGCAATTCGTTGCGCAGGGCCAGAGATGCCGTCAAGGACGCGGCTTGTTCCTCGTCGGGACCCGCGCGCTTTGGAGACCCGGACAGAAGTCGGCTCGTGTTCGATATCGATGTCACAGCGACTAGCGTGGGCGAGTTGAGGCCGGAAGGAAAGGGATACCGAGCGGACATGAAGGGGGAGAAGGGTCCTATAAAGACGGACCCCACGCGGGACGTCATATATTGTCGGTGAACGCCCCCTTCTTCACCCTCACCTCGAACCAGAGGCCCAGCTTGGTCGCCTCTGGGCGTGGCTATTCGGACCGTTGGTCCTGACAGTGGGACGGGCCGAATCTGGTGGGTGCCGATTTATATTCCCGACGGGAAAAGGGGGTCCAGGGACGCTGTGGCACCACCGACCCGCTCCATTCCATTGAACAAAACGCCATTAACCTGCCGACTGATAACACCAAGAGCGGGAAGGCATATTGTGTCGGTTTTTTTTTTTAGATTCTTGCCTCGCAACGGAGCCCGGTGTTTTTGTCTGGGTTTTGGGATATTGCATCTCAGATTGGCTTGCTTTCGAAGCTCTTTCGTTGCTCCTCCTCCTCTTCAACACTCGATAGGTTTCCAGTTGAGGTGGGTAATGTTGCAGAGGTGGGCGTGGGTGGAAGCAACCCTTGGCTAGTATGCTTTTTTTTAACTCTTTTGCATTGATACCCCTCTGCCTTTTCCTGTTTTACCATTTCCGATTTTCGTCTTTCCGATTTCTCTCATCTAGATCGGGTAGTTCTTGCACAGCGAAGCGTCCTGGATGCGTTTCTTTACCTGATTGTCGAGCACCTCGTTTAATGGAGAGAAATACAGCATCTAGACCACATTCAACATGGTTTTAGATATCTACTTCCGAGGCAGTTCCCAAGTGTCTATTCTACATTGACAACAGAAACCCTGTATTTGTGTATGTTGAGAAAATAACTCTATTGACAACGTGGGAATCACGGTCTTCGTCAATCGAGAGGTTGTCGCAACCAGGTACCTCCTCAGGTACCCTCCAACTTCGACCTGACAGCTACCCCACCCCCCTCTTTTCTCTTACATGTACACCACAGAAGCCGTACCGCGCACCCCCCGCTGCAGGTTGCACTCGTTCTGGAAGCTTTGGTCCTTTGTTTTGTCGCCTTGCGTTGACGCGCGTCGGGGAACCTGGAATACGGGGTCTCTGTCATTTTTTCCTTTGTCTCCAAGATATTGGAAGTAGATTGAACCAAGGGGAAAGGAGGTGCAGAAGGGACACCCCCATCCCCATCGTGCATTTCTCGCCTAACTTATTTAGCATTCGATTTGATAAGAAAAAGCTCGTCAAAGGTGTACATCCTCTTTCTCCGGATCTTGAAGTACGAGGCGGGACAGGAAGCGTGGCGGGTGGAATACAGCAGGGCACGACACGGGTGTACCTCTGTTTCATGTCCTCGTTGGATAGAGTGCTAGGTGCCTGTTTTGTACACTGTGTCTCTGTCCATCCTTTATACATCGCACAACCGCGGCCACCCGGTGTCTGTGATTCTAGATCTCGTGAGTCCTTGCTCAGAACATGAATGCGGAGCATCTAGTTGTTCCAGCACAATGGAACGGCAAAAGACGATGGAGCAGGGAGACGGTCGAGTGTGCAAATGTGTAGTGATGGTACCTGGACAACCTTGGGCACCGGAAAAGTGACTCTCCAGACTGGGGATCGCTTGGTTGCGGTTCTGTTTGGAAAAGCTGCGGGTGAGTACCTATAGACCCCATATGCCTTGCAACGTGAAGGCGAGGAGGACTGGGATGATGGAAAAGGGATAACAGCGTTGTCCTATGGCCCAATCACGACTCTTCTCTTGGACCAGCGGTGAGAAGGACCCAGCAAATTGAAGCTCAGGGAGATACGGCATCAAACATTGAAGGGGGGATATGCTTCTCGACAAGAGATCTGACTCGCTGACAAGTCTGCCGCAGTTTCCGTGTGCCGGAGCGTTGTGGAAATGTTTGTGAGATATCAAACATGGGATATGTGGCATGTCGTGAAGATGCATAAGGAGTTGCCTAACGAAGGTGAGACCACCGGCTGCCCAGAATATGCCCACCTGGCGGAGCAGAGAGGCTGGCCGGTAACGGCGGTCAAGGCTGCCGTCCGTATTGCTTCCGACTCGTCTAATCAGGACCGCAGCTGCTATCATTTCGGTCTTGGTTGGACCGGCTGATGTCTTTCACAAGCCCGGCCGCTAGGAAGTGGGTGCGAGAGCTGCGGCCCTCGGCTCAACGAGCGAGCCCGGCGGTGCTCCTTCACGGCCGAAATGGACCAAGTGCAGGTTTGTGTGGAGATGCGCACACATATGACGGGAATCGTGCATAGAACCAAAGACGGCGTTTCCGGACGGGTAGCCAATGGGTCAAGCCAGGTCAACATGTGCGTCCCAATCGCTGTTTCATGGAACCAAGTCCTTTCGGAGTACCGCATCGACGTCGTAGCCCAGCCCTACGGCAAAGCCGGGATAAAGGGGGGAGGCTCATCCATCCAACAACCCGGAAACCTCCGGATGCTAGAGGGCCGATCCACGGCATCGTGAGATATCAGCCCCGGATAGGAGCACATACTGCCGGCACCGTGGTATTTTTCCGGCGACCGAATCACCGTTTGGGTCCCGTCCCACAACATCCAAGACGCACTAATTCACGGTCCTCATTGAGTTGGGGAAAGAAGAGCGGTCAACATACCCTCCTCCAACCGGGGCGACTGACTGGACCTTGGCCGGAAGGCGTTGGTTGTCCTCCACGCAAAAGCACACCATCCCGCGGGGTGCACAAGAACAGAGGCAAGCAATAAGCGAACCGACCAGGAGAGATACCACTTTGCTGTGTCGCACGGCTTCGCGGAGAAAGGCTGCAAGTCGTCGCTGATTCCGATGTGTTCAGGTTCGAGTTGACCAGACTTTTGCTGTGGCGGAGCTGTCATCGGCAGCAAGACGCTGATTGCAGCTGGAGCCTGAAAAAATGTCGGCAGGGGGAACGATGGTCCGGGAGGCTATTCCATTACGTCTGGAAAAGGCGGGATGGTGCCTAGTGGTGGAGGACCGAACTGCTGGAGCGAGCTGGAGCGAGGGCGGCTCCAAGGTGTGTGGGTGAGAGTCGTGGGGGTGTGCGGAAGTGCGATGAGCCATCGATAAAAAGCTGTGATAAGGGATTTTCGCGTTGCTGGGAGATATCGATGAGACCCACCGCCGGTAACAAATCGCCAAGCCCCTGGACCGTCTCGATACCTCCTGAAGCTTGACAGCCAATTTCATATAATTCATATAGTCTATCTCGCCCGCTCTGGCGATGCTGTTCTGGACTCTGTCGACTGTGAGCGAGACCCGAGAGTTGAAGGTCACCTACCTCATTGGTGCGGGTTCTGAAAGGGTTGTTTGAGCCTGCAAGCTGCCCGGCCCTTGGCAGCGATTCCATCTCGGTAGTACAACCGCCACGGTCGTAGACGGCGAGACGTGGTGCGCTGCCGCGATCCTGACCATCGACATGGCGACATCCGTCGGGTTGCTGAGCCCAACGTGGGAGGCGGTAAGAGGCGGTAAGAGGCGGGACAGGGTCTTGGTCATCCAGCCGATGGCCTGACGGCCATCTAGTCATACCAGTCATACCCTAGCGGGGAGGGTTCCCGTGTCGTCGTATTTTCTCTTGCTCTGATGCCGTGAGCGTGGCGGCCTTGTCTGGGTGAGAAACCACGCAGCCATCCTTATGCATCACCGAAAAGAAACAAGACCATCGCGACGGCACCTTAGCTTCATCCACATGCGTCTGCAGTTACAGACGCATGCATCGCCCTCTCCAGCTCACCCATCCTGCCACCGCAGATTCTGAGAGGCCCAAGGGGCTAGGTGTCGTCAGGTTGTGCAAGACTGGCGGGAGAAAGAGGCGCTCGTTGCAAGGCGCTCGTTGCACGGCGCCATCGATGCAGACATGGCAGCTTGCGGCCTGTGGCTGCTTCCACTGCGGCGTAGCGGGGTAGGAAGCCTGGAAGCCTGGGAAGATTTCAGCTCCCACCCACCCCCACTTCCACTTCCCCTCAACGCCATGCCTAGCGTCGACGCAACGATTCAAGATGGTCGAGGAATCCAGGTACATATCCTCCCCGGGCTCAAAGAACCTGGAAACCCGACGCACAAAAGCCACCTTCCAAGGCCACAAGTCCATGACGATAAGCTAGCGCGAGCCTTCATCCCAACCCCATTGATCCATCTGAGACAGGAAGTCCAGTCGCGGGCGGTCGGCTGGTGTCTGTCGCCTGTAGGGGCCGTGGTACCTTGCTGGCACGCATCTTCGGCCCTCATCCCACTCCATCTCACCGACTCCACCACTGCCTGTCCCTCCTCTGACTCTCCCGCGTACCTATCCATCCCGGCAAGGGAACCTAGAAGGGGCCTGTTTTTTTCTTCTTCTCTTGTTTGGCCGCTGGAGACCCTGAGTTTCCATTCGCTCGACGAGCTTTTCCACCGCCCACGCCCAATCCCTTCCGCTTCGCACACCCTCCCGCTTGTGCACTTTTTTTGCACCTCCCACCACTGTGTGTACTCCGTACCGTGGCTGATAGATACGAACTTTTTCCCTTTTGACCCCTAGCCCGCCCTCTTCTTCCCTCTTTCTCTCCTCACCATGAGCCCAACCACCGCCGCTCTCCAACCTTTGGCAGACGCAGCCGCCCAGCCCACCACCTCCTCCGACACCACCGTCGCCACGGCCTCACCCGCAACTCAAGATGGATCGGGAGGGCAGCCCACCACCACCGCCGCCGCCGCCGCCGAACTCGCCAGTACAAAGATAAAGCTGCTCGGCTCGCTGCGGAGCTTCCCCGACTTCCCCATCAAGGGCGTCCAGTTTATCGACATCCTCCCTCTGTTCCAAGACACTGCCACCCACCTCGCTCTCCTCCGCGCGCTTGAGCTGCAGGTTCTCGAGAGCGGCGTGAAGCCCGACGTCGTCGTCGGCCTGGACGCCCGGGGTTTCCTCTTTGGCCCCTCGCTGGCCCTGCGGCTCGATGCTAGCTTCGTACCCGTCCGCAAGAGGGGCAAGATGCCTGGCCCCTGCGTGAGCGTCGCCTACGAGAAAGAGTACGGCGTCGACTACTTTGAGATGCAAGAGGGTGCCGTCAAGCCAGGCCAAAAGGTCCTCGTCGTCGACGACATCATTGCGACTGGTGAGTTGACACCCCCCCTCCCTTCCCCCGGAGAGGAAAGAAAGTCTCAAGCACAGACTTTTTTTGCCTGTTTCTCTTTATCCCTGGCAGGCATCACCAGCGGCGCCCAGCGCCATGGAATGGTGCGATCGGCTCCCTGTGATCTCCCCTGTGATCTGCCAGGGGACCCCGCCAATCAACCTCTCTCGTCCCGATTTTTTTCTCGAACCAAACTCATCACCACCAAACTCACATTGTCCCTTGACAAAAACTGACATTATTTCTTCTAGGCGGATCCGCTGCCGCTGCGGGAGCCCTCGTCAAGCAGCTCGGTGGCTCGCTGGTCGGCTACCTCTTTATCCTTGAGATCCCCTTCCTCAAGGGCCGCGACAAGCTCGACGGGGTGGCCACCACCACCCTTCTCGAGACGGACGGCTGATTTATTCTACACGAGCTTTTGCTGCCGACAGCCCATGTTCTGCGACCAACCAACCATGGCGATACCCTAAATCGACAGGACATCTGAAAAGGCATTGAACTTCTCCTTTTTTTTTCCTTTTCTACCTGTTCTCTTGGGAAGGCGGGGAGCGGAAGTTTGCACCACACTGGCGTTGGGGGAAAACCCGGCTCATCAGGGGGGAAGGTCACGTCGGACAAGGACTCCCTACTCTAGAACGGGAAGATATCGACCGCGCTTAATTACCAAGACGAAACCAGCGCGGTCGGGTGGGAATTCTTTTGCATGATAGACTTGGTTTTTTTAATTGCGCAAGTGAATACAAGTAGTAAGAATACCCATTAAGTAAACATGGAAAGGGTGTGGATGGTGTCTTACTACCAACAGCTCATGACAAACATATGACCAACTATTTTGAGGGTCGACATGTGGGAATTTTCATATGTCGTTGATTCTTGTATCGGGAGACTATACCTTGTGCGACACTCGGCTGCCGCTCCTGTTCTTATTTTATCCATCGACACTTTCCACCCCGAGAGCCCAACTGCTTCCTCTGCCCATCCGTGTATGTAAATATAGACACACGTGTGGGTTATATAAAATGGCCTCTCCTTCCCTCTCGCACTAT
>Ga0247817_10001952_pt1 | contig 10654 bp, 14 predicted proteins | sample UWRJL212509R1_FD_178010 | JGI IMG/M metagenome (GOLD analysis project Ga0247817, IMG submission 178010) | Plant litter microbial communities from Arlington Agricultural Research Station in Wisconsin, United States - UWRJ-L212-509R-1 | ecosystem: Environmental > Terrestrial > Plant litter >... | reverse complement strand
TTGTGGACTGGGAACTCGCCCACGTGGCGCCCTCGCAATTCATCTTTGATCCACCATGGTGGCTCCTCCTGGGAGAGCCTGACTAGTGGGAGGGTGGGTACAAGGTGTGGATGGAGGTGTACGAGCCCCGGTTGAAGACCTTCCTCGGCATGCTGGAAGGCGAGGAGAGTAAGCTGGCTGGCTCTGGAATTACCGAGGACATGGCGAACATGCACCTGGGCGGGGACAAGGGCCGGGATTACCAAGACGCTAGCACAGCGGATGCAGGGAAAGCTGGGAGACCAAGTCCTGAATGATTAATTTCGTGTCCAGGAGGAGTTGGTATCACAGGTGGCAACGACTGTGGTGTGGAAAAAGGTGATGTTGTGGTGTTGTGGGAGAGCAATCTCTGCCCACAACGCTACGGCACTAAATACTGGCACTGGCTGGTCTGGAGCATGGGCCACACTGTGGGCCAGGGTGGGGCAACCCCACCACAGTTGGTCGTTCGATGGCCTCTTCTGGAGGTGCTTACAGCCGGCATATTTCGGGGCCAACGAGGACGGGGACTACAAGGCAAAGCTAGGCCTCCTGCCCGAACAGGAAGCCGGAGCGATGAAACCTTTTGTAAAAACGAAGATGAAGGAGGCGAAAGAACGTCTGCTCGTGGAGTGGGAGCAAGAGACGGCGATTGCGCATCTGGCCAAGGTACTCGTCATGCCGTGTTTTGGGATCGCGGCGTGTCTGATAATTCATTGCTTGGCCCAGATCCCCTGGCAAGTTTTTTTTGGGAGAGAAATACCGTTCCCATTCTGTCGGACACACTGGGAAACAGGGTAAAGCAGGGAGCCGTCAGCCAGCGAGTTGTTGTTGCTTGTTCATCCAGTCGAGAAATCGACTTATGTACGTCGGTTTGCGAGAATCACTCCCTGTTGGAGACAATGATTGGGGCGGCAAAGGTCACTCGGCGCTACGAACAAGGCAATCTCAGTTCTGATCGCTACCCCCATAGTCACGCCTGACACTTTATTCTAGATACCTTAAGTCTATATTTGTCGTAAATTCTAGGTAAGAGGTAAGTCGTACTAAGGGCCGCCTAAGCCGAGGTATGTCCCGGCTATACTTACCGTAATTACCTAGGTATAGGTAAGTAGGTCGGTGAAGTCGGACATGGTGATTGGATTTGCGCGGGTATCTGTTTGTGGATGTGGTGACGTGGATGTTTGTTGCGGGCCCGGCGTTGGATGGTGGTTCTGGCTGGCCTTGGAGGGTCGAAAACGTTGTGCACGATGTGACGCTATTGATGGAAAGCCCCGCAGTGGGCTGGGGTGCTCGCTGGACATGGTTGGGCTTGGTTTTGCCTCATTGCTTAGCACCCTAACCCTGAGATGGCGAAGTCTGTGTCAGCACCGCACGACGGCTGTCTTTAAACAGACGTGGCATGGCTTTTTAACATTGCGGGCGTTGCTTGCACTGTCAGAGCCGTTGATGACTATAAATTAGACCATCATTTATTGGAATAGGCCTTAACTGCATATAAATAAGACACAGTTACTTGGTCAAAGGCCTTTGTCACCCTGAGATAGGCCTTTTAGAGTCTCGAAAATTCCTGGTAGAATGTGACAGAAACATATTTGGTAGAGCTAGGTTGGGGTGCGTGAAATGTCAGGTAGGCTAGCGTACGGAGTTATTCTAACCAATCACCAAACCCTTTGTTGTTGAATCCAATCGGGAAAGCGCCTATCTAAGAATTTCTGCACTTCGCCGAATTGGCATGACGACCTGCTCACTCACCGAGCAGCAGCAGCAGCACTGCCACCGTGGACACATGAAATTTTCAAGTTTGAGACACGAAAGCGGAGGTGCGGCCTCTCATCGTGATGGATATCCGCCACCTGCATGCAGCGTGCTCGGAAGACTCGGAAGGCTGCAAGCAGCCTGCCTTAGAATTCGACTATGTATGTATCGCTGTGCCTGGGAAGGGAAGAGGGGGGATGGGCGAGTTTATCTCTGCAACGCAATACGAGCGACGACACGATCGCAGAACCCACCAAATTCAACTCCTCCCGATGGAGCCTACTTGATTGCGAGGGCTTTCGCAGCAGTCAGTCGGTATGGCAGAGAACATTCCAGGGGTGTTGTCCCAGGGAAGCGACCTCGAGTCCTGGCTCGCCATTGTCCGGGAGGCGGCCGAGAACGAGTATGGGCCTACCTTCCGCGCGCTACAGAACAACTCGACGATCGTGCATATTTCCAGCTCCGTGGTCGGGACTCCCAGCCTAGACCAAGATCCGCTCAACGGGGTCAGAAGCCCAGAGCCACAAGACTTTACAACGAAGTGGCCTGAGCCTGACAGCAATTTGTACCTATGTTCACCCACGATCCTACCAGCAGCTACTGACAATCCGTCCCTAGCATCGGAACGATCACCGAACGAATTGGTATACTCCGCTCTTGTCGCCTCTGCGGCGCCAACAACAATGTGCACCCAGCCAGCCTCCTCATGTGCGGCGGATGTGGCGGATCACACAAGCCTGTACACAAGAGGTGTCTTCGGATATCGGGTGCACACCAAGTCCCCCCGCCAGGATCGAGAGTCAGGAGGGGAGACTGCGAGGAGGTTCCCTTCAAGGAGTACGCATATTTGACCTGGCTTCTTGATTCGCGGCATCTACACACTCAATCCACCTCCCTCCACCTGGACGATTTGCGAACGACGTGGTTCGGAGTGCCTCACGATCAGCAGGACTCGCCTCCCAAGCTCTTCGTCTGGCCGCGGCTGCAGATTTTGGTCAACCAGGCATCAGAGCAGCCCCACTACCAATACCCTAGCTTGGTCTCATTTGTCGGCGACACGGGGTCTGGGAAGAGTACTATCATCAAAGCAATGATTCGGATGTTGGCCCCTCTCACACACGAGCGGTTCCAGGTCCCGGTTCCCGGTAGTGGCCAGGACCAGTTTACATCAACCAGCAGCGACGTCCACTTGTACGCAGACCCTCGGACAATTTCGGCAGAGGTCCCGATTCTCATGGCAGGTAAGCAACAAGTTCTTGGTCCGTAAGGCCCACTTGTGCAGTTTGTGGCTAATGTGGCATCAGACTGTGAAGGCCTCTTTGGATCCAGTACCCCTGTGGCCCGAAGGATTGTGAGCCGGGAATACAGAAGCCAGCCGTCCGCGGACAGCTCCAACATCACGGCTCGCCCTGCGAGGGGGATAAGTGATTTGGTGAAAGAGCATAGAAAAAGGGCATCGATGGGCGTGAGTTTGACTTGGGCTCGCACTTCTCGTCCACTACTGCCAGCTGCCAGGAGAGAGCCCCAAAGCATTGTGGGAATTGGTTCTGACGGGGAGCAATCGGATGATATTTCCGATGACATCGATGTCGAGAGCGACAGCTCCTTGTCTGCCCTAGGTGGCTTTGTTCAAGCGAACTCACGCGACCTGATCACGAAGAACGTCTATCCACGGTTGTTATACGCCTTCTCGGATGTTGTCTGCTTCGTGACGTCAAATGCTAGGTTGGTTCAGTCTCTTTATCCATTGAATAATTCATTCCCAAGTGCCGGGTGGGTGATTGATATACACACAGAGCATCGCAAGAAATCCTCTGGTCGCTATTCGAATGGTCTAAGGATGGTCTCGAGCGCACTTTCAACCAACGAGTGCGACCAGGATTGATCATCATTATCAACAAGAACCCCCCGAATAATGACGACATGTTCGACAATGTTGACAACACAACTGACGAATTTCTCAAGAGCGTAGAGCTCTCGGCCAAGTTCATTGAAGAAAGACAGAAGTGGAGGTCTCGCCAACGTAGAATAAACACCGCTGCAGAGTTGATTCAGTGCTATTACGATGACTTCCGAGTCATCTCTCTACCACTTCATTCCGACATGCCGTCTACGGCCAGCCGGGTCTCCCAGCAGATAAAACGGCTTTACCACGAGATTCGGACGCTGTCGGACAGCATACATTGTCGCAGAAAAGCCCACGATTTGACCATGGACGTGGCAACTTTCAACCTGTATTTTGAGCGGTCGGTCAAAATCCTAGCCCGCGACTACACCAGCTCTCTCGACTTCCATCCGTTATCTGAAGATGATAGTCCTCTTCCCATAAGGTTCAGTGAGCACATGGCGCTGGTGCTTGGGAAGGTGGCAAAGCTGGGGAACTCGAGGGGGTCTGTCTCTAACGTTTTTGGCGGCGAGCTCGAGATGATAAAGGACATGACCCCTTTCTTGGCATGCTGCGTCCTTTGCCAGATGTCAAGGCAGACGCGCCAAGGTAAGAGCCTGCATCTAGTGCCCCCATAGGACTATCAAGCCACCTAACAACGATATCCAGATACACCGAATGTACTAGAAGAGCTCGTTGACGAGGCATGCCGTGGCTTAGAGCGGTTTCGGAACAAATTCTGGAGGTGTGAAGCTAAAGATCCCTCAGGCGAGTCCCGTTGCGAGAACTATTGGGAGAGTCACGACAAAGGGCATCAATTCGAACGACCCTTCGCTAGAGCCGAAGGTACCAGATCCGCCAGAGCGGACGTGAACAACAATTCTGAGATTTCAGAGGTGGAGCTTGTGGCTGGCCAGCACGAGTGTTCCTACGGAGTTTATGTCGGAGAATTCCGTGATTCGCTTTGGAAGGAAATTCGGCGCTTTGGTCGACGAGGTCAAGACGTTCGCGGGTCATTGGTGGGCCTGGCTAAAAAAATGGATCTAGGACGCCTCGAAAGCCAACGTACCTGCCTTGCCTGTCTTTCCAATTGTCCAACGAACGTCCTCCCATGCATACCACAACAGCATGCCATCTGCGAAGACTGCATACGCTGGCATACAACTTCCTCTCAGCCTATGGGGTGCGTTATTACGATCAACAGTTGCCCGCTTGGTTGTCAGTTTGCGCATCCTCCCTGGACGATCAGGGTGAAGCCGAAACAAGCACAGACCAGAATTCTTGTGCTAGATGGGTAGATCTCCCCAAACCTTTTCGCTACTAACCATGCTGCTTAGGAATTTTGATGCTGACTTGAGTCGCAGAGGCGGCATTCGCGGAATTGTGGAGCTCATGATCCTCACACGACTGATCGAAGAGATTGGGTTTTCTATCCCCATTCAGCAGCTCTTTGATCTCGTAATTGGCACAAGCACCGGTAGGTATGATTGGAAGATTGGTATGATACCGGTACTGACGATGATACAGGCGGTATAATAGCCCTTGGGGTCTTCGAAATGGGATGGAGCCCCGAAGAAGCGGCTAAGGAATTCCGCAAGCTCGCACACCAGGCGTTTACCAAAAAGCTCCGCCTCCGGATTCCTGTCATCAAACTTGTTGCCGATTACTTTTGCACATTTAGGTATCAAAGTACTGGGATCGAAAACGCACTTAAGGCAGCCTTTGGCAACGCGTTTCTCTTTGGCCAAAGCAAGAGGGACACATCACCCTACAGGGGAGACGACGTCAAAGTCGGGGTTGTCTCGTGTATGGAAGGACGCAACCAACCGTGCTTGATAGCGAATTACAACCGGAACCCCATAGAAGGGAGCAGGAACGGTAAGTATAGGAGTTACATTACGACAAACTGAAAGCTAAGATTTATATTGCAGCCGACTGTCTGCAGCGAGAGGATCAGCAGAAAAAGGACTTCAAAATCTGGCAGGCGTATGTAAATGTGCGATTTTCCGTGTTAATTCGTTTGCTGACATTCCGAGTCAACTATTAGAGCTCGGGCTACTTCAGCAGCGCAGACATACTTTGAGCCGTACAAACATAAGCACACATCGAAGGTCTACGTAGATGGTGCTATTTTTAGGAACAACCCTATCAGAGTTGCTCTGGAAGAAGAGAAAAGGATTTGGGACTCGAAAAGCCGCCCAGATATCGTCGTGTCCATAGGAAGTGGCATCAGTGTCGAGGAGTCTGGCAAAATACGGCCAAATCGGCGCAGCGGCCAGGGGAACTGGAAAATAATACTTCCAGCAAAAGTGAGAAAGTTGGTTGACACCGGTATCGACATGGTTGCGAGCACTCTCGACTGTCAGAGAGAATGGGAAGACGCTGTCAGAGCTAACCCCCGGCTTGCGAGAAGGTGCCACCGCCTAGACGTCGGAATTTTTGACGAAAAAGTGCCGGGGCTCGACGAGGTTCACAAAATGGAGGAGCTTGAGAATCTCAGCAACGAGTACCTCGCCAAAAACAGCGCGACCGGACACAAGTACTTCAACCCGTACTACAGAAGCGCATACCAGCACCTTCGCGTGGTTGCTAGACAACTTCTTGCGGCACTTTTCTACTTCTCGCACCCCTTGGAAGACAGCAGTGAGCACCCCAAACGGATCACCGGCGTTATCTACTGCCGGCTACCACCATCAGATGGTGCGCGGGACCTTATTGACTCTGGCCCGCGATTTCGACTCCGCGAACACCGAATCTCCAGCCCCAGAAGTGAAGTGGATCATCCTATTATTCATCAAATCGCACTTACAAGGACTCCAGAGGGAAGGATTTTCGACCCCATTACACTTGCTGCGCCGGTACTTTTTGATATTTCGGCCGGGATATGGAGGAGGTCTATTGAAGTCCAGCTTCCACAGACCGGGGACCCTACGTGGGTAGCTATCAGTGGTTTCTAGCGTTGGGTTGAAGAAAGTCAGATTGAGGACATACCTATCTGGTCAACTATCACCATTTACCTCACCTCTAGCTCTTGCTTGTGGAGGAAATCCGCCCTTGCCTGCCGAACCCCTGGCCAGGGCTGAATTAACATAACATATTCTTAGTAGCTACTGTGGACGATATCTTGCTGTGTCATTTCTCATCCATATGCTGTGTCTCTCTTATTAACAAATCCCTTATTACTATCTGCCTTCTTATATTACATCATCATCATTTCCCAACTGCTATCCCTCTTACATCCCCTCTCCCATCCGTTTCCTCCCTATAACAAACATCCTCCACCACCTTTAATAATCCCTTAAACCCCTTCCTTAACCCTTCCATACCCTTTAGTTTATTAAACAACCCCCAAGCCGTCTTCCCCCTCTCATCCCTCCTCCTCCGCCCTCCTCTCACCCTAGTCACACCTGGAATATCAGTCTAGGACTAGTCGAAGCTAACAATCCCAAGCGAGAGGGAAGTATTTTAGGTGTCGAAACCAGCTCGGATTTTGCCGGCGAAAGCAGTATCCAGGGTTACTATAAGGTTTAATAGGGTACGCTAGAAGGTAGCCGACTTATCGAGTTAACGTAGACGAGGGATTAAGGGGCCCTCTGGGTGGCATTCGAGGGCTAGCGCGGTGGCTGCTATTACCACAAGGTTGCAAGGTCGAACCATCTTAACGGCTTAAGGTATGTAATCAGCTGCTGTTTATTATTATGGAAGACTGGTTTCCGGGTTATCTTTTACGGTCTTATACCAGCGCCGGATATTCCTCGAAGTTGACGACGCTCGTTAATTAGTGCTACTAACTATATCCCGGGGAATACGGTGGTTCCACCCGAGGAATGCGAAGAGAGAATGGTGTCAATCTCATTGGCCGAGGACTTGGGACAAGGGCTGTCTTGGACGGCTTATGCGCTGATCTCGGATGCGAAATACGGCCTACCTAAGCGGAGAGCTTGTCTGGGCCGTTACCCGGAAGCCGGCACAGTGTTCATCCATTTCTTTACCCTCGAAGAGTACAACTTAATACTTATCGCCTCTTAAAACCGCCCCTTTATCGTCGTTATCCTTACCCCCCTTTATCCCTACGGCCTTAGCCCTTACTAAGCAGGCGTATATAATACTCTCCGGCGTATTAACGACGTCGAGATAGTTGTACCGGTCCCGAGTTAGAAGGACTTACTTACGTATATCTGGACGTACAAGCACGACTTACTTCTTAATATCGATATTTAGCAGTCCGAACTGGTGGTAACAGCCAATACCTCGTATAAGATGCGCGGGTTAGAGGTAACGCTTAGGGGGAAGGTGGTAATTAGGGAGGGCTAAGGGGTGGCTTTAAGGGTCGAGGGGGGGGGGGTCAGTAAGTTAGAGGTAAGTCTAGGGCGGTTTACGATAAAGAGTTAGTTAAAATGAGATGTTAGGAAGTCCGTATATATTTTTATACCTTATAAGCGGAACTATGGTCCGTCTATATATTATTAATTCCTTTAAACTTCTTAAAACCGAATAGCGGGCGGCCTCTAAGGTCCTAGGGTATAGTAAGCTTTTAGCCTTAGTGCTGGACTAAGACTCGGGAATAGAGTAGGCGGGAAGGCCGAATATAGGGCTTAGACTGTAACAAATGGTATACTGCTGCCTCGAACCGCGCTTCGGGAGCCAGGACCTTTATCTGGAAGCTATCAAAGTCGGGTATGTTGACGTCGCCGCGAGCTAAACGAGTAATTAGGTCGTATTTATCTGAGATTTTAAGGTAAATACCCTTCGCGCGTAGGTTAGCAGATATATGGTTTGTATTAAGAGAGGGTGGATAGGGGTATAGTAGGACGACATACTTACGTAGTTGTTGGAGCCTTTGTCGGTTAAAGGAATGTCGGCTACCCTTGTATTTAGGTTCTCCTCGATTTCCCAGATCAGCAGTCGGGCGTCCCAAACTCGGCTGAAGGGGCTTTCGCCATGGAAAGTCAGCTGTAAAAAGGTTCTTGCCGTGATAAGGCTTGCCATCGGGCATGGAAGGCCACGTCTCGCCAACCCATTGCAAAAGCATCAATTTGTCCGGCTGAGGTATGTGAAAGAGAAACGGATGGGTTGATGAGGAGCAGATGGGGTTAAGTACATGTATGATGGTAAAACGTCTTTTTACCCCGCCGACAGAGGCTTCCCCTTCACCTGCCCCCACAGAGATATTGGGTACCCGGGCAGGGTGAGACAAGGGCGCAAACGGATGGAATCGAGGGCCATAACAGCGGATCGGCGTGCCAAGGTATAACGCTCCCAGTCACCATTTTTTCATCTATGAAGCAAGCCGAAAGACCTCGAGTTTCTACCCATCATCTACAAGCAGAGTATCCCAGGCGAAAATACGGCGTCAGTCCCGTCATGGAGCTTGTCGATGCTTGTAGATACAATGAGTTGACCTCTCTCGAAATGGCCAATGCCCGACTACAGGTTTGCTATTAGAATATCCTGGGTCGACGAGCTCCTCCTAAACCAAACCAGAGAAAGACTGACCATAGAGTTATCACCCCACGGCTAGTGACGTTGATAAACCAATTAGCGGTCCATTAGAGTGCGCGCTAGACTAGGTGAGCAGCAAGTCTCCAGCGGTCAGCAACACGAAAAAGGCACGAGGCAAGGCAACATGAAAGCTGGTGATTTTTCGAAAACGGGATCAATTCTGGGCCCACTGGGCTAGTTGCTTGTCCCTCCACAAGCGCATGCGCCGTCATCTTTCGCCCTCGTCCTCCTCCAGGTCAGATTCTCCTGCTTTAATGTTATAAGGTAGCGGGATCTCCCTGCTCGCCTTATTGTTCGCAATGTTGACGCAATGTTCGTTCTCCACCCTGAAGCTGATCCAAAGCATCCTCCGAAAGACCTCGATGAGCGAGATCACATACGACGCCACGCTAGAATGCTGCATGTTCTTGGAAAATACGAGGTATGCTACCCACGACATTCTTAAGAGCGGGTCGGCCACCATGGCGGCGTAGTAAACCCATTCTGTCTTGAAGGCCAGAATGTCGCGCAAGTAGTGTGGAGCCTTCTTCTGCGCCAGCCTGAAGTCCATGTAGATGTCCCACCACGCTTCATTCACGTCAGCACACGACTTCCCAGCACCAAAATGATAAAACGACTTACAAGAATACACAGTGTTGAGCGTAGCTAGACCGATAAAGAAGCTTAGTGTTACCTCCCCTCCGAGGATTCTATACTCGGACAAGCCCACAATCATGAAGAGAAAGATAAGGTATTTGGCGCAGTTGGCGAGATGCGGGAAGAAACTCCGAGTGTCGTAGTAACGGCGTATGCACTGAATTGCCCGCCACATGGGAGGTAGGGCGCTCAGGAAGGCCATAAGACGCGACTTGCTGGAGCCGCAATCCTCCGGCTCCTCCCATCCGTTGGCATAGACGCAGAAGAAGAGCTCGATATTCTGGAAAGAGTATCGGAGCGAGCAGTAGATGTCGCCCAGGAAGACATCGCGGAACTCGACCGGGTAGAAGGGTGCCATTAGGAGTCGCCACTGAGAGCTAGGTAGTTAGCTATGTAAGGAAAAAAAATGGAAATCGGGGGCACGGACATGAGAGTAAGCAAACCATAATCGACTCTTGTGATGAAACACCGGGAGTGGCAAGAATAAAACCACCAACGAGGCCCCGATGAGTATAACGGGATACCAGAGAAAGAGGTCAAGACTACCCCACTCGGCGCTGAAATTTAGCCAGAAGATAACGCCGAAGAGGAGACTAAAGACGCTTGGAAATTGGCACAGCTTCCTCCAATCGAGGGACGTTCTGGTGTCGAACTCGAAGATGAAGGGGTAGTTGACCTTTGCTCGGGTCCAGATGTAGCAGTTGAGGCAGAACATCCAACCCATGCAGAGCAGGAGGAAATACCCCCCGTAGATCTGGAGGTGCGACCCCACCACATTCCGCTTGTCCTCGTGCGTGTTCTCGTCAAACATCATCCGGAGGGCGGAGATAAACCCCTGGATGCTGAAGACTCCTC
>Ga0247817_10001950_pt1 | contig 10665 bp, 10 predicted proteins | sample UWRJL212509R1_FD_178010 | JGI IMG/M metagenome (GOLD analysis project Ga0247817, IMG submission 178010) | Plant litter microbial communities from Arlington Agricultural Research Station in Wisconsin, United States - UWRJ-L212-509R-1 | ecosystem: Environmental > Terrestrial > Plant litter >... | reverse complement strand
GGAGACGAGCGAGCGGAGTTTGATGCCGATGGGAACGTTGTCGCGCAGGTGCAGGTCGAGCACCACAACGTCGAACGGAAAGCCGGGGTGGGCGAGCATGGAGTGCCAGTCGGTCTCGGCGGCGACCACGTCGATGTCGTGGGCGGGCAGCGAGAGCCGTGCGGTGAGCCCGTCGAGCACGAGCCGGTGGTCGTCAACGAGGGCAACACGAATTGGCTGTGTTGCCGCAGACGCGACCGCCTGTACCCCCATCTTTGTACCCCCTCGCTCACTGTAACCGGAAGGGGCAGATAAAAGCTGGCCCCAAAACGAGTGGGGCAGAACGATCTGTCTAGAGGGTCAGCTGGCCAATAGCCGGGCGAGGTGGGGTCCGACGGCCTCGGTTTCGATGAGGAATCCGTCGTGCCCGAAGTCGGAGGAGATCACGACGGCGTCGTCGCCGTCGATGTTGCCAGGAAGGTGTCGCGCGATGAACCGCTGGTTCTCGAGCGGGAACAGGCGGTCGGAATCGATGCCGATGACAACGCTCTTCGGGGTGGCCCGCGACAGTGCGGCGACGACTCCACCGCGCTCGCGACCGACATCGTGCGAGTTCATCGCCTCAACGAGCGTGATGTAACTGTTGGCGTCGAAGCGCCGGGTGAATTTGTTCCCGTGGAAGTCGAGGTAACTCTCGACGGCATACCGACCGCCACCACCGAGCGGGCTTAGGCCGCTCTGCCAGCTGCGTTCGAAACGCTCGTTGAGTTCGTTCGGCGAGCGGTAGTTGAGCAGCGCCATCCGGCGCGCGAGCGCAAGGCCGCGGTGGGGTCCATCGCCCTCCGACGCTTCGTAGTACTCGCCCTCCGCGAAGGCGGGGTCCATGCGGACGGCCTCGATCTGTACGGAGTTCAGAGCGATTTGGTCAGCGCTCGAGATGGCCGGAGTTGCGAGTATGGCGACGCGTTCGACACGCTCCGGTGCGCCGACGGCCCACTCGAGGGCCTGCATCCCGCCCATCGATCCACCGACGATTGCCGCCCAGCGGTCGATGCCGAGGCGGTCTGAGAATGCGAGCTGCGCCGCGACCTGGTCGCGAATGGTGACGAACGGAAAGCGGGAGCCCCACTCCGCACCATCGGGTGCGGTCGAGGCCGGACCGGTTGAGCCCTGGCAGCCGCCGAGCATGTTCGGTGCGACGACGAACCAGCGGTCCGTATCGATGGCTTTGCCCGGTCCGACATTTCCGCTCCACCAGCCGGCGGTCGGATGCGACGGGCCAGGGCCGCCGATGACGTGGCTGTCGCCCGTGAGTGCGTGCAGCACGAGTACGGCGTTACTGCCGTCGGCATTGAGCTCGCCCCACGTCTCGTAGGCGATGCGCACGGACGGCAGCGTTGCACCGCGCTCGAGGGGGAGCGCGCCAATCGAGAGGAACTGGCGATCGCCGGGCTGGTCGCCATCGCGCCACGCGCCGGTCGCCGGCGGCTTGCCGACAACGGATCGCGCGTTGGCCTCGGTGATGAATGCCGAGGGAACGGTGTCTTCGGGTGTCTGCCAGTCCATGTTCTAGCCAGTATGCCGAAGTTCGCTGGACGGCGGCGACATGTTACGAGCGCGGCAGGACCGGAGTCCTGCCGCGCTCGTGAGGGGGAGTGGTTAGGCGCGCGCGTTGGCCGCCGCAACCGCGCGAGCGGCCGCGAAGCCTGCCTCGAGATCGGCCTTGATGTCGTCGATGTTCTCGATTCCGACCGACAGTCGCACGAGCCCCGGCGTAACGCCGGAGGTCAGCTGCTGCTCCGGGGTGAGCTGCGAGTGTGTCGTCGATGCCGGGTGGATGATGAGGCTGCGAACGTCGCCGATGTTGGCGACGTGGCTGAACAGCGAGACGTTGTCAACGAGAGCGCGACCGGCGTCAACGCCGCCCTTCAGCTCGAACGAGAGCACGCCGCCGACACCCTTCGGCGCGTAGCGGTTGGCTGCCGCGTACCACGGGCTCGACGGGAGCCCGGAGTAGTTGACCGATGCGATGTCGTCGTGGTTGTCGAGCCACTCCGCGACATCCTGAGCATTCTGCACGTGGCGCTCGATGCGAAGGCTCAGCGTCTCGATGCCCTGGATGAGGTGGAACGCGCTGTCCGGCGAGATCGATGCGCCGAGGTCGCGGAGCAACTGCACGCGGGCCTTGATGATGTAGGCGATCGCGTCGCCGAGCACGCCGGTGTAGCTCGCGCCGTGGTAGCTCGGGTCGGGCTCGGTGAGGCCCGGGAACTTTTCAACGTTCTTGCTCCACTCGAACTTTCCGCCGTCGACGATGACGCCGCCGATGACCACGCCGTGGCCGCCGAGGTACTTCGTGGCCGAGTGCACGACGATGTCGGCACCGTGCTCGAACGGACGGATCAGGTAGGGCGTCGCGATCGTGTTGTCGACGATGAGCGGAACACCGTTCTCGTGTGCGACGTCGGCAACGAGGCGGATATCGAGCACGTTGATTCGCGGGTTGCCGATGGTCTCGGCGAAGAAGAGCTTGGTGTTCGGGCGAACCGCGGCGGCCCAGGCGTCGGCGTCGTCCTGGTCTTCGACGAACGTCGTCTCGATGCCGAGCTTTGCGAGCGTGTACTTGAACAGGTTGTAGGTTCCGCCGTAGATCGACGACGACGAGACGATGTGGTCGCCGGCCTGCGCGATGTTCAGGATGGCGTAGGTCTCCGCGGCCTGGCCGGACGAGAGCAGCAGCGCCGCCGTTCCGCCCTCGAGCGCGGCGATGCGCTGTTCGACGACGTCCTGCGTCGGGTTCTGGATGCGGGTGTAGATGTTGCCGAATTCGGCGAGCGCAAAAAGGTTGGCGGCGTGCTCGGCGTTGTTGAAGACGTACGAGGTCGTCTTGTAGATCGGAGTGGCGCGGGCATTCGTGACCGGATCGGGCTTGGCGCCGCTGTGTACCTGCTTGGTTTCGAACTTCCAGTCGCTCATGGCGGCTCCTTTGGTTGGTGTTCTCACGCTCTCAGCGGTCCGTTGCCGCTGGTTGGCGAGCCTAGGGATGGGCACTGTGCGCGGGCAATGGTTGTGAAACGCGGCGTAACCTAACCCGACGCATTCGGTCACACTGGCTCGAGAAGAAAGATTGTTATTTCGCAACTAGTCATGCAAGACTAGTTTCATGTCATCCATCCGGTTGTTTGTGCTCGGCTCTCTCGCCGAGCGTGGTGAGATGCACGGGCACGCCCTCAAGCTGCTCGCCGAGGAAGAGCACATCGACAACTGGGCGGATGTCGCGGCGAGCGCTATCTACGGTGTGATCAAGCGTCTCGCTACCGAGGGACTCATCGCCGTCGTGCGCACTGAGCGCGAGGGCAACTATCCCGAGCGGTCGGTGTACGCCATCACGGCCGACGGTCGTGAGGCACTCGACACGCTTCGGTACGACGCCCTCGAGCAATTGCACATCAGACCGGATCCGGTCGACCTCGCTCTCGCGCGGCTCGACCCGGAGAAACTCGACGACCTCGAGCAAGTGGTGCGCTCGCGCCTCGAGCGCCTCACCGCGATCGCCGACAATCACGAGGTCAGACTCGTGCGTATTGCCCACTACTTGACGCTCATGGAGCGCCAGGTCATGCGTCACACTCTCGCGAAAATCCGCGGAGACATCACGTGGCACTCCGAACTTCTCGACGCTCTTCCCGAGCTGGTCGCAGACGAAAAATCCAGAAAGAGAAACGACTCATGACTTCCGCCCCCACGACGGTTCCGATAGCCGTCACCCCGAAGCGCGCCTGGCTCGCGCTCGCCGTACTGCTCGCCGGCGCCTTCATGTCGCTGCTCGACACCACGATCGTCAACGTTGCACTTCCCTCGATCGAGGGAAGCCTCGACGCCGACGAAGCAACGCTCTCGTGGATCATCTCCGGGTACGCGCTCGCGTTCGGCCTCGTGCTGATCCCGGCCGGGCGCTTCGGTGACCGCTTCGGGCACAAGTGGGTGTTCTTCACCGGACTCGCAGTGTTCACCGCGGCAAGCCTCGCCTGCGGTCTCGCGACCGACAGCCTCCACCTCATCATTGCCCGCGTCGTGCAGGGCATCGGTGGCGGACTGTTCTTCCCGGCGGTGACGGCCTTCATCCAGCTCCTGTTCCCGCCGATGAAGCGCGGAAAGGCCTTCGCCATCATGGGTGCCGTCATTGGCATCTCGTCGGCGCTCGGCCCGGTCGCCGGTGGACTCATCATCGAGGCGCTCGGCGAAGAGAGCGGATGGCGCTGGATCTTCACGATCAACCTGCCGATCGGCATCCTCGCCCTCATCGCGGCCGCAATCCTGCTGCCGAAGGGCTCGGAGGGCAAGCGCCTCTCGACCGACGGCGTCGGCCTGCTGCTGCTCAGCGCCTCACTCGTCGCACTGCTCGTGCCGCTCATCCAGGGCCAGGACCAGGGCTGGCCGCTGTGGACGTTCCTGTCTCTCGCGGGCGGCGTTGTGTTGCTCGTGCTGTTCGCCCTCTGGGAGCGCCGCCTCGCCGCCCGTGGCGTTGAGCCGCTCGTTCCACCGCACCTGTTCTCGCACGCCGCGTTCACCGGCGGAACGATTCTCGCGCTCGTGTACTTTGCGGCCTTCACCAGCATCTTCTTCACGATCTCGATCTTCTGGCAGTCCGGTCTCGGCCACACCGCGCTCGAGTCCGGTCTCGTGTCGATTCCGTTCGCAATCGGAAGCATTGTCGGAGCGTCGCAGAGTGACCGGATCGCCGCGAAGCTCGGCCGCACGGTTCTCGTCATCGGCGTTGGCATGGTCACGATCGGCCTCGCCGCGGCATTCCTCGTGCTGCTGCTCGTTCCGACGGCCGACCTCACCAACTGGGACCTGCTCGGCCCGCTTCTCGTGGCCGGTATCGGTAGCGGACTGTTCATCGCCCCCAACGCGCGCTTCATCGTCGCGACAGTCGACCGCTCGGAGGCCGGCGCCGCGAGTGGTGTCATCGGCACCATGCAGCGCATCGGTAGCGCAATCGGTATCGCCGTCATCGGCAGCGTGCTGTTCGGCAGCATTGACGCCTACGGCATCCGTGGGCAAGGCGACGTCGCCCCGGCCTTCGCGCAGGCCGCAACGACCGCGATGGGTGTGAGCGTCGCCTTCAGCATCGTGGCGTTCCTGCTGGTCTTCACCCTGCCGAAGAAGGTCAGCCTGCACTAGGCGGGGATGGCCTGGCGGTCTAACTCCGCCTCGAGCCGGTCGGGTCGGTGCGCGATGAGCGCTCCGGTCCGGCCGGCTTTTCTTTGTCGCCGGGGCGTTCCCGCTCCTTCACGAACAGCCAGCCGGGTCGCGGCTCGATGAGCGGCCAGAAGATACGCCGCACAAATTTCGTCGACAGGGCGATCGAGATGAGCACGCTCGCGACGATCATGCCGAGCAGCCAGACCCAGGTGGAGTGGTCTCCGCGCAGGAAGCCGGTCTCCCGCAGCGGGTAGAGCACAAAACTGTGCAGGAGGTAGACGTACATCGTCGACTGCCCGAACGCCGTGAACCAGGTCGCGCGCCGCGGGACGAGCACGAAGAACGCGCCGGTGAGGATCACCGCGAGCGCCATGAGCGCGAGTCGCACGAGCGACGCCCACCACTGGTCTTCACCGATGCCGGAGTACGAATCGTCGTAGAAGAACCACAACTGCAGTTGCATCCCACGAAAGCTCTCGATCAGGGAGATGACCACCGCGAGCCAGGCCGCGAGCACGGCGATAGCGCCTCCGCGCACCAGCCAGGTCTGCTTCTCGACCACGCGCCAGCGATCGATGAGTCCCCATTCTCTGAGCTTCCAGCCGAGCACGAAGAAGGGGAGGATGCCGAGCGTGCGCGATAGCGAAAAGGTGCTGTCGACGTTGGGGAGGTAGCCGACGCCGAGCGAGACGATCACGGCGATGAGCAGCGGAAAACGGAACAGGGCGAGATAGGGGAGCACGAGCCGGAAGATGCCGAGCGCGAGCAGGAACCACAGCGTCCAGCTCGGCTGCGAGGGGTTGAAGCTGTCCTTACCCTCGACGAGAAACTGCACGAGCGTCCAGATCGTCTCCATGATCACGTACGGCAGCACGATGTCGGTGAGCACGCGCTTCATCTGGCGCACGTTGGGCGCACCTGACTTGGTGAAGTAGCCGCTGATGATCGCGAACGCCGGAACGTGGAACGCGTAGATGAACAGGTAGACCGCGAGCGCGTTGTCGGAGTCGGCCGTGAGGCGCTGGATGCCGTGGCCGATCACCACGAGCGTCACGCAGGCGAACCGCGCGTTGTCCCAGAACGGCACGCGTTTGGTAGACGGAGCGGCGGTCGTGGCGGTGTCGGATGTCACGAAACCGCAGTCTACCCGCGGCCCGGCCGCCGCCACATGGAGCGGAAATGGCACCCCGGCGAACGCGGTACTTTTAGTGCATGACAACTCGACGCGTGGTGGTGACCGGTGCAAGTTCTGGGATCGGGGAGGCCACCGCGCGTCTCTTCCGCGAGCACGGCTGGAACGTCGTCGGCGTTGCCCGCCGCGCCGACCGTCTCGAGGCGCTCGCCGCCGACACCGGGATCGACACGTTCGTCGCCGACCTCACGAAGCAGGACGACGTCGACGCCCTTCGTGACTACGTCGCGAGCCTCGGCGAGGTGCACGCGCTCGTCAACAACGCCGGGGGAGCGTTCGGCCTCGACTCGGTCGAGTCGAGCGACGCCGACGACTGGGCACGCATGTTCGACGTCAACGTGATCGCGGTCAAGCGCGTCACGAGCGCACTGCTTCCGCTGCTGCGCGCGTCGATCGCGCCGCGGGACTCCGCCGACATCCTCACGGTCACCTCGATCGCCGGCCACGTGGCCTACGAGGGCGGAGGCGGCTACAACGCCGCGAAGTTCGCCGCGCACGCTCTGATGGAGGTGCTTCGCCTCGAGCTCGCCGGCGAGCCGATCCGCGTCATCGAGGTTGCCCCCGGGATGGTCAAGACCGAGGAGTTCTCGCTCGTGCGCTTCGGCGGCGACAAGAGCAAGGCCGACTCGGTGTACGACAACGTGCCGGAGCCGCTCTACGCGGAAGACGTGGCGCAGGCCATCGTCAGCGCCATCGAACTTCCGCACCACGTCAACCTCGACCTCGTGACGATCAAGCCCGTCGCGCAGGCCGCACCGCACAAGGTCATCCGCGGCGAACTCACGCCAAAGGCGTAGTCAGCGGCTCTTTCTCGGAATCGGCAACGCTCTCGTCTGAGAACGCGAGCTTCGGCACGAGGAACAACAACACGGCGGCAACAACCGCGCCGCCGCTGCAGATCGCGAACACGGTGAGGTAGCCGGCGAGGCTCGACGCCGTGCTGCCGGCGACCTGCACTACGCCGGCGGCGAGCACAACCGCGAAGATGCCGGAGGCGAACGATCCGCCGATGGTTTTTGTCGTGTTGGTGAGCCCGGTCGCAATTCCGGTTTGCCCGCGTGGGGCTGCCGCGGCCGCCGCCGAGGGCAGCGCGGCGACCAGCGCGCCACAGCCGAGGCCGGCCACGACCATGTTGGTGAAGACCTGCAGCACGGTGTCGTGGAACGGCAGGAACATCGCGTAGCCGATGGCAACCGCGAACGATGCGACGATGAGCGCGATCCGGGGCGAGAGCAACTTCGACAGCAGCGGGAACAGCAGCGCACCGCCGATAAGCGAGACCAGGTACACGCCGATCAGGTAGGAGCGGTTGGCGGAGTCGAGTCCGAGACCGTAGCCCGTGACATCCGGATCCGTTCCCGCAAACGTCGACAGCGGAGCCTGCGCGCCGAGCAGGCTGATGCCGATGAGCGCGGCCGTGAGCTGGACGGGCCACATGTTCGGCTGGCGGAGCACGCGCAGGTCGATCGCCGGGTCGCTCTGGCGAAGCTCGAAGCGGCCCCACGGTACAAGCAGGCCAATGCCGGCGAGCATCACGAGGTAGACCCACCAGGTGTCGGCGCCGTTGATGCGCAGGAAGGTGAGACCGGAGGTGATGAGCAGCAGCGAGAGGCTCAACACGGTGAAGCCGACGATGTCGAGCTTTCGGCCGGGAAGCGGCTCGGACTCCGGAACGCCGAACAGGATGGCGAAAAAGACAAGGGTCACGGCGATGGCCGGGATGATGAGCGTCAGCCGGATGTCGCCGCCGAACGCCGTGAACAGGCGGCCGGCTCCGAGTGCTCCGACGATCGCGCCGGCCTGCAGTGCGACAACGAGGAAGGCCGCGGCCCGGCGGGTGGAGGATGCCGCGACGCCGGTGCGGCGGCCGCGGTCGAAGATGAGCGCGATCTCGAGCGGAAGCCACACAACGTAGAAGCCCTGCAGCGCCCACGCGATGAGGAAGCTCGTGAAGTCTCCGGTGAACGCGAGCCACCAGGATGCCCCGGCGGTCAGCACGGTCGAGAGCAGCAGTATCTTCTTGTGCCCGAACATGTCGCCGAGCTTTGCGAGAATCGGCACGACGAGCGCGGAGAGCAGCAACTGGGCTGCCTCGAACCAGTTGAAGTCGGCGTCGCGGATGCCGAGGTGCACCACCAGATCGGAGATGAGGGGCACGTAGTACCCCTGCAGGATTCCGCTCACGAGCTCGACGAGAAACAGGAATCCGATGAGGGAGAAAGTAACCGCGCCCGGTCTTCCCGTGCGCGCTGATCCGATGAGTGCAGGCATGAACGGATGCTACTGGGTCGACGCTCGCAACACGTTCGCAATGCGAGGGAGATAACGTGTCGTAATGACCTTCTCTCTCGACGACAGCGGAACAGCCGAACTACCCAGCCAGGAACGTGAGGTTCTCGGCTGGCTCGAGTTCGGAGACGCGAGCCGGGAGCTCGCCCACGAGGTGGCCGCGAGCGGCTTTGTTCCGGATGTCGTGGTCGCCATCGCGCGCGGAGGCCTGCTTCTCGCCGGCAGCATCTCGTACGCGCTCGGCGTCAAGAGCTGTGGAGCGTTGAACGTCGAGTTCTACACCGGCATCGGTGAGCGTCTTCCCGATCCCGTCGTTCTGCCGCCGCTGCTCGACGAGTCGTCGCTCGCCGGCAAGAAGGTGCTGCTCGTCGACGACGTCTCCGACTCCGGCCGCACCCTCGCGATGGTCATGCAACTGCTCTCGACGAGCGGCGCAGAGGTGCGTTCGGTCGTGCTGTACACGAAGCCGGGCACGGTGCACGAACCCCACTACACCTGGCGCCGCACCGCGCAGTGGATCACCTTCCCCTGGTCGGCACTGCCGCCGGTCACCGTGGACGCTGTCGCGGTCGGCGCATGAGCATCCACCTCGTCGGTGGCGGCTGGAGCGAGGACTACGACGGTGAGGTCTACCGCGAGTTTCTCGTCGAGGCGACCGAGCGCGCAGCCTCCAGTGGCCGCGAGCGCCCGCGCATCGGAGTGGTTCTCGTGCGCGAGGACGCCGACACCGCCGGCGCACGTGCTGAGGCCTACCGCGAGCAGTTGCTGCGGGTCGCGGACTGCGAACCCGTCATCACCTCGATCGTCGAGGGTGATCTGCTCACCTCGACGGCGCTCTCCGGAATCGACGCGCTCCTGATTGGCGGCGGGCTCACCCCCGCGTACCTCGACGCCGTCGTTCCGATCGTCGACGAGATCCGCCTGCTCGTCGGCGACGGGCTGCCCTACCTCGGCTTCTCAGCTGGCGCGATGATCGCGAGCGATGCGGCGATCATCGGCGGCTGGAAGATCGGCGACATCGAGGTCTGCTCCGAGAACGCGGGCGAAAGCCTCAGCGACGTCACAATCGTCGAGGGACTCGGGCTCGTTGACCTCGCGATCGACGTTCACGCGGCGCAGTGGGGAACACTCTCTCGCCTTGTCGCCTCGACCGAAGCCGGACTGGTCGACGGTGGTGTCGCGATCGACGAATTCACCGCCCTTATCGTCGGCGACGACTCACTGCGGGTCGTGGGAGTTGGCAGTGTATGGATGGTCAGCCAGCACGATGACGGAGTACTGGTCAGTACCCTCGGTGCATGACCCCAACCCGACCGCTCGCTGAACTGATCGCCCCCGACTGGGCCGAGGCGCTCGCGCCGCTCGAGTCGCGCGTGCACTCCATCGGCGACTTCCTTCGTGCGGAGGTCGAGGCCGGGCGCCCCTACCTTCCGGCCGGCGAGAACGTGCTGCGCGCCTTCACCTACCCGAAGGCCGACGTCAGGGTGCTGATCGTCGGCCAGGACCCGTACCCCACTCCGGGACATCCGATCGGCCTGTCGTTTGCGGTCGATCCACGAGTGCGCCCGGTTCCGCGGAGTCTCGCGAACATCTACAAGGAAATGCAGTCCGACCTCGGGGTCACGCCGCCGCCGCACGGCGATTTGACCGGCTGGGCGGAGAACGGCGTCATGCTGCTCAACCGGGTACTCACGGTGCAGGCCGGTGTGGCCGGTTCGCACCGCAGGCGCGGCTGGGAAGAAGTGACCGAGCTCGCGATCCGCTCGCTCGTCGCCCGCGGAACGCCGCTCGTCGCGATTCTGTGGGGCCGCGACGCGGCGACCCTGAAGCCGCTGCTGAAGAACACGCCGTTCATTGAGTCGGCGCATCCGAGCCCGCTCTCCGCCTCGCGCGGTTTCTTCGGTACGCGCCCGTTCAGTCGGGTCAACGAACTGCTCGCCGAGCAGGGCGCCGCACCCGTCGACTGGGCCATCCCGGCCTAAGCTTGCATCGTGCTT
>Ga0247817_10001949_pt1 | contig 10672 bp, 11 predicted proteins | sample UWRJL212509R1_FD_178010 | JGI IMG/M metagenome (GOLD analysis project Ga0247817, IMG submission 178010) | Plant litter microbial communities from Arlington Agricultural Research Station in Wisconsin, United States - UWRJ-L212-509R-1 | ecosystem: Environmental > Terrestrial > Plant litter >... | reverse complement strand
AAGAAAACTGTCGAGCTTGCAGTCATCTTGGATCACCCCCAGACTCGAGAAAACGAGAGCGCGTGTTCCCTTCTCTTCGGTGGCGAGACAGCTTGCCTCGTCGTAGCAGACGGAACTTTACCCTGGAGCAGCGCGAGTTGCTGGTAGATGGCCCTTTCGTTGTCAAACTCTTCGTCCCAATCCATTTTTTGTCTCTTGAGCACGATCACGTGCCTATCTAGGTAGTTGGAACTCCTGTCCAGTATGGTAAGTGATTGTACTAGATGCGTCTAGGATTGCGAGCACCAACCACGCGTATTTCGTTGGGGTTGTCGCGCGATGCACCGGGCACAACCCCCGCATGGATTTAAGGCCCGCCTGTCATAGGCTTATCAGGCCCGGCCACATCGTTGTCATCCTCGTCGTTGTAATCCTCGTCAGTATGATCCTCGTTAGTGTGATCCTCGTCGGCGGATGACCCAGCGTGGGTGGTAGCCGGGGGGGCAGCATGTTCGACCCTGGTTTGGGCAGGTTCTAAGTCGATCTGATTTGGATGAGCCACATCCAATGCTGGGCCCGGGTAGAGATAAGATTCCAATTTGCTTTGCTTAATGTCGGCATATTGGGTGCTTCAAGGAGGGCTGCTGAGGGCAGTGGTAGGAAAGAAGGAAAAAACGTGCTGGGGGGAGGGCGGCACGGCCTCCAGCACCGCATTGGACAGTACGAGCGCGCTTAAACATGAAGTGAAAAAAAGGCCTGGGCGATGACGTTGATCGGGCAGGTTGCGTTTCTCATCGTTGAAATACCTTGGGTTCGCGTTGCGAATACTTGACGTAGTCCCCAGACACAAAAAGCTCCAGGGACACACGCTGGTGCCGGCCTCTCCGCCGCCACCTACCTATCAAGCACGTCAAACAAGCACCGATCAGCGTCGTGATAAGCCACTTCCGGACTGGGCTCGCACACCCAAACCACCTAGGTACCTACCAAACACGGCCCGCGTAGTACGAGAAGCGGATAGCTTTAGGACCTCTTCACCACAGATAATGTCCAGCGTCCGCTCCACGGAAACATAGGTACCTACCTATGTTTTCTCTCCCCCCGATGCGCTGCTGCCGTTGCTCCCAGCCGGTGGAGAGTGTCAAGACTCGGAGAGCCACGATGCACTTTAGGGAGGCCGGCGTTCCGGCGCCGCGATGATACTTCTCTGGGTGCACTTATCCGCTTGTCGGTGGGGTGACGGTGGAAGGCTGTAGCCAGGCGATGCCAGCTACACCAAACACTCCATGCCAAGAAGCATTTCAAGGAGCCCACAGTTGCCATTCACAGCAGGTCATGTCAAACTGATCAGCGGATACAGCGGCACTTATCCCCGCCGAGGCGCCACAGCTCGAGAAGCCCTCGGCACTCACCGAGCGCGATGTCGACTACAGTTGACATCCAGAGATCCTAGTACGTTCTTTAGTTTATGCTAACCATACCGCATAGAGTGTGGACACGTCAAAAATTAGAGTCTCTAGCGTGCTGTCATAACCCAGGTCACGACATTGGCCGTAGATGCCTGAGGCACCTGCGGGGTCGTGCCAGTGGGAAAGGTTAGACCAGTTAGGTCAAGAGACACCTATGATTATCAGTAAGTCTAAAGGTTCTCCGTCGTCCAATAAGGAGATGCTCGGTAGGATTAGCGTACTCGGTCACCGAGCACACCAGGCACACCAGGCACGCTGCTACTAGAGCGCTAGGTAAGGTAGTTTACTATATAGATAGCTAGACTTGCGCCCTTAAGTGAGGAACAGTCCTTGTTCCTTACGCAAGCAATCCACAAGAAATGGGTTTGGTCAAGTCTTACACCCATTCAACCACAATATCCAATCCGACTTCACAGGTGGTGGAGCCACTGCCGGACCGTGCCGGCCACCCCATCAAACTGACTCCCAATACTCATAAAGTCATTTGCCAATCTGCTGGCGAATGCAGCATCTCCAAATCCTCCGGAACCCATTGTGTAGCTCCCAGTTGCCAAGGATGGGGATTCCCGAGCTGAAGATTGAAATGTTCCTGCAGCGCTGGACGTTGGGAGCACTCGAGAACTCCGTGATGACCTGCAAGGTGTTGTCAGATGACATCCTGATACAAGATATTTGTAAAGATGCAAAGTACATTTTGTTGATTTCGTCCAATTTCTTCGGAAAGGCAGATGACTTGGAGTCCTCGCTAGGGGTACCACCGTACAGAGGGAGACCCATGTTGAAGATTAAGGTTGTAAGTAGGCGCTATGGGCAGTGACTCTAAACCGTTAATGATGGAATGATGGAGATATCGAGAGAGAGGCTGTCCTCTGGTGTATTATTATCTAGATCCCTAGAAGATGTATGCTCTGAACTAAATATATGAGAAGTTGGCGTTCTCATCCCTCCCTGCGACCTCATTGCGCTCCCTTCGCGCATTTAGGACTCTTTAGGTGTTTTCCAAACAGCGTACAGCCCATCGCAGCGTGGGATCTCAAATCGGTGCACGTATGTGGACGCAAAGGGAACACGGCGCAGCTAGCGATAGTATGATAACTGCCACACTATGTCCGCACCGCGTAGTAAGTTAGCAACCCATCAGAGAGGGAAGGAACAACTTGTCCCAAAGGAGCTTAGCGTGCGCATGTGTGCTACAGTTCGGGGCTGGGGCAGGCGCGCTGCGTCACGTCAAAGGCTTGGCGAAGCTGCCAACCTTTTTTGCCGTCCGCCAGGCAGCTTCCAATAGCCAGTTTGGGCTCAAAAAACTTCTCCTAGTCAAGCATCCTCTTCACCGGTCTTTCAGCAACTCGTGCAGACCGTGAACTAGCGGTCTATGTTCAGGCTACTACCCGCATATAGTCAGATAGGCACTTCTAGCTCAAAGTTTGAGCCTCAAACTTAAAGGCACTATGGGTAGAGGAAAGATGGACGACGCTGCGGCCGAGATGATCCGCAGGGCAAGAAGTGAAAAGGTAAGGTGCATTATGTTTCGCTCATGTTTGCATGTTCTCTAATCTCACATGCTACAGGACGCATTTGCCAGAAGAGCTTCCATAGTAGCTCGACAAAATGGAGGCGACAGCAAGCAAAGCAAGAAACCTGCCCATGGCAAGCAGGACGACACCCTTAACTTTGTTAGTCCCGTCGCAGTATTCGGTAACCACGGTATGCATTTAGCAATGTCTCAGAGAGAGGATTCGCCTGTCCCTATGTTTCCAGCAAAGACAGAGAAAGCGGCGGATGGTTTAGCAATTGGTACAGCGGACAAGACAACTGGCGTCATCCAATCAGAGCCCAGAAAGAGGAAGCCCAACTTCAGCTCCCGAACCGAGACTAGTTGCTTAACCTGCCGGAAGCGGAAGAAGCGGTGCGACGAGGCGAAGCCTGAATGTAAGTGCAGCTTGCCAGGCTGGGCGTGTCAAGCTGATAAGTTACAGGTAGCAATTGTATCCGTGGAGGATTCGTTTGCGAAGGGTACCCGCCTCAGCGAGGAGCGTGGCCGAAGCCCGGGTACAAACCACCGCAGGTCAACATCGAGTCAAAGGGTCTCCCGTCCGACATGATTAACAAGCAGCACATCTCTGGGTTAGAACGCCGCCTCAAACCCACGGCATATGGGTCGAATGGGCTGAGTACTCTGCAAGTCCCTGACGCTCCAGTGGGTGATGAGACCGAAGGTGTTGAACCCCCTCCTACACCTAGCAACGAAGTTGATGATACAGGCGAGTGCAATCCTTTGCCTTCAGAATTCGACGAGGAATCGGATGCAACAGAGTCGATGAGGGTACCATCTCCTTGGCAGGAAGCTGCTAGCGGAGAAGCCGAACGATCCGTTGCGATATCAGCTTGGCAGATGATCAACAGACTTGGCCGCGAACATTACAGACTTCAGTCAGAAACCGGTGTTTCAGTACCGGGACCATCTGATTCTCCCAAGGGACCTATCGGTTGCGCTTCTGGGAGCGGCTCTGGTTCTGACTCTGCAGCACCCACCGACAGCGACCTTGGGGGCTTCGGCCGCTCGCTATTATCCATCGATAACGGTCGATCAAGCACAAAACGAGCGAGGAACCGCAAAGACCAGGCTGGCGATTCAGATAACGAGGACGACAGGCCAAATGGGAAGCGAGCCAATATCGCAGGCCCTGAAAAACGGCTGTCTCGTCCCCGATTCGCATGTCCCTACCAGAAGTACGATCCTTTGGCTAGTCCATTTTGCTGCATGCCCAGCACCAAAAATTTCGAAGGTGGTGCCGATACCTTTGCCCGAGTCAAATCTCACATCTTCCGAAATCACGATCCGTTCACCAGATGTCAGAGCTGCTGGATATTGTGCAAGACGGAAGATGAAGCCCTACGTCACAAGAACTTGAATCCAACCCGGTGTATCAAGAAGCCGTCACCGAGCAAGTATTGGATGACAGAAGCACAGCGCCACCAAATCCGGGGTCAGAGGTTTGTGGCCAGCAGTGTCGACAACTGGTTCCATCTATTCGAAATCTTACTCCCAGATGCCTACCCTGATGGAAGCGTTCGTCAGATTCATTCCCCGTGTAAGTAATAGTTTACTACAGCCCTTCGTTTTGGAAGATTCTGACATGTATAACTAGATTACTCAGAAAGCCAGCCGTTGGTTCGGCAAAACCGCTTGCCAAACCCCCTTTGGGCTCCTACGACCCCAGGGGTGGGGAATATGTCCGAACTTCTGCAAGGGCAAGCATATCATGTTTATAGCGAGAAGTAAATTCCATTGCAGTGTTAACTTCTTCACAGCCTCCTAGACACCCCCACACCAAGCGTCCCACCACAAGGAACGATCTCGAGCCCGCCTATCAACATGGAGATGTCCGACTATCTAATACCCCTTGCCACTCTCTTCCCAGGTTTTGACGTGTCCATAGACGAAACCATGGGCCAGGTGGATTCCTTCAGCAGTTTCGACGCCAGCCCTCCTGAAATGCACAACCCGCCTCCCATCGTGGCGCCAACGCCCACCCGACCAATCCAACAGCCACATGCACTTTCCCATACGCCGAGCACAAGCGAATCCACATCCTCCTCGAACCAAAGACAAACCGGTAGCACATCATCAGGATCACCTCAGACTTTCCTCCAGCGTGATAATAAACGGCTAAGAGCAGAGAACTCCACCCTTCAGGCTGAAGCCCGATTGCTGAGGAGCAGACAAGGTAGGGCACAGGGGGAACTCGAGACACTTGGAAGAATGCTGGAGGAACTGCTCTACCTCCCATCTACGCAAGAGAGCGAAGGTGGACGGGTGGTGAATGTGAATCAATTGTTTAGTGTTTTGGATCAGATCCGGGGGGTCAGGACGGCGCTGAACTCTTCCCAGGATGGGTAGAGATTGTCTGGGATTCGGTAACTTGTTCTGTTCACTTTTTGCGTCATAGAAGCTGCTGTATTTACACCTCCTGCCTATTTGCGGCCTTGTTATGCTCGGTGCTCTCTTACTCAACACTGGTAGTGGAGCGATAAACAACCTGACTGCCGACCCTCTCTCGGCTTCCCGACCAGAGGATGCGTCGGGGCCAAATCTGGCCATTTCTCGAGCCACCTTTTTGGGTTTCGAAAGCAGCGTTGTCACCCATTTGTGGAAAACGCCAGTCCATGCTCAGCCGGTGAAGACTCACGGTTGTAAGAAAAATTCCTCTGCAAACGGACTGCCCTCATCACTGCTATTCTCAAGACGCTCCGCTATTCTAACTACACTATAGGATCTCGTCATCTCTGATGCCGGAATGGCTGCTCCACTCACCCCCAAAACCCGACCAGGACGCCTGGCTACCAATAACCGAAGACTTCGAAACCGGAGAAGACGAAGGCAAGCTCTCCAAGTGGCTCGACGGCGTCTACATCTGCAAATTCCCGCCCCACACCGGCGACAACACCATCCAAATTGAGCTCGACATCACGCAGCCACTGACCCCCGTGTCGTGGATCATCCAAACTAGCCCGGACAATCCGTTTTACCCTGGACGACACGCAGGGAAGCTGGAGCTCCCGGCGGGGTTCCCCATCGAACAGGCGTACATCATCTGGCTGCTCCTACACTGCTGCTGCGCTGCGTGCCCGCACTCCACACCCATTCACTCTGGCCAGCAAGAATCGGCCCTGACACCGTCGACTTTACCTTATCGACGGTATTCCGTACGTAGCTTTCGAGCTTACTAATATCGCCCGACTCGACGACGTCCTTAACCTATTTAAACAACGCCGTAACGTTACCTTACTTAAGTATATCCTGGTTCTCCTTAATAAGCTCCTTAACTTTAAGGTTTTTGTTAAAGTACGGCTTTACTTTCTGGAAACTGGGGTAAGTGAAGCAAGGTGTATAGTCCTTTGATATTAACCCCGAGCAATAACAGATCATCAATAAACGTATCAAAAGCTTCCAAACCGTGCACCTCTTCTACCGATGTTTGATACATCTTGTGGAGTTACATGCCGATACGCGACCTATAGAAGAACCGAGACTGCGCTGGATGTTAGAAGTACTCGTATCAGCTAAAAGGGCTTCACCCACTTCCAGGTTCGTGGCCTCCCATCGAAACATCAATACCCGACAACGTAACCTTGAGAAGTCGGTTCATTATCTTCTCTTCACAAAGATGATTTTATTTCGATGCGCTTGACAATGCTTCTAGCAGCACGTAGGTTGGAAGAGGGTTCCGTCCGCAAGCCCTCCCGCAGCCCGGCCGCTTTTCCCGGATGGGCAGCCCCCCAACCCAAAGACATCTCAAATCTCCATCACCAAACAACCAACCACTTCACCGTCGGCACGAGGACGCGTCGGCGACCGTGACGGAAGGAGCGCACAGCACTAAATCAATGGTATCTCCATCGCTGCGACTTTGATCTGGTCATGAGTCAGTCAAATCGTCATGATGCAGCCGAGATATAAAACACCGCCAACAAAGCGTCATTCCAACCAACCGCGCAGCCAAAGCCACTCGTTTCCATCATGGGCCTCTCCCGCGCTCTCATGGGCCTCACTCTCTTCTGCACATGCCTCGCTACCCTAGTCTCCTCAGCGGTCAGCATACACCTCCCGGTCGTGGCTCTCACCCCCACCGTTAAATCAGACTAGTCACCCATCTACTACACCAACACCACCGCCCTTTCGCTCCTCTGCAACGATGGCAGCGCCGCCGCCACCGGCTGGGTAGCCTGGAAGCTCGACGATGCCACCACGCCTTTGGCTCAAGTGTACGCGGAAACCCCAGGACACAGGACCAAGCTCGTGGCTGTCATCCACCGGACGACAGGCGCCAAGATAACGAAAAAGGACCTCGCCATCAGCGTCGGCCAGCCCGACTCGATCATCCGCGCGTGGACACTTCTGGACTTCAAGGAGGTGAAGTCGACGAGGGTCACTGCGCTGGGTGTTTGGTCGGCCTTGTGGACGTGGAAGGCGGCGAGCGGCAATGATTATTTGCAGCTTCTTGGGAAGAAGCAGGCTACAGTGTTTGTGGTGAGGGAGTAAGAGGGGGACCTTGGGATCGTCGACGCATGGCCATGTCCGGACGATGAGCTGAGCTTCTAACGTAGACTGACATGGCCCGGCAGGGTCTTGCGTTCCCCCTTCCGACTGAGCCGTACGGGCGCGCCGTGTCGCCGTCTCCGGACAAGATGTATCTCTCTGCTGATGACGAGAAGAACGTCTTGGAATTCGATCTGACCAAGTCCACGGCTACCCCGGCTCTACGCACGGCAGGCGAGGCCCAGGATGGCGTGACGTGATTGGCTGTCTACGTGTCAAATCCGACTGGGCTGGACTACTTGTTCGTTGCCTCGGAGAACGTCGTCGGTGTTTACATCTCGTCGTTCGGCTTGGTCGGAAACCTCCGGCTGGCCGGCCCCGAGGACATCGAAATCCAGGGCCTCAGAGTCCATCAAGGCGTGCTGGCCAACTATTTGGGCGGCGCACTTGCGTACGCAATCGAAGCCGACAACACGGTGGGTTTGGGAGTCAGTTCTCTCGACGGCGCTCTGCAGGCCTTGAGCCTCGGCAAGAGCACAGCTTACAACCTTCGAGTTCCGCTCGGGCAAGGACAGCCGTCTCCCATCTGCAACGTTTGTTCTGGCCACGGGTACTGCACTGGCAACGGCGCGTCTTCCCAATGTGCGTGCCTCTCGTGCTGGGAGGGGAAGGATTGCAACAAGCTCGCCTGCGAACAAGGCTGTTCGGGCAATGGAAAGTGCATCGGTCCAAACACCTGTCGATGCGAAAAGGGATAGGGCGGGTCCCACGCGCGGCGCCGTCCAAAAGTCAAAATTGATGCGCTCAATCGGGCGCCGCGCCTCGATCCTGCCCTGGCTTTTCATTGAAGGCGCCAGTTGATGGTAATCGAATCAAGCGGGGGGAAGCAGGAAATCGCATATCTCTGCGAGTGATGGGAAGGATATCTTGGATGCTTGCCTACTGATCCAGCCCTTGAAACGACTGCCACTACTCTCCGAGGAAATGTTAGCCATCTAGACAAAATCACCTCAGGACGATTCTCTGCGGAGGGTATTGCGCCATCGAAGCCTCCCCCCTCATAAACCCATGCAAATAACAGGACCCAATAAGCACATCCTCACCCTCGTCGGGAAACTCCAAATCGACGCTCCTCCCAACACCCTCCTCATACGCTCTTCTTGAACGGGTGACAAATGGAGTTGAAGCTCCCCAGACGATACAAATCCGATCACCGGGCCTTGCACCTGGTGGCACAGTCGCACAATACCCCTCCTCAGTCACGCACAACCTCCGCCCCATCAGCCCCCGCCCGAGCTCATACACGGTCTGCCAATTCGTCAAGTTTGCAATTTCCGACGCCGGCTGCCCGGAGCTCAGACCGGCGAAATACTCGGTCGTGGTTCGGAGCCTGCGCAGCTCATGATCTGGAATGCGGCCGACGTTGCCTGAGACGATGTCCCCGAACATGGTCCGCCAAAGAGCGTCATCGGGAGAGTCTAAGCGGTAGCGAGAAGCGGGCACGTCGCGGGCGAGCTGGCGGGCATCTTTGACCATGGCTCCGAGGCCCTTCTGGAAGCCTACCGGGTCACCTTGGTCCATGTGTAGGAAGTTGATGTAGACCCCCAACTTGGCTATGCGAGCAACCGGCGACGCTTGGACCGAGATGTGGTTGGGCTTCAGGTCGGGGGCCTCCTCTGAGAAGGGCGTGAACTTATGCCTGACGGTGCGGTCAGGTCGGCCAGCGTGGTGGCCGTAACCCTCGACGGCGGGCTTGTCCAGCTTCTTGACGTGCCACTCGGGCACCCAGGAGGGAAGATCGATGGCCGGGGGCTTTGAATCGAGCAACGTATTCCCATCCTTGTCGAGGTGGCGACTGCCCCAGCCAGCGAGGTGGAAGTGGTTCAGTGTTTCCCCCTCGTGAAGCAGAATTTTGCGTGCGGCATCTTGAATGACCCGTGTTGGCGACACCAACTCATCCCGGTACTGAATGTCGACCTCCAGAGAAGTCATCCCCAGCACCCCGTAGATTTTGTCCTTTAGGTTTGTCGCGTCGAACCCGGTCGTGAATCCCAGCACCGTCTCCAATGGCAGGCGGCGTAGCCCATCCTCACCCCGCGGGCCGTCCGTAGCAGCCAACCAAGCCCCCTGGACATCGGACATGGGACCAGCTTCTACCGGTGGAGCCTCGTCCCCCGACATCATACGCTTGACCATGTCCATCATTCCCGCGTTCTTCACTCCGGACAGCACGTTCGGGTCCTTATACCACTCTTTCACCAAATCCGGCTCGAGTAGGAACCGCTCGCCTCTCGAAGAGAAGAGGAATTCTATGCAAGATGTGAAATACTCCCAGTCCATCTCCTCGCTCCCGTGCTTCAGAATGACCTTTCGTGCGAGGGCGACCTCCTGAATCATCCACATGCGGGTGAAGTACTCGTGCCGGAAGAGCTCGGCAACCTTCTGCCACGAGTACAGTTCGAGTGGAGCGAGGCCGTACATCATGTTCTTAAGCCGCTCCTCCGTTGCGGGGTTGACGGCCAGGCTGGAGAGGAAGGTGAGGGCGCCGGTGGCTTCGCTCGAGTCACCGAGCCAGGCAACGACGCCCCAGGCCCGCCGGTAGATGTTTCTCATGAGTGGGATCTGGGTGTTCTTTTCGTCGTCGTCTTGTTGGTTGATGCAGATGGAATCGATCCAGATGATGCGAGACTGTGTCGGGTACTGCAAACCGCGGAGAAGCTTGAAGACAGTCTCGTTGACCATGAAACGCTTGTCGCCAATCTTGATGGGGTACGTCGCCCTGCCGGCTCGCCATCGGTAAGAGACTGCTTCGTAATAGCCCTGGATATGTTGGCCCCCGATCGAGATGGTTTCCAGCTCGCACTCCATGACAGCTCCGTTCCGTGGTTTCAGCTTCAGAACTCGGATCTGGTGTAGCCCTGGGTCCAGCCTTGTGTAGACGTAAGACTCGACGGCGCCTGCAACGCCGACCTGACCGATGAGCATGAGCGTCCGCGATTCCAGCGCGTCGACGCCCTTCAGGCCGAGTATCAACGTCCGACGCGCGACCTTGATCAGCCTCCTAGTGACTCGAGGCACATAGCGGCGAGTAGATGCCCGTGTCGACATGGCGCCAAGACGGATGAGAGGAGCCAAGAACAGCGCACTGATCACGCCGAGAAGTAGTGTCCGGATGTAGTGGTTG
>Ga0247817_10001948_pt1 | contig 10676 bp, 8 predicted proteins | sample UWRJL212509R1_FD_178010 | JGI IMG/M metagenome (GOLD analysis project Ga0247817, IMG submission 178010) | Plant litter microbial communities from Arlington Agricultural Research Station in Wisconsin, United States - UWRJ-L212-509R-1 | ecosystem: Environmental > Terrestrial > Plant litter >... | reverse complement strand
CGCCGCGGATGGCGTCGAGCAGTTTCTTGCCGCGCACTCCCCCGGCGTGCCGCAGCAGCAGGTAGGTGTCGTCAGCGGGTGACTCGAGGTAGGCGAGCGTCTCGGTGATGAACGCGTCGGTGCACTTCTCGACGCCGGTGACGCGGATGAGCCGGGGCTCGGCGAAGAGCGACGGCGAAGCCATGGTGATGAGCTCGCCGGGGCCGTACTGGTCGGCCTGGATGTCACTGACCTCGAGCGAGGGGTCTTCGATGCGGAGGGTGTCGCGCAGCAGGCGGATCGCGCGATCGGCGAGAAACCCCTCGGTGCCCGAGACGAGCACGACGCGAGCCGGGCGGATCTTGTCCCACGAGAGCTGCGGGATGCTTGCCTTGCTCGCTGCGGTCGGCCGCGCGGGTGCTCTGCCTGCCACTGTGCTCCTTGGTTCGTTGAGTCAATCTTAACCGCCACCGCCGTCACCCGGCCGCTCCGTCCAGAGTGCGACCTCCCCCGGGGCTGCACCGGGTGAAAGCAGCACGAGGCCCTCGGTGTCGGTGCGGGCAGCCACAGTGCCGACTCCCGTGAGCAGGTCGAGCAAGCGCGGGTTGGGATGCCCGTAGTCGTTCTCCCCCACGCCGATCACGCCGACCGTGGCATCGGCTTGTTCGTAGACCCGCGGTAACTGGTCGGCGGAACCGTGATGGGCGACCTTCACGACGTCGACCCGGGGCACGGGACCCGCCGCGAGCATGAGAGCCTGCGACTGCTCACCGAGGTCGCCGAGAAAGACCGAGCTCAGGCAGCCCGCCTCGCACGCCCCAACCGGGAGGAACGTCATCGCAACACTCGCGTCGTTGCCCGGCTCGGTGACGGCGCGAGGCGGCGGCCACAGCACCGTCCACTGGAGCTCGCCGAGCAGGCCCGTCAACCCGCGCGAGGCCTGGTCGACCGCAGCGCCGCCGTCGCGCAGGCGCTGCAGTATCGCGTCGTCCTCCGCCGAACCGCTCGGGCCAACGAGCACGCGGCTGGCCTTGCCGATGACGGCATCCACGCCTCCCACGTGGTCGAGGTCGTAGTGGGTGAGCACGAGCAGGTCGAGGTGACCGATGCCGAGGTCACCGAGGCACTCCGTCAGCGGCGCGGGCAGCGGCCCGGTGTCGATGAGCGCGACCTGGCCCGCGCTGCGCACGAGCACCGCATCGCCCTGCCCGACCTCGCACGCCGCCACCTGCCAGCCCTGCGGCCGCGTGAGTTGCTGGGTGACGTGCACGCCGACCGAGGCGCTCAGGAGCCCGACGAGGAGCCCGGATGCCGCGAGCAGCGCCCAGCGGCGCCCCTGGAGTACACCAAGGAGCCCCAGCACCGTCACGGCCGCGAGCAGAAGCGCCCCGACAGCCCCGGGAAACCACGGCACCGCTCCCGGGAGCGACGCGAAGAACCGCGCGACGGCTGCCACCCACGCCGACGGCAGCCAGGCGATGCGCGCGAGCAGCTCACCGAGCGGGGCAGCGGTGGGCAGCATGACGCACGCGAGCAGCCCGACGACAGTCGCGATCGGCGCTGCCGGTGCCGCCAGCAGGTTGGCGACGACACCGAAGGCCGGGATCGTCGGCTGCAGCAGGATCAGCACGGGCTGGCAGGCGAGCTGCGCGGCCAACGGCACGGCGATGACCGCAGCCACCCACAGCGGCAGCCAGCGCGCGAGCAGCCGCGTGAGCGGGCCGGCGAGGAGCAGCAGACCGCCGGTCGCGAGCACCGAGAGGATGAACCCGTAGTTGCGGGCGAGCCACGGCTCGAGCACGAGCAGCACGAGCACCGCGATCGAGAGCACCGGCATGCCGCGCACCGGCCGCCCGAAGAACAACGACACGAGCACGAGCAGCGCCATGACGCCCGCCCGCACGACGCTCGGCTCCGGGGTGACCAGCACGATGAAGGCGACGAGCACGGCGATGGCGACCCCGATGCGCCACGCCCGTGGAGCTCCGAGCCGCGCGCCCGCGAGCAGCACAAGCCCGATGACGATCGCGCAGTTGGCTCCCGAGACCGCGGTGAGGTGGCTGAGCGCAGAGGACTTCATCGCGGCGCTCAGGTCGGCGCTTACGGCGACGGTGTCGCCGATGGCGAGTCCGGGGAGCAGCGCGCCGCCGTCCCCCGGCAGGGCCCCCGCGCTCGAGCGAAAACCCGCCCGCAACCCGTTCGCCCAGTCGAGAAACCAGGGCGGTTGCGCCTCGAGGTCGGCCGGGGCATCCAGAAAGAGAAGAAATGCGACATCGTCGCCGGGCTCAGCGGGCTGCACTGTGCCACCCACCGCGAGGGTCGCGCCGATGCCTGCCGCAGGTGCCCCGCCGAAGACGAGCACCGGCAGATCGATGGATGCCGCCTGCCCACCCACCTCGGCGGCCACGAGCCGTGCGCGCCACGGCTCGGCGGCCCCGCGCAGTGTCTGTTCTGCGATGACCGAGCCGTCGACGTGCCGCCCGGCGTCCGCGGCCTCGAGCAGCAGCTCAGGACTGCGCGCGGGAGCCTGCACGGCGACCACCGTGCACACGAGCGCCGCCCCGATCGCGCACACCGCGAGGGTCGGGTGCCGCAGCACGAGGAGCACCGCCGCGCCGAGAAACAACGCGAGCGCACCCCACAGCGCCGCGGCTGGAACCCCAACGACGATGGCTGCCGCCACCCACGCGATTCCCGCCGGAGCGACGAGCCGCAGGTCGTTCACACTGTGACCAGGTCGCGGAGCGCCTCGAAGGTCTTCGCGCCGATGCCACTCACACTCTGCAGGTCTTCGACCGCCGTGAAGCGGCCGTTGGCCTCGCGCCAGGCGAGGATGCGCGCCGACATCGCCGGGCCGATGCGCGGGAGGGTCTCGAGCGCCGCGGCATCCGCAGTGTTGAGATTGACCTTGCCGGGCACAGTGGCGCCACCGGCGACCGGTGACGCACCGACCACGGGCACGATGAGTTGCTCGCCGTCGGTCACGAAGCGCGCGAGGTTGGTCGCGCCCTCGTCGGCCTTCTCGGTGTAACCGCCCGCCGCGGCTATCGCATCAACGGCCCGGTCACCCTCGCGCAGCTCGTAGAGGCCAGGGGCCGCGACCTCACCGAGCACGTGGACGAAGATCGCCGAGGTGGCCACGATCGGCTGGGCCGAAGGGGCGACGACCGCGGTCGTTCCACGCGGTGCGAGCGTGGAGAAGAGCACGGCACACCCGATCGCGACGAGCAGCAGCACGACCCCCGCGCCGAGGGCGACGCGCCACCGCGACGTGCGCTCGAGGTCGGCGGAAACACCCATGCGGCGACCCTAGGGGCCGCCGCATGAGGACACACGCAGGAGTGGAGAAGCGGTGTACTACTTTGCCTTCGTCGCGATGTTGACGAGTCGAGGCGCGCGCACGATGACGTTCACGATCTCCGCGTCACCGATCGAGCGGATGACGGCCTCCGAGGAGCGGGCGAGCTTCTCGAGCTCCTCGCCGCTGATCTTGGGTGAGACCTCGGCACGGTCGCGCACCTTGCCGTTGACCTGGAACACCGTGGTGACCTGGTTTTCGACGAGCAGCGTCGGGTCGGCCTTGCGCCAGCCGGCGTAGGCGACGGAGGGCTCGTAGCCGAGCTTCTCCCACATCTCCTCGGCCGTGTACGGCGCGAACAGCGAGAGACCGATCGCGATGACCTCGGTGGCCTCGCGCACCGCGGCATCGCCGGCCCCGGGGCCGGAGTCGATCGCCTTGCGGGTCGCGTTGACGAGCTCCATGAGGCGCGCGACGACGACGTTGAACTTGAACGACTCGACGAGGCCGGGGGCATCGTGGAGGAATCGGTGCGTCTGCTTGCGCAGGCCGGCGTCTCCCGACTTCCACTCGATGTCCTTCGACGACGTCACGTCGTTGGCGAGGCGCCAGGCGCGAGCGAGGAACTTGGCGCTGCCCGCGGGCGAGACATCCTCCCAGTTGATGTCGTCCTCGGGCGGGCCGGCGAAGACCATCGTGAGGCGAATGGCGTCGACACCGTACTCGTCGATGACGTCGCCCAGGTTGACGCCGCCCTTCGACTTCGACATCTTCGAGCCGCCCGACAGCACCATGCCCTGGTTGAGCAGTGCGCTGAACGGCTCGGTGAATCCGACGTAGCCGAGGTCGAAGAGCACCTTGGTGATGAAGCGCGCGTAGAGCAAGTGCAGGATCGCGTGCTCGACACCACCGACATACTGGTCGACGGGCGCCCACTTCTCGGCGAGCGAGGGGTCGAAGGCCTGCGTCGGGTCCTGGGGGTTGAGGAACCGCAGGAAGTACCACGACGAGTCGACGAAGGTGTCCATCGTGTCGGGGTCGCGGAGCGCTGTGCCCTCGCCGGAGGGGTCGGGCACGGTGACCCAGTCCGTCGCCGCGGCGAGCGGCGACTGGCCCTTGGGCTGCAGGTCGAGCCCCTCGGTGGACGGCAGGAGCACGGGCAACTGGTCTTCGGCGACGGGATGCAGCGTGCCATCCGCGCCGTGGATCATCGGGATCGGCGTGCCCCAGAAGCGCTGGCGGCTGATGAGCCAGTCGCGCAGGCGGTAGGTCTTGGCAGCGCGGCCGGCGCCCGAAGCCTCGAGCTGCTCGATGATCTTCTTGATCGCGTTGCTCTTGGAGAGCCCGTCGAGCGGGCCGGAGTTGATCATGCGGCCTTCGCCACCGAGCGCCTCACCCGTCGACGCAGGGTTGAGCGGCGGCAGGTCATCGGGCAGGATCGCCTGGCCGTGCTCATCGAGATCGAGCACCGGGATGGCGGCGGTGACGGGAGCGTTCGTGTCGACGACGACCACGACCGGCAGGTCGTACTTGCGGGCGAAGTCGAGGTCACGCTGGTCGTGGGCGGGAACCGCCATGACGGCACCGTGGCCGTAGTCGGCGAGCACGTAGTCCGCTGTCCAGATCGGGATGCGCTCTTTCGTCACCGGGTTGATGGCAAAACGGCGCAGCGGGATGCCGGTCTTCTCGCGCGTGGCATCCTGTCGCTCGATCTCGGTGTTCTTCTGGGCCTCGGCGAGGTAGTCCTTGAACGCTGCCTGCACCTCGGGGGTGGAGCCGGCGGCGAGCTCGGCCGCGAGGTCGGAGTCGGGCGCGACGACCATGAAGGTGACGCCGTAGAGGGTGTCAGGGCGCGTCGTGAAGACCGAGATGGAACGGCCGAGGCCCTCGATCTCGAAGTCGACGTCGGCTCCGACGGAGCGGCCGATCCAGTTGCGCTGCATCGCGAGAACCTTCGACGGCCACCGGCCCTCGAGCTGGTTGAGGTCGTCGAGCAGGCGGTCGGCGTAGTCGGTGATCTTGAAGTACCACTGCGTGAGCTTCTTCTTGACGACGACGGCGCCGGAGCGGTCGCTCGTGCCATCCGCGAGCACCTGCTCGTTGGCGAGCACGGTCTGGTCGATCGGGTCCCAGTTGACCCAGCTCTCCTTGCGGTAGGCGAGGCCCTTCTCGTAGAGCTTGAGGAACAGCCATTGGTTCCACTTGTAGTACTCGGGGTCGCTCGTCGCGAGCTCTCGCGTCCAGTCCACGCTCGTCGCGTAGCGACGCATCGACGCCTTCTGCTCGGCGATGTTGCCGTAGGTCCACTCACGAGGGTCGACGCCGCGCTTGATGGCCGCGTTCTCCGCGGGCAGACCGAAGGAGTCCCAGCCGACCGGGTGCAGCACGTTGAAGCCCTGCTGGCGCCAGTAGCGCGCCACGACGTCGGCGAGCGCGTACGCCTCGCCGTGACCCATGTGCAGGTCGCCGGAGGGGTACGAGAACATGTCGAGGATGTACTTGCGCGGACGCTTGTCGTCGGGGTCGCCAGAGGCGAACGGCTTGAGGTCGTCCCAGATCGGGAGCCACTTCGCCTCGAGTGCCTGAACGTCGTACTCGGGGGCGTCTTCGTCGTGGTGCATGAACATCCAATTCGTGTGCGGGGGCAGGCCGGATTGTCACCACTCACGGCCCAACCCCCAAGATTACCGAACTCGGGATGCCTCGGTACGACCTCGGGCAGGGTCAGAGCCGCTGTGCGCCTGTGTAGCCTACGAGATGCAGGTATCCACGAAAGGTTTCACCATGTCTGATCTCGCCACCATCAAGGGCCACAGCATCCACCGCACAGTCCGCGTCGAGGCCGCCCGCGACGCCGCCTGGGCTGCACTCACCGAGCCGGAGCTCCTCGCCCAGTGGATGGGTGACAGCGCGACGCTCACCGCCCTCGAGGTCGGCGGCACCGGTGTCCTCGGCTACGAGGACTTCGGCGACTTCCCCTTCCGTATCACCGCGCTCGAGCCGAAGTCGGTGTTCGAGTACCGCTGGTCGGGCGAGCCCGCCGAGGCCCTCGACGACAACGACTCGACCGTCGTGCGCTTCACCCTCGAAGACGACGGCGACGCGACCCTCGTCACGGTTGTCGAGTCCGGCTTCAACACCATTTCCGGCGGTACCGCACACCGTCGTGCGCGCCTCGAACAGAACCGCGACGGCTGGAACGTCGAGCTCGACGAGCTCGTGGCCTTTCTGGACTAACGCCGGGTCGTCAGCACCGCGAGCAGCGCCTCGGCCTTGAGCTTCGCCTCCGCGAGTTCCTCCAGCGGCACCGAGAGCGCAGTGATCCCGCCACCCGCACCGATCGTGGCCCCGACCGGGTCGAGCACGATCGAACGGATGACCATGGCGAGGTCGATCGTGCCGTCGAGGCTGAAGAGTCCGAAGGCGCCCGCGTAGATCCCGCGCGGGCGGCGCTCCAGCGCGTCGAGCAGCTGCGTGGCACTCAACTTCGGGGCGCCGGTCATCGAGCCCGCGGGAAAACAGGCGGCGACGGCATCCATCCCGCTGAGGCCAGGGGCGAGCTGGCCGCGCACGGTGCTGACGAGCTGGTGCACGTGTGCGTAGCTCTCGACGGCGAGGAGCGACGGAACGCTCACGCTGCCGAGCTCGGCGATGCGCGAGATGTCGTTGCGCATGAGGTCGACGATCATGAGGTTCTCGGCGCGCTCCTTGTCGCTCGCCAGAAGCTCCTCGCGCAGGGCAGCGTCGGTGACGACATCACCGCCGCGCGGTCGCGTGCCCTTGATCGGCCGGCTCTCGACAACCCCCTCAGGGCTGACCGTGAGAAAGCTCTCGGGTGACGAGCTGAGCAGCGAGACCTCGCCGACCCGCAGAAAGGCTCCGTGGTGGCTCGGGCTCGAGGCCCGCAGCGCGCCGTAGGCCGCGAGCGGGTCGGGATGCACGTCAACGCTCGCCTCGGTCGTGAGGCACAACTGGTAGGCATCCCCTGCCTCGATCGAGCGCTTGCACGACTCGATCATCGCGAGGTACTCGTCGTCGGGGTACGCCCAGGCCACCGGGGCGTCTGCCGGCACCGCCAGAGGGATGGATGCCGCTCGCGCGAGCCGCGCCACGACCCGGTCGCGCCACTCGAGCAACTCCCCCGTCCACTCCTCGCCGAGGGCTGCGAGTGTCACCTCACGGCGCTCGTGGTCGAAGGAGAGCACGCGGTCGACGCACAGGAACGCGGCATCCGGGTAGCGCGAGGTCGGAACGTCGTCCACGCCCATGGTTGCCGCCCGCAACTCGTACCCGAGCCAGCCGACCCAGCCGAGCGGAATCCCGTCGGTAGCGGCTGCGCGATGAACCAGGTCGTCACGCACGATGTCGAGCACTTCGGCGGAGCCGGTCACCGCCGCGCCGGAGCCCATGAAACTGCGACCATCGAGCGCCTCGATGCCGCTGTCGAGCCAGAAGCCGTCACCGCTCGCGTAGAGCGTCGCGAACGCGTCAGCGGGCTCCACCCACTGCTCGAGCGCAAACGTCAGGACTCCGCGGTGCATAACCTAAGACTATGAGCACGAGCGCAGCACCGACCGCGTCGACCTACCGCTGGCACAACGGCAGCCTCGAGTACCTCGACTATTGCGACATGACCGACACGGTCATCGAGGTCGCCGACTCCTGGCTCGTCTCCGACGGCCGCACCCTCGCCCTCCCCCTGCACCGTGCGCGGTTTCTCGAATCGATCGCCCCGGCGCGCTTCGATGAGGTCGACCCCGAGGCGTTCTGGGATGCGGCGGTCGCGCTCATCCCCCTCGAGGGCGACTGGTTTCCCCGCGTCGAGCTGCAGTCCCGCAACGGTGCTCCCCTGCTCGTGTTCCGGCTGCGGAGCGCCCCCGAGCGCTCCCTGAGCGCCGTACTCGCCACCCACGCCGGGGGCGACCCGCGCACGGTCCCCGCGATCAAGGGACCCGACCTCGACACCATGCTGCGCATCCGCACCGCGGTGCAGCCGCTCGGGGCCACCGAAGCTGTCATCCTCAGCGACGACGGCTTCGTCGTCGACGGCGCCTACTCCGCCCTCGTCTGGTGGCGCGGGGCGATCCTGTGCGCTCCCCCGCTCGACTCCGAGCGCATCGACAGCGTCACAGCGCGATCGTTGTTCGGGCTCGCCACCGCGCTCGGCGTCGAGACCTTTCGCGAGGCTGTGACTCCGGCCGAGCTCGACGGCGTCGAACTGTGGGCGCTCAGCGCGCTCCACGGGCCGCGCATCGTCACGGGATGGGTCGACGGCCCCCAACTCGCCGAACTGCCCGGGCGACTGCGGTTGTGGCGTGATCGGCTCGGCGCGCTGCGGCATCCATTGCCCTCGCAGGTCTGAGCGGTAATCTCTCGGTCGTGGACGACATCCTCGGCTGGATCCTCTCGACAGTGCAGTCCGTCGATCCGATCCTGCGTACCCTCATCGCCGGCATTGGCATGTTCCTCGAGACGTCGATCCTCGTCGGGCTCGTCGTGCCGGGCGACTCGATCGTGCTCGTCGCGAGCACCGGGGTCATGGGGCCGATCGAATACTTCTCGCTCGTCGCCGCCGTCATCCTCGGGGCGCTGAGCGGCGAGAGCGTGGGATTCGCCCTCGGTCGTTACTTCGGACCCCGCATCCGCGCGTCAAGACTCGGCCAGCGCATCGGCGAGAACCACTGGCATCGCGCGGAGGTCTACCTCGACCGGCGCGGCGGCATCGCCGTGTTCATCTCGAGGTTTCTCCCCGTGCTGCACTCACTCATTCCCCTCACGGTGGGCATGAGCACGATGCGTTACCGCAAGTTCATGGCCTGGACGGTACCCGCGTGCGTCATCTGGGCATTTGCCTACGTGTCGGTCGGTGCTGCCGCCGCTGGCAGCTATCGCCAGCTCTCCACGCAGTTGCACTTCGCCGGCTACATCTTCGTCGGCATCATCGCGCTCTTCGCCGTGATCGTGCTCGTCGTCAAGAAGGCGATCGCCAAGGCCGAGGAGCGCCACATGCGGCAGACGACCGACGAGCCGCAGACTGCGGAATCAGAGAACGCCTAAGAACCGACCGGAACCCCGAGGAACCCGTTCTTCTCCAGCCACTCGCGCGCGATGGTCTCAGGCGTCGTGGTCGAGCCGATCGCGTTCATGGCCTGCAGGTCTGCGGTGGTGAGCTTGGCCGAGACGCCATTGACGATGCGCGCGAACTTCTTCGTGTAGACGGCGTCGCGGATGAACGGCAGCACGTTCTGCTCCGACACGAGCTTCGCGGGATCTCCGAGGATCACGAGGTCATCGCGGCTGATCGAGGGAGCCGACGCGTGCACCGCGGCGACTTCGATGCTTCCCGCGACGAGTTCCTCGATGACCTCTGCGCCGGTCTCGTCCTCAACGGGGACGGACTTCCAGCCCGCGACGTTGTAGACGGCATTGAGCCCGGACCGGCCGTAGCGGAGATCCTCGAACTCGGGGGTCGCGCCGATCGAGATGTTCGCGGCGACAGTCTTGAGGTCTCCGATGTTCACGAGGTTGTGCATCTGGGCGAACGCCTTGGTGACCACGAGAACGTAGCCGTTGTGCGCCGGCGACGGCTCGAGAACCCGCAGCTCCCGCTCCTTGAGCAGCTTGGGCATGACGCTCACCATGTCGCTCGTGTCGGTGAGTCGCGAGCTGCCGTCGAGGCCGGCCATGAGCGAACCGGAGTACTCGGGCATGAAGTCGATGAGCCCGTTGACCATTCCGGCGATGTACTGCTTGCGCGTGCCGATGCCCTGGTTGTAGGCGACGTCATAGCCCTCGAAGGCGAGCGCCTGGCCGTACAGCTGGGCGATGATCTCGTTCTCGACGGTGCCCTGCGAGCCGACAGTCACCGAGACGCCGTTGCTCGGCGCGGGGTTGACCGCGACCTCGGTGCTGCAGGCGGCGAGGCCGAGCGTGAGGGTGAGTGCTGCTATTCCGGCGAGGACGCGCGTACGCCGTGATGAGCTCATGGAAAACATCTTCGCACGGCAGCGCTGAGGAAAAGCCACAGGGGGACGGATGCCGTGGCATCCATCCCCCTGCGAGCGCTGTTCGAGTTACTCGAGGAAGCCGTTCTCGGTGAGCCACTCGGTTGCGATCTGCTCAGACGACTGCTGGTCGTTCTGGCTCTGAGCGTTGAGCGCAGAAAGGCCCTCGGCGGTGAGCTTCGCGTCGATCGCGTTGATGATGTCGGCGAGGTCGTCGGCGACGTCCTCGTTGACGAGCGGCACGACGTTCGAGGCGAGGAAGAGTCCCTCGGGGTCCTCGAGCGTCACGAGGTCGTTCGCTGCGATGTTCGGGTCGGCGCTGTAGATGTTGCCGATCGTGATGGCGTTCTCCTTGAGCGCCTGAACCGTCAGCGGTCCACCACTGTCGCCGATGG
>Ga0247817_10001947_pt1 | contig 10678 bp, 9 predicted proteins | sample UWRJL212509R1_FD_178010 | JGI IMG/M metagenome (GOLD analysis project Ga0247817, IMG submission 178010) | Plant litter microbial communities from Arlington Agricultural Research Station in Wisconsin, United States - UWRJ-L212-509R-1 | ecosystem: Environmental > Terrestrial > Plant litter >... | reverse complement strand
TAACAGCATATCTATTTTTTCAGGCAGCTTCTTTACAGGCTTGCCTGAATACCTATCAATTCAAGATATTTCCGATTGGCATGCTTGCCGACACCATTGTAACAATAGATGTTCAAATACAACGAACTTCGCAGGCAGAAGGTAATAGATGGTTGGATCTGAGATTGGATTCTGCAGATGAATGGACTGAGATGTGGATCGTGAATGCATTTATTTCTAAATATGATAAGAATCAGAATTGCTTATCAAAAGAATTCATAGCAGAAACGTATTCACTTGATTCAACATATCTGGATTCGCTCAAAATGATCTATCATAAGGGATATAATAACGTGTTGAGTCAATACCCTGCGATACGGATATTCAGATCTGAATACATTTCTTATTGTGTGTTTCAGCATTCATGTAATTTAGTAAAGCTGTCGAATAATGCTGCAACAAAGACGGATTATATCACATATCAGACTAAGATGTATCCGATCAAAGCACTTAGGGATACTGCATACTATGCCTTAAATAAAAGCGATCATATATCTGATCTTTTAAGCTTGTATGTGAATTCGATCCGGATATACAAGCTTGATAATTTCGAATTGGTTATATCGCATTTGACTACAGGCCATGAAATTAGTATGGGGTGGTTTACAAGTGATCCCAAAGTTGCTAAAAAAAGAGAAGCAAACGATGAGCCTGTGATATTGTCGCAGGAATACAAACCTGAGATAGCTTTTACAGATCTATATAATGCCGTGTATGAAGAGCCATTGCTGCATCATGCATTTGGAGTAGATCTGTTTATATTGAAGAATTGAAAGTGTCTGTAGATTTTAAATATGCACGTGTTTAATAGCAAGTAAAACTATATCATATAAATCAGATATATTTAGATCATGAAAACATATCGTATGAAATTTTTGACCTGTATCGTATCCCTTTTTATTTTTCAAACCGGGCAGTGCTGTATAAATGAATACAGAGCACTTCTCGATGGTGAAATTGTTATGGGCGATGAGGGCTATGGGGCACCTCACGGGCGTTTTGATATACATGATAAAGAATACCTGCAAAACAGGTTGCATTACATAGACAGTATGTATAAAGTAACTGGCAGTATACAAGATTATTCAGATCTGGGTACTATGCTGGTATTTGACGGTCAATACCTACGTGCGAAAAAGATCTTTCAGGAAATAGACATAAAATCGCCCGGACTTTATAATACAGCTGCTAATCTTGGAACAACCTATGAATTATTAGGAAAAAATGATTCTGCATATTTCTGGATTAAAAAAGCAATGAAAATAAATCCCGAATCACATCAAGGCTCTGAATGGATCCATTTAAAAATTCTTGAAGCGAAAATTAAATCTAACGGAGATGCAAGCTACTTTCAGACACATAACATACTAGGTCTTGATTTTGGTACAGATGAAATTCCTTTAAATAAAAATCCTATTGACCTGAATACACTCTGCCAGCAGCTTTATAATCAATTAAATGAGCGTATTACTTTTATAAAACCCAAAGATCCGATCGTAGCCCAACTACTAGTTGATTTTGGAAACGCATCTGCAATTGCAACGGATGTAACAAGTGCACTTGAAATTTATGAATCTGCCAAGGAATATGGTTATTACTCTGATCTGTTTGAAAAAAGATATGCTTATTTCAAAAGCCTGCAAGCGAAAGCTGATACTAGAAATGAGGCAGAAAAAGCAGCACGAGGATTTTTTAACAAGAATCCGATCGGTACTCTATTGATCCTTGTAAGCATAGTCATTGTTGTTGTCGCAGCTGTGATATTTTTATTTATTCGAATTAGAAAAAAGAGGATCAAGGCAAAAAAGTGATTATTACGGAATTTGAATTATTGAAAAGCTTATCTTGATAGAGCAGTATTGATCAGTATATGACAGATCATATTGTGGAATATATTACATACATCATTTAAGATAAAGAAATTCTAAACCTTTAACGCATTTATTCTTATGAAAACAAATAAAGAATGGCATGAAAAAAACAAAATGCCTAAAAATGCGAATTTCGACCAAAGAGTTAAATGGCACTTAGAACATCAAAAGAATTGCTCCTGCAGGCCAATTCCTAAAAAGCTTTCAGAAGAAATGACAAAGAAAGGAATTAAGCACTAAGGTGTTTTATCATTCATTTTTTTTGAATTTACGAAAATGATTTTGAACCAGGGTTTAAATCAAAACAACATATGAAACACATACTCACATTTTTCGCAGGTATACTTTTGACATTAACTTCATGCAATAAGACAGAAAAAACTGTTACAATACATAATGATGTGGAAATAGCACCAAATGAAGGCAATACTTTTAAAAGCGACTATTCGGATGTGAATGGCATTAAGATGTATTACGAAATGTATGGCGCAGGCAAACCTCTTGTATTGATTCACGGTGGCGGTTCTACCATCCAGACTTCGTTTGGTAGAGTGATACCCTTGTTCTCAAAAGACAGACAATTAATCTGCATAGAGCTGCAGGCTCATGGCCGTACAGGTGATAGAGAGTCGCAGCTTTCTTTTGAACAGGATGCCGATGATGTGGCAGCACTGTTGAAAAATCTGAACATTGACAGAGCCGATATACTTGGTTTTAGTAATGGGGGAAATACAGCGCTTCAGATCGCAATCAGGCATCCGCAGCTGTGTAATAAAGTTATCGGTGCATCTGTATTACTAAAACGCAATGGTACATTCCCGCAGTTCTGGGAGTTCATGAAAAACGGAACATTTGCAGATATGCCGCAAGCATACAAAGATGCATTTATAAAGGTAAATTCCGACAGTGCAAAACTCATGAATATGTTTCAGAAATGTGCGAACAGAATGATCTACTTCAAGGACTTTCCGGATGAGCAGATCAAATCGATCAAAGTTCCTGTTTTATTGATTAATGGAGATAAGGATGTCGCTACAAATGAACATATTGTAGCTATGTCAAAATTAATTCCCAATTGCCGCTTAGCAATTATTCCCGGCGGACATGGCGCTTATATTGGAGAGATAACAACGTTAAAAAAGGATTACAAAGAAACGGACTTCATTGTTCCGCTCATAGAGAATTTTCTTCAGGAGGATGCTGTGCTGAAGTGACAGCTCATTTGATATAACAGATGTAGTTCGTATCTCTAGTCCCCGATGAAGAAGGCAAAGGAGCGTGATCAATTTGAACAAATCATAACACTAAAAAATCATTTATACTGCCATACCAAAAATGAGAATTGCATTCCTACTTTTTTTTATAAGCACAACTGCTTTTGCTCAGAAATTTACATTGGGTCCGCATATTTATTTTGAAAATTCAAAAAATCAATGGGTAATAGACTCAGTGAAATCTTTTGTACTGGATGATTTTGGAAAAACCTTTTTTATAAACAAAAAAGATTCTTCGCTTTTTCTTAATTTTCAAACTTTCTATGTTACTCCCGAGCAACTACAAAAAAACATACCCGATTTTAATGGGAGTACAGAGCAATTGATAGAACTGAAAAGGAAAAAATATGACTCTAAATTAAAAGTTTTAGGTACAACTTCATCTATTAAAGCATATAAAGGCTTTTCGTATTTTCAGGCTGATATTGAAAATGATTCTATTCATTATCATGAAATATTCATGATGAATATTTATGAAAAAAGTTTTCACACATATGTGAGTGTTTATACTAAAAGCAAACGGCTAGATCTGGGGAGTTATGTTGAAGAGATCATTGATGAATTGAATTTTGTAAAAATAAATGCACATGATTTGGAAAAAACACAAAGTCGATCTAATGAATTAGTATTGTTTGCCAAAATTGAAAGTGGCACTTATGAACCTGAGCAATATCTACAGGCATTGTTATTTAAACAATACAATAAAGATTTTTCACAATATTTAAAAACAGCCAGAGGTAATATGAAGGATGTTTTCGGAGAAGGTTTAATAAAAAGTATCATTAAAAAAGATTATACTGGTTTATATCAGATCAAGACTTATTTTACATGGTTTAAATTCAAAAATAATAATGGAAAAACTTATTTTTATCAGGATTGTGCTTTAACAAATGAAAAACATTTTTTTATTTGGGGAGAGATGAATGATCCTCAAAATATCGAATACCATACTTCAATAGTTAACGATATTGAAAATTTTATTACAGATGAATTTTTCATAGAAAAAGAGTTAATTATTAACCGAGGCAGAAATTGCACATTTATTGGAATGATTGATTCTGATAAGCCGTGGCAATCCATTCGTAATGAATTTGAAGGCGATTCAATATATGCCACCGTATATTCAAATTGTTCTTTCGAAGCAGATTCGACTGTTAAGACAACTTCTATGACATCGCACCGGAATGAAGCTTTTTTTGAGCAGTATTTTAAAGATGTTCCTAAAAACAAACCAATCTCTTTTCACCCAACTCCGGAAAATAGAGTGAGTTATTTTAAAAGTGCTGAATACAAACAAAATTCGGCTTACAATGACAGCCTACAAGTAATTCGTGATTCTATTTGGAATGAAATTAAAGGCTCGATCCCAAGGTCATTAAGATTATATATATCGGATATTATATTTGAAGATTTGAATAATGATGGAAATTTGGAGTTTTATTGGTTTGCAATTTCTAACAATACATTGATTCATCTTCAAGCTGTATCGTATGTTGATGGAGAATTAATACAAGTGAATGACAAAAGTATTCTGGATAAGATTAAACAGTCTTCGTATTTTGAACAATATAAATGGATGTCTATAATGGAAAAGTCACCGGAAATGTAAACACTTCAAGCAGCAAGAATATGGAATTGGAATTACAAATTGTATTAGGGATTACTTCACTGATCTGTTTAGGCATAGGCTTAAATTTATTGATCAAAGGAGCAAAACATTTTTCTCCTGAATCAGTACTTAATCCTAAATTAGATAATGTATTCCGCTTTTTAAGCGGTATGTTTTTCAGCTTTGGATTTTTACTTATATGGATCGTATTTCATATTCATGAAATACACAATCAGATTTATTTTATAGGTATTGTTATTGCATTCGCGGGCTTAGGGAGATTGTATTCCATGGTAAAAGTCGGTTCTGCAGGAAAATACCAGGATGTAATTATGATCCTGGAAATTCTGTTAGGACTAAGTATTATTGTACTTCAATACTTGCGATAACGTATTTCTGCCTAATCAGAGTAGTGCACCTAAACGTCTAAATTCACCCTTAGGAAAGTCCATTTTGCACCCATAATAAGTAATAGTTAGACAGTATTTTTGTAATACAAATGTTTCACTATTCAAATTGAAAGATCATGGACAGAAATCAGACTTCAAACAAAATCGCTATGACAACACACGACGTTGCAGCACGATTCAATGAACTTGCTAAAGAAGAGAAATGGTTTGAAATACAAGACGAGCTTTTTGCTGAACATGTAAAGAGCATTGATCCTGTAAACTCTCCTTATATGGGTTATGCAGAAGGTAAGGTACTGGTTCGTAAAAAAGGTGAGACATTTATACAGAAAATTGAAGCCTTTCATGGAGCATCCACTACCGACCCTGTTGTTGGAGGTGATTATTTTGCTGTAGGAAGAGAGATGGATATTACTCTGCAAGGATTTGGCAGAATACAGATGAATGAGGTAATGCTTTATGAAGTTAAAAATGGTGAGATCGTATCGGAGCAGTTCTTTTATTAGTCAGTCTTAGTTGTTCTGTTGTCCTTAATTTGGTACAGATTCATTCAAGATGAGCTTGCTTAAAAGCCATGTCCGCATCAATACATGTTATTATATTGATTTTTATATTTCGTTATCTGGTTTTATTGTCTTAGCTTGACAAATGTAGCTCATGTTTCCCGCACATGCAGCTACTTTTAAATTTGTGAATGTCAGCACGTGTCAATAAACCCAGAGAATGAAAGAAGAACCCATTGAAAAAGTTATCCGTAAATTCATCAAAGCAGCAAATGCATTTGACGTTTATGCTGCACTTACGTTGTTTGCACCAGATGCTGTGATCGATGATGTTTCTGTTGGCGAAAAGTTTAAAAGTACGAATGGCGTGCGCAACTATCTTGAGAAGTTTTTTGTGGGATACAATACCGTTACCAAACTGATATCTTTAGATGTACTTAATAGCATGCAAGCCAATGCACAGGTTGATTTTACAGGAAACTTTGGACATGAAACCGGCGGGCTTAACGTGACCATCAATGCAGAAGGGTTAATCATAGAAATAGATGCATATCTGGATTGATACATTAGGAAAAATAAAACTATATTTTGAATGAACATGGTATAGCTTCTAATGCTAATTGATGAAAAGTTATTAATAAAAAATAGTGTTGTTAGATTCATCAGGGTTTAATTTTTTTAATATTTTTTTGCAAAAAAGTCTTCATCAGCAAAAGAACATAAAAAAAGTATAAATTAGGGATTAGAAATGATCCTAGTTATGCAATTTGTAAAAGAAACTTTTTATTCAGCCGGTTTAAACAAAAAAAATTACGCGTATGTTCTTTTGTCACTGGTTGCTATTACAGGTTTCTATTTTATTTTTCTGCGTGAAAAAACCTATTATTTAACTTCGAATTCAGAAGAAGTAAAGATAATTGCGTATAACGATACGATAGATCAGGGCAATTCTAAGATCAGTCAATTTATACTAAAAGACACAGGTATTTCAGTTCAATATCAATTGAAGAAAGGTTTTTCGAATCCCTATATTGGCTTGGCATTTTTGCCTCAAAGAGGATATTTTAATATAAGCAGATATAACAGAGTTAAAATTGAATTGTCAGAGCATTCGGCAGACAATTATTTTCTTTTTTTTATTACGAAAGATCCTGCTGTAAAAAATAAGAATCATCGTCTCGCTGGAAGGCATTCGTCCCTGCATGTAAAATCAGCTCAAGGTGCCAACTCCATTGTACTTGATCTGAATACATTGGAAACCCCCAATTGGTGGTACGAAGTTATTGGACAATCACCAACCGAATTTGGAAAAGTGTCGCTTGATAGTGTTGAAAGTGTTCTATTGACCTCCGGTGTTTCTCCTTTACTGGAAGTTCCGCAACTCTTAAAAATTAAGTCCATTCAATTTGAAAAGAATAACTCGGTTGCCTTGTTTATTTTAGTTATGCTTGAAGCCTTGTTTTTGGTAGTGTTATTTTATTTTGAATGGCTAAAAATAAAAAAGAGTAAGATCAAACCTATTGAAATTAAGTATAAGGCGTTAGAGATTCCTGAAGAGAAAGAAGAAGACGATAAAAGTTTTCTGGATTATATTCACTCAAATTACCAGGATTCAGATCTTACGCTTACAAAAGTATCCAATGAAAGTGGTGTTCAGGAAAGGGTTATTTCAAAGCACATTGCCGACACCTATAATTGTAACTTTAAAACCTATATCAACCAGATCCGTATTGAAGAAGCTCAACGTCTTTTAACAAACTCTAAGTTGAATATAAGCGAAATTGCCTATACTGTTGGGTTTAATAGTCCGAGTTCTTTCAATAAGGTGTTTAAAAAAATCACTGGAAAATCACCTTCTGATAGATAAGTATATATTTGTTGTTCAGTGCCTTGCATTTTTTGACAAACAATTTGTTTTTTTTGACAAAGCTATTTTTTATTCTCTGCTTATACTTGTATGTGCTCATTGTAAATCATCAGAATAGTAAAAACAACGATACCTTTTTAACCGGAAGGTTTGTGTTTTTGATGTTTGGTTATGATCACGTCAGTTAAAATGTAGATACGCTCTTTAAAGAGCGTACTGTCAAATTCACTTGTTAAAACCGTAACCGTATGAAAACAAAATTCAATTTATTGGTCTGTTTACTTATTTCCTGGGGAGCGCAGGCACAATTAAGTACTGCAATTCGTCTTAATCAGGTTGGGTTCTTTGTAAACGGCCCTAAAATGGCAGCTGTTGTCGGAAGCTCTGCAACGAGCTTTACTATTAAATCGACCGATAGAAGTACAACATATTACACCGGAACTTTATCTTCAGCGTCAACCTGGGCATCTTCAGGTGAAAGTGTTCAGATTGCTGATTTCAGCAGTTTTGTTTCTTCTGGAAAATTTGTGATTGATATTACAGGATTGGGTTATTCATATCCGTTTGTGATTGGAAACGACGTGTTCGTTGATATAAATCGTAAGCTTATAAAGGCATTCTATTTTCAGCGTTGTTCTGCAGCGTTACCTGCACAATATGCTGGTAAATGGGCTAGAAATGCGGGTCATCCCGATAATGATGTTATCATTCATCCTTCAGCAGCCAGCACTGCCAGGCCAGCAGGTACTATGATTTCAAGTACCAAAGGATGGTATGATGCGGGTGATTATAATTTATACATTACAAATTCAGGAATCGCAGTATATTCCATGTTGGCTGCATACGAACAATATTCAGCTTATTTTGATACGTTAAATTTGAATATACCTGAATCAGGTAATAATTTGCCTGATATCTTAGATCAGGTAAAGTGGAACACCGATTGGATGTTAAGTATGCAGGACCCTGCAGACGGAGGTGTATACTTCAAGAAAACAGATCCAAATTTTGATGCGTGGCAGATATTACCGGAATTCGATAATGCAAAACGCTATGTATGTAAAAAGACTACATCTTCTGCATATGATTTTGCAGCATCTATGGCTGTTGCTTATAGGGTATTTAAAGATTTAGATAATACGTATGCAACTCAATGTCTGGATGCAGCTAAAGCGGCCTATGCGTGGGGGATTGCCAATCCGAATGTGAAATTTTCGAATCCCGCTGCAGAGGGTGCTTACCCTGCAATTGTAACAGGTGATTATCTTGATACAGATCTTTCTGATGAATTTGAATGGGCTGCAACAGAACTATACATTGCTACAAAAGATGAATCGTATTATGCGAATTCATTTAAAAACACGAACAGTTATATTTTACCAAACTGGAATCGGGTACGAACGCTGGGATTAATTTCACTGGCCTATCACCGAAAAAATTTGACAACGACTGGTTTTGCAGATACAACTGCCATCAAAGATAAAGTACTTGCAATGGCAACAACGTACACCAATTACCAAAAAAATATTTCGCCTTATAAAATTGTAATGGGACAAGGTGGTAACGCGCAGTTTGAATGGGGAAGCAATGGTTTTGCTGCCAGGCAATCTTTCATACTTTTAAACGCCTACCAGATCAATGGTAATAAGGATTTCTTAGATGCTGCTTTATCAAATGTAGATTATATAGTTGGACGTAATGCTGTTGGCTATTCATTCATTACAGGTATCGGCAGCAAGCAAGTAATGGATATTCACCATGCAATTTCGAAAGGTGATGGAGTGGCAGATCCCATACCTGGCTGGATGGCTGGTGGACCATCAAATATAAACTATGATGGATGTATCAATTACGTAAACACACCTGCTATCAGTTATATCGATAAATTGGGGTGTTATACAAAAAATGAAGGAGATATTAACTGGAATGCAGCAGCTGTATATGCAACTGCAGCCACGTCAACATTCAGGATATATAATGGCAATGTCGTTACGTCTAATGAATTAAGTACAGACCAAGTTAAGGTCACAACATATCCCAATCCTTTTGATTCTTCTTTTCAGATCAATGGTATAACTGAAGCCGTTGACTATTCTTTAATTGATGCAAGTGGCAGAGTTGTGCAAAAGGGTAGAACGGATGGAACAATAGTTGTGAATGCAAAAGCGGGAGTATATCAATTGATATTATTTAGTGAAGCAGGAAAGCAAGTTGTTAAACTTGTTAAAATTGATTGATGTCATTTTAAACAGCCATAGATTACATTTTATTCTATGGCTGTTATTATAATGTGTGATTTCATACATACGAAAATATTTTTTTTCTATAAACGATCGATTTCTTTGAAAATAGAACTATCATAACGATAATTATTTTCTTTTTAGTAGATACGAAAGAAAAATTTAAAGATCAACAGTGGTTGTTAACGATTGGCTTGTTAATTCCATTGTTTATGCTGATAATTTTAAACTATTTTTTATGAAAGCAGTAGCTATAATTTTTATTTGTCATGATCTTAGATACTAACTGGCTTGCATGGATTTGATTTATATCATTTAAATGTAGATCTCAAAATCTCCTCGCAGATCAACTTTGATGCATGCTCACAGAAATCAAGGCCTGAATAATCCGGGTTATATCCTGAGATATAAGGTACAGCCATTATATAAATACGTTCATTTCTTACGCCACTGCTATTCACTATCTGAAAATGATCATTGATCGTAATGCCTGAAACGTTCATAAAGTACGATCCATCAGTATCTTTTTTTACATCTTCATTTCCTTTTATTAATTCTTTTTCTCCAGCTTCTGGATTCTTAAATTTTACTTTTGCCTGACTGAGCTTTTTTTCTTTTATAAGAGTTTTAAATGGAAATTCCTGCATTGATAAATGTTTTTGTCCTATCGCATCGATAAATATTTTATATGAAACAGATACAGGAATTTCATTTTGATCTGTGTAATGATACGTTATGCCTTTTGCTTCAGCATCAATATAACTGTCTTTATCAACTTCAATTATATCAAGTATGCCGGCATTATGTAAGGCCAGTAATTCTTTGGCAGAGCTTTGCGGTACAAAAGCTATTACTATAGAAATTA
>Ga0247817_10001946_pt1 | contig 10679 bp, 5 predicted proteins | sample UWRJL212509R1_FD_178010 | JGI IMG/M metagenome (GOLD analysis project Ga0247817, IMG submission 178010) | Plant litter microbial communities from Arlington Agricultural Research Station in Wisconsin, United States - UWRJ-L212-509R-1 | ecosystem: Environmental > Terrestrial > Plant litter >... | reverse complement strand
GTCTTTGCAAACAGAGGTACCAGCGGCATTGATGGTGTGATAAGCACTGCATATGGCTATGCATTAAAAACACATCAGTTGGTAACCGTGATAACAGGTGATCTTGCATTCTTCTACGACCGCAATGCATTCTGGAACAACTACAAACCCTCCAACCTGCGTGTGATATTACTGAACAATCATGGCGGAGGTATTTTCCGTATGATCGACGGTCCTTCAGCGCTGCCTGAACTGGATGAGTTCTTTGAAACGAAGCAAACATTAAGTGCGAAACATTTAGCAACAGAACATGGGTTGGAATATACTCTTTGTAAAAATTTCAATAATTTAAATCACGCCTTAGAAAGTTTTTTCCAGCCTTCTATGTTTGGTAAAATTGTAGAAATCGAAACTGATTCGGTAAAAAATACTGAGGTCTTTAAACGATTTAAAAAGACCATACAGGCGCATTATGCAAAGTAGTTGCCAATTCCAGACTAAAAAAAAGAGAGCCAATGTATAAAATACATTGGCTCTCTTTTTTAGCAGGTATTGACGGATCAATCAGTTACTTTATTTCCTCCGTTTTTGTGGATTTGTTTTTTTTACCTGCTCCAACAGGGATGTTTACTTTTAAAAAGAATGAACTGTTGTTGCTGCCGGCAATATCTTTATATACATCAAGCAAACCATAATAATATTTAACACCAATGCTCATACCTTGCTGGCCTGACTTCAATTTAAACTTATATCCAAAGCCACCTACAAGACCAAAATCTACTCTGTGAATATTATCTGAATTGAAGTTTTTAATTTTTGCAGATGTATCATCTTCATCGGATCTGAACTCTACCCACGACTTCGTCCTTAGCCCAGCCTGCGGACCAGCTTCGAGGTATATATTATTTTTAAATTGATATTTGGCTAATAAAGGAACAAGAAAATATTGAATCTTTTGACTGTAGGTTCCTTCTGCATTATACACGGTGGTCTTTAATAATGCTAAATCAGACGATGATAATTTATTGGTACCCAGATTAGATTTCACAAGAACACCTGTGTAGAGATACCAGGACTTTTTTAGTTGATAATTGAAATACAATCCAAGATTTAATGTGGGAAGATATTTTTTTGATTCAAATGATTCAATCTTTGAAAAATTCATGCCACCTTCTAATCCAAATTCAACCCTCTCTGAATTTAATTTATCTCCGAATAATAGTGATATTAATATTTGCGCATTTGATTGATAGCTTAAAAAAGCAATCAACAAAAATAGAAACCCTTTTTTCATAAAACTGAATTTTATTAAATCAGAAAAACAAGTTAAAAAAAATTCTTCTCCTTTATCCTAAAAAACGGAAAATGGAGAAGAATTTTGAGGTATAAAGAAAGATTTCATCTTTCTTTATTTTATTTAGCTCAATACAAACTACTCATCTTTACGCAAACGTAAGATCATATTGCGTTGAAGCGTATAGCCATCAATTGGATTGAGTGCCATTATTTGTTCTACGCTTACGTTGTGTGCATGTGCAATATTTTCGAGTGTATCCCCTTCTTTCACTAAGTATTCATTTGCAGTAGGATTGTAGATACCAATTTTAACTTTTATTAACTGATTTATATAAATCGTATCATACGTTAAACTGTTCAATTGTTTCAAATCAGCAACCGACATATGATATAATTTACTGATCGAGAATAATGTATTTCTATTTCGAACTTTATATAAATCTTCACCTTCTTTTAAAGAAACTTTTTGACTCTTTTTCAATTGAATGTTGCGTTCAATTTCAACATTTTTAGAAGCAATAATTTCATTCTTTTCAGCAATATCAATATTGCTGTGAGTCATTGATTCATCTACACCTGCACTCTTGGCAGTCTGAGTTTTATAATATTTTTTATTCTTTTTCTCTGAAGCCAATGTCATGGACTCAGTCATTGATATTTGAGCGATAATATCATTATCACCAACATTTCTTTTAACTCGTAAAGGTGTATAAGGAATAATATCATCTGAAGTTAAGGCATTGATCTCGCGAATTTCCTCAACTGTCATATTGAACTTCTGAGCAATCGTGTATATCGTTGTTTTAGGCTCAACAACATATGTCATGTTCTGCGTTTCGTAGCCAGGACCTCCAAGTATATAAAACTCAACCCTTCTGTTTAACTGTCTGCCTACTTCATTATCATTCGATGTAAGCGGGCGTTCTTTACCCAACGGATTCATAACGATCTTCGAATGATCCACTCCTTTGCTTATCAAATAATCAATAGCTGCCTGTCCGCGTTTTTCAGACAATGCTCTATTGTAAGTATCTGTGCCCAAACCATCGGTATTGGCATTTAATTCGATTTGGATTTGAGGATGTTTGACCGAATAAGCACTTAATTCATCCAAGGTTTTTTTCGCCTCAGGTCTTAGATCCGATGAATTGAAATCGAAATAAATATTTTCAAACAATTTCCTGTTCGCAGCAGTTGCAGATGATTGAATTATAATAGTATCTACTGAATAAGCAATTTTTTGTGTGATCTTGGAATCTTTTTCAATCAAAACGATTTTATAGTTTGAACCAGCAGGTAAATTATCAAATCTGAACTGGCCTTCTGTATTGGTTTTTGTTACTTTAAGCTGTACATCGCTTTCATCTGTTAAAGCTACTTCAACATTAGATGCTTTATTACCTTGTGCATCTACAATCACACCTGTTACAGAAATACTTTTCACATCTGCAGGTATAGAATCAGCATCGACTTTAGCTATTAAGGCTTCTTCTTTAGGAATAATATCAAATCTGTAAATATCATCATTTCCTAAACCACCTTGTCTGTTCGAAGCTAAATATCCTTTTTTAGTTCCTAAGACAAAATAGAAATCATCTCGATGAGAGTTGAATGGCATACCAATATTAGTAGAAGTCTCAAAGCTTTCAGATTCTCTGGACATAAAAATATCTAATCCTCCAAATCCTTCATGACCATTGGAAGCGAAATACAACAAATGTTCTTCGGCATAATATTGCGGAGACATGTCTGTGAATATTGTATTCACACCAGCTCCTAAATTGGTTGCTTCCCCCCAGTTATCTCCTTTGTTTGAAGTTGAGTACCAGATATCATGCAATCCATACCCCCCTGGTCGTTTCGACGTAAAAAATAATACTTTGCCATCCGGAGAAACTGAAGGCTGGCTGTTCCACTGTCCACGTTGATTGATATTTTCATTTAAGCGAACAGGTGTTCCCCATATCCCATCATCTCCTTTAACCATTACATAAATGACGCAGTTGAATGTTTGTGTTTTTCCAACTACGATTTTCTCATCACAACGTGTAAAATAAAATTTATTTCCATCTGCAGTAAATGAGCCCGGACTTTCATCAAATTCTGAATTGGCTGCTTTGAAATTATCCTCTAACTCAACAAGCACCCATTTGCCACCTCTTAATACATATCTATAACTATCGCTTCGTGCGCCACCCAACATACTATTTTCCCCATGCCCTGTAGAGCCAGGACGAGATGAAGTAAAAACAACGATCGAATCTGATTTGCCATAAATCGATGGTGAATATTCTGAATATTCTGTATTGATAGGACCCGGCAAACATTTAAAATCATAATCACGCAAAGGCTGTTTCATTTCAGCTTCTGCCAGTTCTAAACCTTTGACAGCATTTCGTGCACGATCTTTATACTCTTCCGCTGCTAATGAATAATCTTTATATCCATCGATAAACGTTTGGAATTGTTTTCTGGCTTCTTCATACTCTCCATTATCACGAAGTGTGATGGCATAATAAAATCGCGCCAGCGGATAATGTGCATTATCCTTATTCATAACAAGCTTATAATATTTTTCTGCTGAACCGTAATCAAAATATTCTCTATAGGATTCCGCCAGTTGGTATGCGCAATACATATCTGCCGGATTTTCTTCAAATGCAATTTTATACTGTTGAGCAGCCAGGTAATATTCAAAATTCTTGAAGTGCTGATCTCCTTTCATTTTTGCTACACTATTGTTCGTTACCTTCTTTGTTTTTTGAGCATAAGAAGACATCGTAGTAAAAACTACAACCAATAAAATCGATATGATGTGTAACAATTTGTTCATAGTATTATGTCTTTAAACGTATAAACGTCAAATACGTTACTTATTTAGATCCTAGGAGTTTGATAAATGCGCTGAGCTTTTCCTGGAGCATTGAATTTAATCGAAATCTCGTAAGCACCAGCTCCCTTGCCGGATGAATTTTTACGAAGAGTTGAGCTGTTCATATCGTAGCTTATGCCTACAACATATAGACTGCTGCCAAAGCCAATGGTAGCGATGTATGAATCTTTTACTCTATACCATGCACCTGCTATTAACTTTGTTGGGACCACACCATTTCCTTCTGCCCCAAATGAATAGGTAGCATTCAATCCAACATTGATTTGTAAGGAAGCATTTTGAATAGCAATTAACGCATTTGGAGAAATATTCCATATGGGATTTAAAGAATATTCACCACCCAGAATAATTTTATTCAATACAGGTAAAGCACTGTTTTTATCGGCAATAACTGATTCATTGGGTCGATTAAAATGATAGGCTGAATAACCCAAATAAAAACTTTTCCCAAGTTCACGAATATCTCTTCTTGGATTGTTGTAATAGACACCTCCAAAACTAATATCGGGATACATGTGTGAAGAAACAAAGTTATATTCACCGGAAGGAAGACTTGAATTAAAACCATTTAATGGATCGAACTGTGCGCCCCATTGTCCGCCTGTAAAGTCAATTGTTTTTTGCATAAAGCCAACCTGTACTCCTGCAAGAATATGATTCTGCTCATTTAAAGGAATCACATAGGCTGCATTTATATTTACTCCTAATGTTGTTAAACCAATATCACCAGCTTTATTTTGAAAAACAGAAATACCGATTCCTCCCATATTTACATCCTTATTCGTTGGGCGATAAAAAGGTACCAGTAAAGAAGCTTGATTGGTTGTATAAGGTGTCACTACACTTTTCCATTGTACACGAGAATTTATGCTAGCACTAACAGTTGGTTCTGAGGCAGCTAAAGCCGGATTCAAATATAAATATGAAGAATAATATTGAGAGAATATTGCATCCTGCCCCACTGATTTGAAAATCAATGAGAATAAGGTTAAATATATACATACTGCAATTTTCAAATACATAAATTTAAAATACTGGATAAGAACACCTTAATAAATGAGTTACTTTATACAGTAATACGTTATAAACACTAAAAGTATTCGACTTAAGTTCTACTATTTTAACAAAATTGACTCTTAGGATATTTGGTATAATCATACATAAATACAAAATTATATTTAAAATTCAATTAATTTAATAGTTTTATATCAAAAAAATCCATAGAATAGTTTACCTTTGGAGTTTGAAGCTTTTGAATAATTTAAACAATGAATGGTATAATTTCGTACAAGATTCATCCGTAACTTAAATTTTACAATGACACATCGTTTTAAAATTTATTTCTTTTTGTCCTTTTTATTACTGGCCTTACAAACCCGTAATACATGTTTTGCTGCGGGTATTATTAATGTGTCAATTCAATTAAATGGAACAACTGTAATACCTGGGCCAACAAAAAACGTACAGGTATGTAAGGGTGCAATTTTTAATTTATTAATGAAGAATGATACACCTGTGGGTACACAGCCTCCGGGAACAGTAATTTATGAATGGAAAAATCTTGATTCACTAAAAACATTTGGTGCAAACCAAATAAATACAGGAGATGCCGGACGCTGGGTTGCAACTATAAAATATTATAACACGAGCACTGCTACCTATACAACAGCTTCTGATACTATATATGTTTCTTTTTTCACCTCTGCCGGATTTGGTATAACAACAACAACCGGTGTACCGATCAATGCCGCCAATATGTATGTTTGCGGTACCAAAGACAGTACCATTTTAGCGTCACCAGGCTACAGCGATTACAAGTGGTACAAAAACAGTACAGCCAATCAGGTCGGCTCAACAAACAGCTTGACAATCACAAACGCACTTCTGAATTCAACTGAAGCTTCTGTATCCTTTTTTGTTACTGCTAAAAACGCATCGGGCTGCGAAGTTTCAACGCAAAAAAATATTCGCAGAGATAATTCTTTTGCAGTAGACTTAGGTACTGACCAGGTAAAATGTTCCGGAACACCTGTTACCTTATCTTCTCCGACATCTCCTCCTCCAAGTGTTTTATTTGCCTATAAATGGAGTACAGGAGCAACAAATGTTGCGACAATAAATGTGAATACAACTGGTACATATACCCTCTCAATAACCAGCAATGGTTCTAAATGTATTCTGTCCAGTACCGTTAAGATATCTTATATAACACCGCCTACAGTAGTTATATCTAAAGACACAAGTATTTGTTTCGGCACTTCCGTTCAATTAAATGCGAGTATTGCAAATCCTGGCCCCGGGTCATACAGTTATTCATGGTTACCTAGCGCAGGACTTTCAAATCCTTCGATAAATAATCCTGTCGCATCGCCTGCTACAGCTGGTCCCAATGTCTATACAGTAACAATAACAGATCCGCTAGGTTGTTCCGGTGGAAGCTCAAAGTCAACAACCATCACCGTATTTCCAAAATACAGCAATCCGTATTTTACTCTTAATGCTGGCAATGATACCATAATATGTTATGGAAAGCCTTCAGAATTAAATGCAAAAATAACTTCTTCTACCTATCCATCAACATATACCTGGGAATGGGGACCTGGTCCTGGTTTTGATAACAATGCCATTCCAAATCCACAGTTAATGTCAACGATTACAGGAACAAAAACATATGGTGTAACAGCTACTGATACCAGAGGTTGTAAAAAAACAGATTCCTTACTCATTCAAACTCTTCCTGAATTAATTGTAACAACAAGTTTTACAGATACAACACAATGTGTTGGTGCAACTGTACAATTATATGCATATGCATCCGGTGGGAGTTCTGCAGTATACGGTTTTGATTTTTCACCTCCCAGTGGCACTATTTCTTCTAACCAATTTACCTATTTACAGCAAAACGAAGGAAGTGAAATCATATCTGTTACAGCCATTGATGCTAAAGGTTGCAGAAGCTCAAAAGTAGATGTTACAATAACAGGATATAGACCCTTTATTCAGATTGCTTCTGCAAAAGATACCGTTGTACTAGGAGACGCACCACTTATTTTGGTGGCAAATACAAAAGGGAAACCGAATTTGAAAATTGATTGGTATGAACAATTTTCCAGTGCGTTTTTAATAAGCGGACCAACATACACTTCTTACGATGACGAAACAGTCTTTGCTTTTTGTAAAGATACGATCATGAATTGTACAAATGCTGACACTGTAACTATAGATCATGTAGAAGCAAATGTTCATGTTATATATATTCCAACTGTATTTTCACCTGAAGCAAGTAATGTAGAGAATCAGCAATTAAAGGTTTATGGTACTTTAATTCAGGAAGATAGTTTCAGTTTCAGAATTTATAATCAATGGGGTCAGCTGGTGTATCAAACAAATTCATTTATTGAAGCCAATACAAAAGGCTGGTCCGGAGAAATAAAAAGCAATAGTGGCAAGCAATCTTCCAATGTGTACACCTATACTGTAGAAGGCAAATTTTTTGATGGATTAGACTTCAGTCAGGCTGGCACAACCACCCTATTAAGATAAATTAAGACATACAGCTCTTCATCTGTTTCTATTCTCTGGAATATTCGTAATTTTAAGAATGATTAATAGGTTATTTCTTGTTGCATGTATTACACTATTTTCACTTGGAGCACATGCACAAATTGATAAAGAATTTTGGTTTGCAGCTCCTTATGCAAATCCTTCAAATGGTCGATTACCTGTTTATTTAAGATTTCAAGCCTTCGATCAAGCAGCGTCAGTAACAATAAATATCCCATCCAATCCATCTTTTGATCCAAGAACAATATCAATAGCTGCAAACGGTTCCTATTCACTGGATATATCTACATGGATCCCTCAATTAGAAAATATTCCCAGTAATACCATTTTAAATAAAGGGCTTCATATTACTTCGTCAAAAGAAATCAGTGTGTATTATGAACTGTATGGAGAAAGTGCATATGCGCCCGGCACGAACAGTGATCTCTTTACACTTAAAGGTAGAAATGCTCTAGGAAAGCTCTTTTATACTCCATTCCAAACCCGTCGAGACAACCAAATAGACATTGATGCATACGCTTCATTTGATATTATTGCGACAGAAGACAATACACAGATTACGATTACGCCTACTAAAAATATTGTAGGGCACCCTGCATCTCTTCCTTTTACCATTACACTAAATAAAGGCCAGACATGGAGTGGGCAAGCCCCATTTGTTGATGCAAGCCTAAGACCCACAGGAAGCAAAATTGAATCAACAAAACCCATTGCTGTAACTGTTAAAGATGACTCAATGTTTGAGACCTTCAATTGGGATATCGGAGGTGATCAAATTATTCCTGTAACGCAATTGGGAACTGAATACTTTGTAATTAAACATTCCTTATCTCTGGAATCTGCTATTGGTTATGCCTATGTAATGGCAACTCAAGACAACACTGAAATATATATTGACTCCAGTCCTACTCCATTCATTACCTTGAATAGCGGCGAACAAGTTGAATTACCCATTACTGCTACTGTATATATAAAATCAACATTTCCTGTTTATGTAATTCATGTTACAGGTTTTGGATCTGAATTAGCAGAAGCAATCATTCCACAGATACATTGTACAGGTTCAAAAAAAGTTGGATTTATACGATCCAATACAGAAGATTTTGTATTGAATGTGCTAACAAAAAAAGGATATGAAGATGGTTTTATTCTGAATGGTAAAAATACGTTATTAACTGCCAGCGATTTTACTGTAATTAGTGGAAATACAGATTGGGTATTTGCAAGTAAATCTTTTTCTTCAACTCAATTACCTGCTTTAAAAGCAAATTTACTTTCAAATAATAAAGGCTATTTTCATTTAAGTATCATGAATGGAACTGCAACTGAAACAGGGTTCCGGTATGGATATTTCTCAGATTTTGGCTTTGTGGATTTGGGTCCTGACACGACCATTTGTGCCGGTACACCTTTCGAACTTTCCGCTGGTGTTCAAAAAGACACCTACCAATGGAAACCTACGAATGAAACAACTTCCAGCATCATAGCCAGAGATTCCGGAACGTACTCTGTGATTGTAAAAAAAGAAGAGTGTTCATTCTATGATACAATTCACATCAGTTATTATCCATATCAGGGTGATATCATTAGCTCAAAAAATAATGATTCTACATGTACTGATATCCCATTAACGATATCAACCAATCCCAACTATCATGCATTCAAATGGTCTACCGGCGCTTCGACCAATACCATTACGATATCTGAAAGCAATACATACACTGTTACCGCAACAAACATCTATGGATGCACTGCTTCCGATACAATAAAAACAACAACCCTGCCACTACCCACGGGCTCCATTCAGTATTCTCCTACTGACGATAAAACATTTTGTTCTCCCGATACGAAGGTCATTCACTTATCAGCACCACCCAACTATACATCGTATTCCTGGTTTACGGGTGAAATTACGCAACAGATCCAGTGCCCTAAAAATGACAATGGGTTATATTCGGTATTGCTGACAGATAGTCTTGGCTGCCAGAATTCCATATCGCTTGAAGTAGACTGTTCTATTTATATTGAAGTATATAATTTAATTACTCCAAATGGGGATGGGAAAAATGAATATTTTAAAATAAAAGATCTGATCAATAATACCTATGCATTAAAGATTTATAATTCTTGGGGATCCTTAGTATATTCGAATGATAATTACAATAATATCTGGGATGCAGAACCTCTTGAAGATGGGGTTTATTATTTTAGTCTAACTCACCATAAAGGAAAAAGAAACATTAAAGGCTGGTTGCATGTACTTCATTAAAAAAATATTATCTCCGTTGCTTTTTTTACTATGTTTTATTGGCCAGGTAAAAGCTGCGCCGGAACACCCGGATACAGTAAAAGTCGGAAGTTATATCCTTAGTTTGCATGATATCAATTTTCATGACAAAGAATATACAATGCGTTTCTGGTTGTGGTTTGTATACAACAATCCCAACTTTGATTTTACTACTCAAGTAGAAATACCCAATGCAAAAAATGTTGAAAAACCGGATGTAATTGTGGACACAATTAATGGCAAGACATGGGTATTAATGAAAATGAAATCAATCATGAAACAGTCATGGAATGTAAACGACTATCCATTTGACGAACAAAATATTGTTGTTTCGATCGAGAATACCATGTATGATAAAAAATGGCTGGTGTACCAAATAGACTCAATTGGAAGTACTTTTGCACCTACCATGAATGTTGATGGATGGGCAATCAAAGACTTTCACGTAATGAGAGGAGAAAACGTATACAATACATCTTTTGGTGATCCCAGAGCTACGAACTCAAAAGCGGAATATGATTCCTTTAACATCAAAATGACCCTTGAGCGAGACGCGATGGGTTTATTTATGAAAATATTTTTAGGAATGTATATTGCCTTTTTTATTGGCAGTATCAGTTTCTTTATTGATGTAAAAGAAATAGAATCCCGTTTTGCATT
>Ga0247817_10001944_pt1 | contig 10681 bp, 6 predicted proteins | sample UWRJL212509R1_FD_178010 | JGI IMG/M metagenome (GOLD analysis project Ga0247817, IMG submission 178010) | Plant litter microbial communities from Arlington Agricultural Research Station in Wisconsin, United States - UWRJ-L212-509R-1 | ecosystem: Environmental > Terrestrial > Plant litter >... | reverse complement strand
GTCCGTCGCCGACGGCCCCGCCTTCCTGCGGCTGATGAAGCATTACGTCGTGGACTACACCAACAGCCACGATCAGGCAGAAACCGCCAAGATCATGGAGCCCGACTATCACCTGCGCATGGGGCCTTATGACGTGGTCGGGCGCGACACCGCCTACTACGCCGCCACCCGCAAGCAGATGGACCAGTTCCCCGGTCTGGGCCTGACGGTGCATGAGGTCTGGACCTCGGGCGAGCGGCTGATGATGCGCTTTTCCGAGCATGGCGCCTCCAATCGCCACGACGGCGCTCTGACAGCCTGGGGCGGCATCGGCCTGTATCGCTGGAACGGCGACCGTCTGGTCTCCAACTCGGTCGAGCAGGACTATTTCTCGCGCGCTCGCCAGATGAAGACCCGCGCTCCCAACCCGGTTGAAGGCCCCGCCATCGCCCCTTGGGACACCGCCGCCGACGCCCCCGACGCCGCCGCCGAGGCCACCGTCCGCGCTTGGCTGGAAGCCGGTCAGCTGGCCCGGACACCAGGCGTCCTGTGCGACGACGCCTGGACCGGAGCCGAGGTCGAGGCGGTCGTCGATCAAGACGAAATCATCCTCAACGACATGTTCTCGGCCGGTTCTCACATCGGCTTCCACGCGACCCAGATCGGCGCCCTTCTGGCCGATTTTGCTCCCACAAAGGCTGAGGTGGGGCGGAAGGTCGAGTTGCACATGGCCGGGATCGTCCACGTCATGGACGGCGTCGTGACCAGCGGGCGGATCATCCGCAACCGGCTCGATCTGCAGCGCACCCTCGGCGCGCCATGACGGGCGCAGGCGACCTGTCGCCCCTGTTCACACCCTTCGACGGCGGCGGCCTGCAGTTGAAGAACCGGATAGCCATGGCGCCCATGACTCGCTGGAAATCGCCGGACCAGTCGCCGGGCCCGGAGGTGGCGGCCTATTATCGCCGGCGCGCCGAACACGATGTCGGCCTGATCATCACCGAGGGCACGACGTTGGATCATCCGGTGTCCTCGCACTCTGAACGCATCCCCGCCTTCCACGGCAAGGCCCTGGACGGCTGGCGGCGCGTGGTGGATCAGGTGCACGAGGCGGGGGGCAAGATCGCGCCCCAGATCTGGCACGTCGGCGTCATGCGTAGTCCCGGCGACGATTACCCCAATCCCGACCTGCCCAGCGCCTCGCCCTCGGGCTTCTACAAGGCCGGCGGCAAACAGGTAGCCCCATCGCTGTCGAAGGCCGAGATCCGCGAGATCGCCGACAGCTACGCCCGCGCCGCCGAGAACGCTCGCGCCATCGGCTTCGACGCCGTGGAGGTGCACGGCGCCCACGGCTATCTGCTGGACCAGTTTCTTTGGGCCGCCCTGAACCTGCGGGACGACGAATACGGCGGCGACGCCGTCGAGCGGACGCGGTTCGCGGTCGAGGTCGTCGCCGCCATCCGCGCCGCCGTCGGCCCGGACTTTCCAGTGATCCTGCGCATCTCCCAGTGGAAGCAGCAGGACTATTCGGCGCGGCTGGCCGAGACCCCCGACGCCTTCGCCGCGATCCTGAAGCCGATCTCCGAGGCCGGCGTGGACATCTTCCACTGCTCGCAACGCCGCTGGTGGGACCAGGAATTCGAAGGCTCGACGATGAACGGCGCAGGCTGGGTCAAGCGACTGACCGGCAAGCCTGTGATCACCGTCGGCAGCGTTGGCCTGGCGGGAGTTATGTCGGTCCGTGACCTTAACGCCGAGGCGGGCGTCTCCACCGATCTGGCCCCGCTGGCCGAGCGGGTGGCGAACGGAGAGTTCGATATCGTCGCCGTTGGCCGGGCGCTGCTCAGCGATCCCGAATGGGCCAGCAAGATCAGGGAGGGCCGGCTCGACGCGCTGCGCCCCTTCGACAAGACCACGCTCGAGGTGCTGCATTGAAGATCAGGTCCGTACTGATCGCCAACCGTGGCGAGATCGCCGTCCGCATAATCCGGGCATGCAGCGAACTCGGCGTGCGCGCCATCGCCGTCCACAGCGAGGCCGACGCCGGCGCCCTGTGGACGCGACTGGCGGACGAGGCGGTGAACATCGGCCCGGCTCCGGCGCGCGACAGCTATCTGGGCATCGACCGGCTGATCGCTGCCGCGAAAACTACCGGGGCCGATGCGGTTCACCCCGGCTATGGCCTGTTGAGCGAAAGCCCTGAGTTCGCCGAGGCTGTCGTAGCGGCGGGCCTTCGCTTCATCGGCCCGGCGCCCCGCGTGATCGCCACAATGGGCGACAAGGTCGAGGCGCGGAAAGCGGCGGTCGCCGCCGGCCTTCCCGTCCTGCCCGGCTCTGATGGAACGGTCGAAGGCTTCGACGACGCCATCGTCCACGCTCGACGGATAGGCTGGCCGATCGCGGTCAAGGCCAGCTTCGGCGGTGGCGGACGCGGCATGCGGGTCGCCCATGGCGAGGATGACCTGAAGGCCGCGCTGGAACAGGCGTCGCGAGAAGCCTCGGCCGCCTTCGGGCGCGGGGAAATCTATCTGGAGCGCTATCTCGTCCGGCCACGCCATGTGGAGGTCCAGGTTCTGGGCGACGGCCATGGCGCCCTGATCCATCTCGGCGACCGCGACTGTTCGGTGCAGCGGCGTCACCAGAAACTGATCGAGGAGGCGCCCGCCCCTGCCCTGTCGGCCGGCCTTCGCGCCCGTATCCTCGCGGCCGCCGTGACCTTGTCGAAGAGCGTCGGCTACGAGAGCGCCGGCACAGTGGAGTTCCTCGCCGACGTCGCCAATGACGCCTTCTACTTCCTGGAGATGAACACCCGGCTTCAGGTCGAGCATGGGGTCACCGAACTGGTCACCGGCGTCGACATCGTCGCCGCCCAGATCCGCATCGCCAGCGGCGAACCGCTGGGCATCGCCCAGACCGACGTCGTCACGAATGGCTGCGCCATCCAGGCGCGGATCTCGGCGGAGGATCCGTGGGAGGGCTTCCGTCCCACGCCCGGGCGGATCGACGACCTGCGTTTGCCCGGCGGGCCCTGGCTTCGGCTCGATTTCGGCGTCGAGAGCGGCGATGGCGTCCCCAACTTCTACGACTCGATGTTCGGCAAGGTTCAGGCGTGGGGCCGGACGCGGGATGAGGCCCGGATGCGTCTGGCCAATGCGCTGGACGCTCTCGTTGTCGCGGGCCCCTGCACCACCGCTCCCTATCTCCGCGGTCTGCTGCAACAGCCGGACTTCGCCGCCGCGACCCATGACACGGGCTCGGTCGAACGCGACTGGCTACCGGACGCCGCCGATCGACCGGCCCCGACTGTCACCGCACGCCTGCAAGCCGCAGCGCCGGAAATGACTGTCTCCGAAAGGATCATCAGCGCGCCATGGGGCGGCCAGTTGGTGGATGTCGCCGTCTATGGCGTGCGGGCCTCGCGTGAAGCCGGGAGCACGACCAGCGCGCAGCTGGAACGTCGCAGCGCATCCGCCGGTGCGGGCGGTCCCGCTATTCTCGCCCCCATGGACGCGGCCGTGGCGCATACGCCCGTCGCCGTGGGGCAGCCCGTCGCGAAGGGCGCGCCCGTCCTCGTGCTGGAAGCCATGAAGATGGAGGTCGTTCTGGCCGCGCCTCACGACGGCATAGTCGAAGCCCTGCACGTCGGGGTCGGTGACGCCGTCAAATCCGGCGCCGTCGTCGCCGTCGTTCGCCCCGTAAACCCGGAGAGTGAGACATGAGCGTGCCTGAACCCACGACCGCCGCCGGTAAAGGCCCCATTCCGATGAACGGGGGCTACGCTTGGGCGGTGCTGGTCATGCTGACTGCGACCTACACCGTCTCCTTCATCGATCGTCAGGTGCTGAACCTGCTGATCGACCCGATCAAGAGCGATCTCGGCGCAACGGACACCCAGATGAGCCTGCTTCAGGGTCTGGCCTTCATCATTGCCTACATCGCCTTCATCCCCCTGTTCGGGCGGCTGGCGGACACACGAAACCGGCGCAATCTGGTCGTCTTCGGCGTGGTGACCTGGAGCGCCTTCACCATCCTGTGCGGCTTCGCGACCAACCTTGAGACCCTGTTCTTCGGACGGGCCGGCGTAGGGGCCGCCGAAGCGGCGTTGGGTCCAGCGGCCTGGTCTCTGATTTCGGACTATTTCACCAAGGAGAAGCTGCCCCGCGCCATGAGCGTTTTCCTGATGGGGCCCTATCTCGGTGGCGGCCTGGCCCTGATCTTCGGCGGGCTGGTCATCGGATCGGCCACGGTCCTGGCCCAAAGCATCCCGGCCCTGTCGAACTTCCACCCATGGCAATTGACCTTCATCTTCGTCGGCGCGCCCGGGATCGTGCTGGGGCTGGCGATGCTGATCGTCCGCGAGCCCCCTCGTCAGGCCACCGCCGGCGTGGTGCTCGACGACCGGCGGTTCAGCCTGACCGAAGTCGCGGGCTTCCTGTGGGAGCGCCGCAAATTCTATCTGCGCTTCTTCGCGGCCATGGCGCTGGTGACGGTCGTCCTCTACGCCCTGCCCGCCTGGATGCCGTCGGTCCTGATCCGCAACTATGGCGCCAACCCCGGCGAGGTCGGTCTGGTGTTCGGCGCGCTGGTGCTGGTGATGGGGTCGCTGGGCGTTCTGTCGGGACCGATGATGGGCTCACTGATCCGCAAGCGAGGCCACAAGAGTGCGGTGATCATCTGCGTGGTGATCGCTGCGGTCGCCCTTGTGCCGATCTGCGCTCTCATCCCGTTCGCGCCCACCTATGCGACGGTCATGGCCGTCGCGGCCCTGGCGACCTTCTTCTACAGTTTCCCGCAGGCGATGTCGGCCTCGGCTCTGCAGGTCGCCACCCCCAACCGCATGCGCGGCGTCGTGACGTCGATCTACACCTTCATCCTGTCGGGCTTCGGTCTTGGGGTGGCGCCGACGCTGGTGGCCCTTCTGACCGACTATGTGTTCCATGACCCGGCGAGAGTGAACCAGTCGCTGGCCATAGTTTGCGCGATCAGCGCGGCCCTCGCCGCTTGGCTGGGCTGGGGCGCCCTGCCCCATTTCCGTAAGGCGCTGGAAGCCGAGGAAGCCGAGGCCGCCCGACTGGCGGCTGAGCAATCCGCGACCTGATCCGGTCGTCGGTCTGACCATCGGAGGGCGCGCTGGCATTGGCCCGCGCGCCCTTTCCCTTTGGGCCGACGGTGGGTTCGCGATCGCCGGAGCCGTGAAACCACGCCACTGGCAGGCTACCGGACAAGAGCGTCTTCCCACATCCGCCGGCCGAACAAGAAAAAGGGCGCGGGGGCCGAAGCCGCCGCGCCCTCAGTTTCGGGGAGACAGTAAGCCCTAGTAGCGGGCGGAGATCCGGACGCCGAACGTACGCGGCGCGGCCGGGAAGCGGTTCTCGCCGAGGGCGCCCAACGTGGACCCCCAGGGCGCATATTCCTCTTCGGTCAGGTTCTTGCCCCATACGGTGACCGTCCAGATGTCGGACGGAGCGGTATAAGCCAAGCTGGCGTCGACGAGGGTGTAGGCCTTCTGCTTCAACAGGTTGGTGTCGTCGTAGAAGTAGTCGCCAGTGTACTGGGCGGCTGCGCGAGCCACGATGTTCCCGCCGCCCTCCATATTATGCTCGTAGCGGGCAGCAAGGGTTCCGGTGTTCTCCGGGATCCGCACGAACTTGCGCGACTTGGGATCGGCGACGCCCAGGAACTCGTCGTATTGGGCGTCGGTGTAGCCGTAGGCGGCCGTCACCTCAAAGCTGTTGGTGATGATCGCCGTCAGCTCGGCCTCAATGCCGTCGACGGTGGCCGCGGCCGCGTTAAACACCGATTGAACCACCCCGGCGGTAGGGCTGACGCCAAGGACGGTTCGTTGCAGATCGTCATAGGTGTTGTGATAGGCGGCGATGTTCAGTCGCAGGCGGCGATCCAGCAGGTCGCCCTTGTAGCCGATCTCGTAGGCCGTGACCTCTTCCGATTCATAAGGCTCGACCAGGGCCGTGCCGCGGAGGGAGAACCCGCCGCTGCGGAAGCCGCGCGTCGCCGAGGCGTACATCAGTTGGTTGTCGTTAAGGTCGTAGGAAACGCTGATCCGCGGCGCGACATTTTCGTCCGAGGTCGAACGCGGCCCTGTCAGGGTGCAGGTCTGAAAGTCCAGCGAACAGAAGCCGAAGGCCGCCGCGCTCGCCGTCTTCGTTTCCTCGGTGTACCGCACGCCCGCTGTTACGGTCAGGCTGTCGGTGATGTTGAAGTCGGCATCCGCAAAAGCCGCGAAGCTGTCGTTGTCGAGGTACGACCGGGTCGCGATGTTGGTGGCGTTATTGTTCAGGCTGCGACGTTCGCGAAAATCGAACTTTTGATCAAAATAGTACAGGCCGACGGTATAGCTGAGGAAACTGTTCACATCGGCCGCAAAGCGCAGTTCAGTGCTGAACTGTTCCTGATCCTGAGCAATCTGCTGCAGGAACCCCGCACTGGGCGTGCCGTCGAAGTCCGTCAGAACCCGCGTGCGGACATTGCGCACGCCGGTGACCGAGGTCAGGACACCGCCGAAGACGTCCCAGTTGGCCTCGACCACACCCAAGAAGACATCGACGTCATTATAGCCGGGCTCGTTGTAGGCGACGTCGTAGTAGTCGTCGGAGGTCGTGAACCCCTCCAGGGTCGGGAGATTGGGCGCGCATCCGGGAATGGTGCAGGGCGCGATGCCGCGCACCACGGTGGGATCACCGGCGTCCGAAAACCATTCGGCCAGCGCTGTGACTGAGAAGGTCGTCGTCGGCTGCCAGGTCAGGCTGGGTCGAACGATATAGGAGTCGCTTCGGCCATAGTCGCGGTTGTTCACGGTATTGGTGAAATAGCCGTCGAGACCCTTGCTCTGAAGGGCCAGACGGCCGGCCAGCTTGTCGCCAATCAACGGGCCGGTGAGGACGCCGGACACTTCCTTCAGGCCATAGTTGCCGATGCCGGCACTCCCCTCGACACTGGGCGTGAAGCTGGGCCGACCGCTGCGAACGGTGACGGCGCCGCCGGTGACGTTGCGGCCGAACAGCGTGCCCTGCGGTCCGCGCAGGATTTCGACGCCTTCCATGTCGAACAGCTCATTCAGGGCGCCGTAGTTGCTGCCCCAATAAATTCCGTCCTGGAATATCCCGACCGCAGGCTCATCCGAAGGCGTTGAACCCGATACGCCCATGCCTCGGATGGAGAAGTTCTGCACCCCGCGTTGCGAAGACGGCTGCAGCGAAACGCTGGGCGCCATCCGGCCCACGTCGGTCAGATCCTGGACCCCGGCTTCTTCCAGTTGCTGCGCACCGAAGGCGGTGGCGGCCACCGGCGTATCCTGCAGGGCTTCGCCGGTGGCCCGTTTACGGGACACGACGATGATGTCGTCGAGACGCGATACTGTGTCCTGGCCGGTTGCGGCGGTGTCCTGAGCGATCGCCGGCGCGCTGACCATCGCCATTGCGACCGCCGACAAGCCCGACGCAAGCATGAGCTGCGACTTCCTGTTCATTCGTTTCCCTTCCCTGGAACGTGGTCAAAACTACGTGGCTTTGACCCATCGTTTGGTGGAATATGTTTGCTGCGCTTCCGGGAGTTTGGCAAGCCGGAAAAGGCGGGGGCGGAAGGTCAATCCCATACAGTCAAAATAGCAATTTTGAGCTGTATATGGATATAAAATATAGACATGATATGCTGACCAATATTATTGGTCGTGTAAAATTCCCCGAAAACAAATGATGACAGAGTTAAAATTATAGAAGAATCGAATTCTATATTATATCGGGCCACTCACGATGTGAGACACGATACAGATCGTTCTTCAATTTATAGACAAATGACCAAATTTTTAGGAGGCCGGCCTTCTATATAGAAAGAGCGCGAGCGTTCTTGACATCCTGCGCGGCAAAACATCCTATCGTCCAGTTGGTAGATTTATTTGCGCGCCGAGCCCTGTCCCCAGGCCCGATCGGCCCGTCACGAGACAGGAACGCACGATGCCGGAAGCCCCGCTGAAACTCCCCCGGACCCTGGAAGACGTCGACGCCGCCTGGCTGACCGCTGCCCTGAACCAGCGTTATCCAGGCGTCGAGGTGCGCGGCGTGACCTTCGGAACGGCGGTGCGGGCGACGGGCACCAAGCTCCGCATGCTTCTGGACTACAACGAGGCGGGACATCATCATCGCCTCCCCGCGACCATGTGGTTCAAGGGCGGCTACGAGGCGCATTCGGACCATGTCCGCACCTCGCATGCCCGCGAAAGCCTGTTCTACGGCGAGATCGAGCCTCTCGACCTCGTCAATGCGCCGAAATGCTATTTCGCCAGCGTCGACGACGACAGCGGCTTCGGGGTTCAGCTGATAGAGGACCTGCTGGTCCGCAACGCCAGCTTCGGCGACGCGCGCAAGCCCGTCAGCCTGGCCGCCGCAACCAATGCCCTCGACCAGATGGCGCGGCTACACGCCTACAGATGGAACGCCCCGGATCTGGCCCGACTCGGCGCCGTGGGCGGCTCGCTGGCCACGGACGGCATCGTGCTGCGGATCATGCGCGACGGCGCATGGGAGCGAGCCATGACCTCGCCCGTCGCGGCCGGATTGCTCGAGGCCTTCCACACCTATGAAGCGGCGGAGGCGGGGATGGAGCGGCTGTGGGCGCTGGACCGCGAGTCGCAACACCTGTGCATGGTCCATGGCGACGCCCATCCCGGAAACCTGTTCTTTGAACACGACGGGACGCCCGGCTTTCTCGACTGGCAGCGCTTCATGCAGTCCGACTGGGCCCACGACGTCAGCTATTTCCTGATCGGCAGCATGGACGCCGATGAGTGCGCGACGCACGAGCGCGACCTGGTCGCCCATTACCTCAAGGCCCTAACGGCCCAGGGCGTCTCCGCGCCGGATTGGGACGACGCCTGGCTCAGCTATCGCCGCCACGCCATGTACGGCCTGGTCTGGAATGTCGTGCCGCCCACCATGCAACCCGCCGCCGTCTGCGAGATGGAAGCCCTGCGCTTCAATGCAGCGGTTCGGCGGCTGGACACCCACGACGCCCTGTTCGGCGGAGCGTGACCATGCGGGTCGTCATCACCGGCGCGTCCAGCGGCATCGGCCTGGCCTTGGCTCGCCTGATCGCGGAGCGCAATCCTGGATCCCGGATGGTGCTGGTCGGTAGGGACGCCGGGCGACTGAAGGCCGCCGCCAACGACATCCCCGGCGCCTTTTCCCTGATCGCTGACCTGTCGGAACCCACGGCCGCGAAGACGATCGTAGACGCGGCGGTCGCGGAAATGGGCGGCGTCGACGGGGTCGTCAGCAACGCCGGCGCCATCTACGCCGGGGCCTTGTCCGACATGCCATTCGAGGATTTCGAGCGCGGCTTCACCGTCAACGTCCATGCGACCTTCCGTCTGGCCCAGGCCTCCTATGCCCAGTTGAAGCTGTCGCGTGGAGCCATCATCGCCACGGGATCGCTGGCCGGACGCAACGCCGCGCCGTCGCTGGGATCCTACAGCGCCAGCAAGGCGGCGCTGGCCATGCTGATGGCCCAACTGGCGGCCGAATGGGGGCCTGACGGGATCCGCAGCAACTGCGTCTCGCCCGGCACGGTCATGACCGGACTGAACGACCACATCTATGCCGACCCCGCCAACAGGGACGCCCGCGCCTCTCGCATTCCCCTGCGCCGTCTCGGCCGGCCCGAGGACATCGCCGAGGTGATCCACTTCCTGCTGCGGCCCGAAGCGGCCTTCGTCACCGGCGTGGACCTGATGGTTGACGGCGGTGCGGACCGGATGTTGATGCCACTGTATCTCGCGCCGTCCTGATCAGTTGGCCCAGCGGGTCAGGACTTCATCGATCGACAGCAACCCGCGACGATCAGCGGAAATCCCGGCCGGCGTCCCGGCGAATCGCGGCGCCGGAGCGGGCTGGATCACGCCGTCTTCCTCCACCAGCGTGCCCCGGTCGCGATTGTGGCGATGGTCCGCCGCCTCGCTGAAGCTCAGCACTGGCGAAACGCAGGCATCGGTGTCGCGGAACACCTTGTCCCACTGATCGCGGCTCCGGGTCAGGAAGGCGGCGGCGAAGACGGCTTCCATCTCGGGCCAACCTGCCGGATCGTACTGAACGAACCTGTCCGGCGCGATCTCGAGACCTTTCAGAAGCTGGGCGAAGAACTGCGGCTCCAGCGGTCCCACCGCAACATGGCCGCCGTCAGCGCAGGCGTAGCAGCGATAAAAGGGTTTGGACCCGTCCAGCAGGTTCGACCCGCGCTGATCGCTCCACAGTCCGCTGGCGGTGAAGGCGTGGAAGAAGCTGGTCAGGGCCGCTGTGCCGTCGGTCATGGCCACGTCAACGACCTGGCCCTCCCCCGTCTCCCGGGCGTTGATGATGGCGGACAGGATGCCGACGATGGCGAACATCGCGCCCCCGCCATAGTCGCCGACCAGATTCAACGGCGGCTCAGGCGGCTGATCCGGCCGCCCCATGGCGTGGAGTGCGCCGGTGATGGCGATGTAGTTGATGTCGTGGCCCGCGCGGGGGGCCAGCGGCCCCGTCTGACCCCACCCCGTCATCCGCGCGAACACCAGCCGCGGATTGCGCGCCAGACAGACGTCAGGTCCCAGCCCCAGACGTTCCATCACACCGGGCCGAAACCCTTCGATCAGGGCGTCCGCGTTGGCGATCAGATCAAGCGCCTGATCCCGGTCGGCCGGCGACTTGAGGTC
>Ga0247817_10001941_pt1 | contig 10689 bp, 10 predicted proteins | sample UWRJL212509R1_FD_178010 | JGI IMG/M metagenome (GOLD analysis project Ga0247817, IMG submission 178010) | Plant litter microbial communities from Arlington Agricultural Research Station in Wisconsin, United States - UWRJ-L212-509R-1 | ecosystem: Environmental > Terrestrial > Plant litter >... | reverse complement strand
CATGACAAATTATCAACCCTATGTCCTGTATTCTCCGGACATTGAAGTAAAGCAGCCTAACGAAGAGCAGCAGATTCGGGAAGTGGTAGAGTCGATGGCACGGGTCAACAGGCTGATGTTTGACAAACATCGCCATGCGGTCCGCGACGCACATGCAAAAAGCCATGGAATCTTGCGTGGTGAGCTTGAGATTTATCCCGACTTGCCGGACGCGCTTGCACAGGGAATTTTCAAAGCTCCCATGAAATATCCGGTCATTATCCGACTGTCCACCGCGCCCGGAGCTATTATGCCTGACGGACTGCCAACACTGCGGGGTATGGCAGTTAAACTGATCGGTGTTGAAGGAAAGAAATTCCTGCCGGAAGAAGCTGACGCAGTTACTCAGGATTTTCTTCTGGTAAACCACCCGGTCATCCCGACGGGTACTATTGAAACGTATCTTGAACAACAGCGGAAGCTGGAAAAATCAGCGGATCTGCCCGAAGAGCTGGTTGAAGTGCAGGGAAAACTTACCACGGCTGCTTACAAAGCGCTGAACACAATAGGTATTCATCCTGAGCCTAATACCATAGGTGCGGGAAAACCCAATACGAATATATTGGGAGAGACTTTCTTTACGATGGCTGCACTTCGGTATGGAGACTATGTAGCAAAAATAAGTGCGGCACCTTTGTCGGAAAATCTAAGGGCATTAACAGGTCAGGAAATTGACGGAGATAATGATTCTGCATTGAGGGATCTGGTAGTCGATTTTTTTCGTAACAATTCGGCAGAGTATGAACTGCGTGTGCAATTGTGCACGGATCTGGCCGCTATGCCGGTAGAAGATGGTTCGATTGAATGGCCCCAGGAAAAAAGCCCTTACCAGACCGTGGGAAAAATCACGATCCCATCGCAGGAAGCATACAGCCCGCAGCGCCGCGTTTACGCAGACGATGTTCTTTCATTCAATCCCTTTCACTGCATACCCGAACACCGCCCGCTTGGCGGTATCATGCGTGTTCGCCGGCTTGCATACGAAACTTCAAGCAAATATCGGCACCATATGAATGCGCAGCCCAGGTTGGAGCCTCAGAGTATTGATGAATTGCCCAATTAAAACAGTCAAATTAAAAACCAAAACCTAATGGAAACTTTCAAAAGTAAAGCCTACGGGGCGTCAGGATCTTTAATAGGAGGAAAGACACTCAAACCGATGGACGTCGACCGCAATGAACCTAAGGATAATGAGGTGCAGATCGAAGTATTGTATTGTGGTGTATGCCACTCGGATATTCACCAGGTTGCCAACGACTGGGCGAACACCATCTATCCTTGCGTACCCGGACACGAAGTGATCGGCCGAATAAGCAAAACAGGCAGTTCGGTATCCGGTTTTAAGACCGGCGATATTGTAGGTGTTGGCTGTATGATCGATAGCTGTCAGCAATGCTCAGCCTGTCATGACGGAGTAGAACAGTTCTGCGAAGGCCCGGTGGGTCAAACCATGACTTACAATGGTTACTGGAAACCAGACGGCAGCGGATATAATACATTCGGAGGATATTCTGACAGCATCGTTGTGAACGAAGCATTTTTGATCAGAATACCTGATAATCTGGATATAAGCAAAGCTGCCCCAATCCTTTGCGCAGGTGTTACGACATACTCTCCCCTGAACCGGTGGAAGGTGAAATCTGGCGATAAGGTCGGGATTATCGGAATAGGCGGGCTGGGGCATATGGCTGTTCAGCTAGCCAAAGCCATGGGCGCGGAAGTTACTGCGATCACGACAATGGAAGAAAAGCGTGATGCTGCGTTAGCGCTTGGTGCTGATCACGTTCTGATATCCACTGATAAGGATGCGATGAAAGCATATGAAGCTACATTCAACTATATCTTATGTACTATTCCTGAGACTTTCGATGTAAATCCTTACATAGACCTGCTTCACCGCTTTGGATCGCTGGTTACCGTCGGGCTTCTCGGGCCATATGAAAAGCCGGTCAATAATATGCAGGTGGCAATGCAAAACCGGACAGTCGGAGGCTCGATAATCGGAGGCGTGGCCGAAACGCAGGAAGTAATCGATTTTTGCGCCGAGCATAATATTTTGCCAGAAGTCCAGATGATCGAAATTGACGATATAAACGACGCTTTTGACAAGATCAAAGATGAAGAAGTCAGGTTCCGTTATGTGATCGATATGAAATCGCTGCAAGAAGTTTAATTTAATCCAGGAGGAGAAACTCTTAGTGATCCTCCTCCTTTTTCCTTAAATGGTGATATGGATAATTCTATGAAACGAAGTCGGCGAACGTATTTACTTGATTGAGAAGACTTAAATGTCCCTTAAGTTTGATTTTCTCCCGTACTGATTAGCCTTAAAAGACTCCCGGCTATATAGCCACCCCAGGCATTTGAGCAAGCGCCATAGCATTGCAAATCAGGTTTCAGGCCAACATGGGTAAACCGGATCTCTGTTTGATCTTCTTTGGGGCTAATATCAAAAACGATTTGCGTACCTTCCCATTCCTGTTTGTTGTCAACAAAATTGATTTTACTATCCGTCACAAGCCAGACAATTTTTTCAAAAGGTTTAAGTTCAATTAATTTCTGCGTCGAAACGTGCACGTCCCCAAATTGAACACGGAAAGTGTCTCCCAGATTTTGAGAATTACCTTCCAGATCTTTTGTCCACCAGGCGGTAACATGGTTGATGCCATCAAAAACAGCTTGCGGCGGTGCATCCGTGGTAATACTGATCGAAAAATTTTCTTTGTCCATGTCGCCAATTAGTTAGAAGACAAATCTTCCTCATATTCTGTCTGCGGTTTACCTGTCGCATTTGGGCTTCCTTTACCCGTTTCAATAAGCCCTTTAAGACTATCGGTAATGTAATTGGTCCAGGCATTCTCACAGATTTCATAACATTCATAAGCCGGTGTCAAACCTTCCTGGGTAAATGTCACTTCCGATATTCCATCTTTTTCATTAATAGAAAAAATGATCGTATTGCCAATCCACTCACTTTTATCCTGAGTGAATTTAAAGTAATTGTCAAGTACTTTCCAGACAACTTTTTGATTTGTAATCAATTCGGTAATTTCCATCGTACACAAGTGAACATCCTGAAAATGATATTTCCAGATTGCGCCAACCTGGTCTGTCTCGCCTTCCACTTCCTCCGACCACCAGCCCCGGACATTGTTGATTGCATTATAGACTTTCTCCGCAGCCTGATCGACCGTAAAACTCACTGTGAAATTTTGTGTAGTGTTCATTGCTCTTGATTTTTGGTTAAGGTTTGAAAGTGATACAAAGTTATTGGCCAAATCCTGGATTTACAGGGTGTAAAATGGACATTCTGCGGGGTTGATATAGACAAATGCTTATGCTAGCTTTGTGGAAATCTGAGACTTATGAAACAGGTAACCATCGTGGTGCCGAAAGGCAATATCAATCTGAGCAGCATCACAGGCAGCTTCGAGATTCTCGCGCGCGCAGATCAATACTGGCAGAAAATGGGTCACAAACCCCGTATGCAGGTTTGTATTGCCGGTTTTGTCGATACGCTGACCTTTGGAACGGGCTATTTTTCGCTTACTCCTGTGGATATCCGTGATTTAGGGCAGACAGATCTAGTCATTATTCCGTCGCTTTCTTATGATTTTGAACAGGTTTTAAAAGACAATGCGGAGCTGGTAGAATGGATAGGACGGCAGTATAAAGAGGGAGCAGAAGTGGCAAGTATCTGCACCGGTGCATTTCTGCTTGCCGCCACAGGTTTGCTCAAAGACCGTTCCTGCTCCACACACTGGAATGCAGCGAATGATTTCCGGCGGCTTTTCCCTGATGTAAATTTGCAGGTCGACAAGCTGATTTCCTCCGAACCCGGCATCTATACCAACGGCGGGGCCTACTCGTTTTTAAATCTGATCATGTTTCTTGTCGAGAAGTATTATAATCGGGAGGTAGCCGTTCTTTGCTCCAAGGTTTTTCAAATCGATATGGACAGGTCGTCCCAGTCTGTATTTTTGATTTTTCAGGGACAAAAAAATCATGGTGATCAGGTAATTCTTCGCGCGCAAAAATATCTCGAAGAAAATTTCATCGAGAAAATTTCTTTCGAAAAACTGGCGTCTGATCTTGCCGTCAGCCGCAGAAACTTTGACCGCCGATTCTTCAAAGCAACAGCCAATACTCCTGTCGAATACCTGCAACGTTTAAAAGTGGAAAGTGCGAAAAGTCATCTTGAAAAAGGAAGGAAATCTATTTTTGAAGTGATGAATGATGTTGGTTATGCCGATGAGAAGGCTTTTCGGGAAGTTTTTAAAAAATTTGCCGGCTTGTCTCCATTAGAATACCGCGCTAAATATAAGGAGCGTAGTCAGGTCAATTAGTCTTATAGAACTGACTGAGCTATCGTTACAGTAACATAGTATACTTTTTTATGTTTTTATTTTAGATAAATCGTACGTCAAAAGAGATTTCCCGTTAGGAAGAAAATTTTCTTCAGAATTATCACATTCAAAGCCGAACATTAACGCCGTTTTTAACAGATTTTCCTTGTCTACGATTTTGAAAATGCTTGATACCGATTTAATGGATTCGACTCCTGTTTTACTAACGGACTGCAAGCCATTGTTAGACTGGATCGTGATGATCAGCCTGGCATACGGAGCAGTATTTTTTCTGATAAATTCTAGACATTTTTCAATATCAACATATTCGAAAATTAAAGCTGCCCAAACAAAATCAGCCTCGGTATAGGATAGATCCGAAGAGCCAATGTTTGTATTCACAAGGTTTAACTGCTTCATTTTCTGGCCGAATCTTTTCCGGGTTTCTTCCAGATAAGCTTCATTGATATCAATTGCCCAGACGCTCTTTACCTTTTCTATATCGACGTGCTCTAAGCCGTTCCCGCCACTTATGCCTAAAAACAGTATATTTTCCGGCTTATGTTTTGTCAGGTATTTGCCGGTCAGATGGTTTAATAACTTTGCTTGTCCAACATCCTGATGCTCCATATGCAGCTCATAATCAGTCAGGGGTATATTATTCCAGGGATTGTTATTATCCATGATGTAGTTGTTGTTTATTAAAAGTGGAAACCGGATTTGTTTTGCTACTTAAAATTCGAGTATAGGACGTTTAAGATCATGATACAAAAGAATTTTCCATTGGTTCTTCTTTGATTCGTTTTGCCAGTGCTGTCGAAGTCTCATTGCTTTCTTTCCATCATAATCTGTTTTGTAGGCAATGGGATAATTCAGATAATGCGCCTGAGGGAGGTTGTCTCCACCATAAAAAATTGTTTGATCTATAGATATTATCCAGAATGCCTGGTGGTAAGGCGTATGACCCCCAACCACCTCAAAGTAAATTTCAGGAGTTAAGTTTCCTTGCATAGCTTGGATCAGCTGCAGGTTTGGAAATTTGGATAATTGCTCAACCAGATTATCGTTGTAAGATGGATTACCTTTTTGCGTAAGCGCGTAATCAAGCTCCTGTTTATGTGCATAGATCGTCGCATTTTCGAAGTGCTGGACAAACAGGTTATTTTCAAAATAGCCAAGTCCTTCGATGTGATCTTTATGAAGATGTGACAACAATACTTTCGTAATCTCACCTGGATTTATGCCAAGGTGATTTAAAATGTGAGGCATCATAAAATTCCCGTTTACGGTTCCAAGCCCGCAATCCAAAAGCACCAGATCATCCTTTAATCTGATTAAAAAAGGACGAACAGCCATATGCAGAAATCCCGGTACTGGCTCATATTTTTCTTCGGTCACAAGTGTCAGATTTTTCTGCTTGTCAACGCTGTAAATTCCTTCCTCTAACGGGAATACTTCCATGACATTCTAAATCAGTTTCGCCTGGCGGGCGTTATTTATTATTCATTTAATCATTATGCAAGGTATATTAAATTTGTGACCGCCAGTTCTGCGTATCAGTTTAATGACTCAAGAAATTTGTTTGAAGAATACGCAAAAGCTATCAGATTCGATGGCACAACATACATGGAAAGGGAATTACAGGACGGGTCCGAATGAGCAGCAATTCTGTTTATGAGATTTTTCAACAATTTAAATATGAGTACGATAAAAGTAAACGGACAACCTTTTGATAAACCTATATATATCATTGGTAATGGGGTAATTGCCAAAGCATTGGCGGTTGCGCTGAGCATCGAAGGCAAGAAAGTAACGATCCTCCGGGGCAGTGTTGATGAAGAATTTGTTTATCAGGAACATATTGAAATTGAATTTGATGACGAAAACCTGTCGGCAAATGTGACCATAAGCTCACTTAATCATTATCAGGAGCTGGACGGAATCGTCCTTTTGACCAATAAATCATTTGGTAATAAGGCGTTGGCGGGTAGGTTGAAATCCATAATTAAACGATCGCCCATTGTCTTTCTTCAAAATGGACTTCACATTGAGGAGAGTTTTATTGATCAGGGATTTAACGAGCTATACAGATGTGTTTTACTTGCAACCAGCCAGTCTGTTGCAGAAAATAAAGTGAGATTTAAATTGGTAGCTCCTTCGCCGGTGGGAGTAATAAAAGGTTCTGAAAATATGCTGCTGAGCATTGTTTCCAATATAAATACAAATATTTTTTCATTCCGGACGGAAACCGACATACAGACCGTGATCTGGAAAAAAGTAATCAGTAACTGTGTTTTTAATTCGATTTGTCCTCTCCTGGAAACCGATAACGGCGTATTTCACCGCAATGATTCAGCGCTCCGAATTGCCAGAACAGTAATCAGTGAATGTCTGGCTGTGGCCGTGGAGCATGGTATTAGGCTAACAACTGATGAGGTCCTGCAAAACGTGTTGTCGATCAGCAGAATGTCAGACGGCCAGAAAATATCGACCTATCAGGATATTTTAAACAAGCGGGAAACGGAAATTGAAACCTTGAATTTCGCAATTGTAAAAGCCGCCGCCGCAAAGGGAAATGCGCAGGTACCCACCACATCATTGCTGGGGGAATTGATAAAGATTAAATCGGAGTTGTCCCGAATTTGAATATACGGATTTATCAGGCTTTAACCATATCAAAGACATTCACAACAAAAACGGAACTTGCAGGCATACTGATAACAGGCTATTCATACTGGTATCAGTAGGAATAGGTGCGAGAAGTCAACTCTGCCTGGCAGGGTTGTCGGAAAGTATCAAGTATTCAATATACAACAACTGCATTGTTTAACACATTGTCAGAACGGAGGTCAAAGCATAGTTTTGTCTGTCTACCTGTATATGGAAATTGAATTTTCACTTGGAATACGGCCGTACAATGGGTAATAAGGCAAAACTGAACTCACCCTCGACAAACATTTGTCTGACGCGGGCCTTTTTTGCAAGCAAAGTTCACCGGTGTACGCGCGTTGACGATGTCTTTTAAAGATCATCAAAGTAAGGTTATTCATACTTGCAGCGACGATTTTTCGCCGCTTTTTTTGCGTTAGGCGAAGCGGAAAAGCAAGCGAACTGACAGGATATAATATTTGTAAAGATGAAGCAATGGTGTGGTAAAGGTATTTATTTGCTGGTTTTTATTATCGCAATCATGATAAATCCTGCGCAATCCTTTTCCCAAACGGATGGCGCTTACCGGTCAAAATGGATATCGAAACTTCATACCAGAGCTGTTCAGTGTTTTCGGTCCGGTGATTTCGATAAAGGTAAAATACTTTTTAAGGAGATTATCGATTCAACAAGGAAAGCCGGAGAAGAAGAGTCCGAAGCAGGTATTTGGGAAGAATTTGCAATGTTAATTCCGTCACGTGACTCTACGGGTATAACCCGAATGTATTGTTTCGAAAAAATGGTTTCTCTTTATAAAAAAGCTGGAAATGAACAAAGAGAAATCGAGGCTTTGAAAAGTATTGCTAACTTGAATCTGCTGCACGGGAAGCATGATCTTGCGGAACTCCAGTTGTTGAATGTACTCCGGCGTTATCAAGCCATTGGCTATCCCAAAATTTACTACGTTTATGACCTGCTCGCGGTTACCAACCGTTATCAGGGAGATTTCAGTAAAGGTATTTCGTATGCCCTAAGGGCGATTGAATACATGGAGGCTGCTCATGACTATTCTCCGGCAACAACCTTTTACAGCCGATTGGCAAATATGTACCGTGAGCTGGGGCAGACAGAAAATAGTATAGAATGGTATTGGGAAGTATTCAGGAAACGGGAATATCTGGAGAAGGTCAACCTTTACATGTTCAGAGATGCCGGTTTTCTGGCAAGGGCGCTGATCAAACAAAAAAAGGAAAAAACAGCACTGGCATTCATTCTGGATATCAGTGCTAAAAACAGACCTAACGGTATTTATGCGAAAGCAAGTTTGCTGGCTTCGCTTGCATATTGTTATCAGGCTCTGCATCAGCCACAACGGGCTGGAAAATACTATTCTGAACTGGTAAAACTGACGGGTCAATTAGGAAAAGACAATGAGGTGGCGACCGACGTTTACTATGAAATGGGGCAGTATTTCATGAATAATCATGAATATGGAAGAGCGAAAATTTTCCTGCAAAAGGCGTTGAATGCGCAAAAAGGAATTAATTCAATTGCTGATACGAAAGAGATTTATCTGATGCTTTTTAAAGCTGATTCCGCGATAGGGAATTACCAGTCTGCCACGGATAATTTATGGAAACACATGATTCTGAAAGATTCAATTTTCAATGAAATCAAAAGCAGGCAGATCGAAGAATTACAGGTTAAATACGAGATTGCCAAAAGGAAAAAGGATATTGAAGTGCTCAATAATCAAAACAAGCAGGCAAATAGGGAAAAAAATATTGCTCTGGGATGTGCCGGATTGCTTATCGTTATCATCGGCTTGTTATTCAATAGTTATCTTTCCAAACAAAAAAGTAACCGAAATTTTGAGTTGCATCAAAGAGAACTGGACCAGAAAAATACTTTTCTGGAAACTCTGAATGCTGAACAGGATAAGCTTTTGAAAGATAAGGTATGGCTGATCGATGAGGTGCAGCACCGGGTGAAAAATAATCTTCAGATGGTCGTTAGTCTGCTTAATACCCAATCTGTTTATCTTACGGATGAGGCGGCAGTTGCGGCGGTAAAGGATAGTCTGCGCCGTGTGCAGACCATGTCGCTGATCCATCAAAAACTTTATGTGGATGAGAATACCAGCCTTATCGACATGCCGGAATATATCAACGACCTGGTTGACTATTTACGAGAGAGTTTTGACATGGATACACGGATTAGCTTTCAGCAAACAGTCGAACCGCTGTATCTTGATGTTTCACAAGCAGTTCCGCTGGGTCTTATTATCAATGAAAGTGTGGTTAATTCAATCAAATATTCAAAAGATCAAGACGTGACTGTGCATATAAGTTTACGGCGTGAAGATGAAAATCATTTACTGCTTGAAATAGCGGACAATGGCGTTGGTCTACCGGTAGAATTTGACTGGGTGGAACATCAGTCCATGGGACTTGATCTGTTGAAAGGGTTATCCAAGCAATTAAAAGGGCACCTTTCAATAAAAAATAATAATGGCGTTCAGATAGTGATCAGATTTATCGCTTTAAAAGGATGATGTTTGAAGATATATTTACAGAGAAAATCAAACAAAAATACCTGGCCAGATATGGTCAGGTATTTTGTTACGAAACTCGATGTAAGTTTAACAGTATCAAAGACTATTTGAGTTAGTCGATATTGTTGAGTTCCTTTTTCAGATTGTACCACGTTTCTACATTACCATCTCCCGAGTCGGTATATTCATCGGCGATATGTTGTAAAAAGGCGAATTTTTCTTCCTCCGATTTCAGATGAAGAGAATCCTGATTTCCCTCTGCCTTAACCCGGTATTCACTGCCATCGTTTGTTACTTCTTTTGAGGTATGAAATTTACCGGCAGTTTCATAATTATTTACCGAATTATAAAGGTCGTATACGTCTTGATGTCCATCCAGATTTACATTGGAAATCCATTCTTTGTATTCAGTTACATTTGCCATATGCTATTCGCGTTAATTCTGTGAGTTAAGATATACCCCACTAAAACTATACCATTGGCTAAATATTACGGTATTTTAAATTTCCTGCATAACAACAGTATTGTTACTTCCCGGATCGTGTGAGGCTTCCGGTACGGCAGGAGGTGCATTTTATTTAATCTTCCAAAAGTTGTCGGCTGTATTCATGTCCGGGAAAATGTTTTCGCCGTCTACCACAACTCGTTTCACCACACCCGCCTTGTCAGGACTGAAAGTGTACTGTGAACCTTGCTGCCATATTTCAATCGGGAACTTGTGAATTTCTTTCAGACCATTTTCAAAAGATACTTCAACATATAAGGGCATAATGGCTTTTTCCATGTTTTCAATGGTAATGAGCGCTTTCTTTTCATGGCCTTTTACCGGATTCACGACCTTGACTATTTTTTGATCCAATTTATAATTTTCAGTGAACATGGATTTCCAAAACCAGGTCAGGTCTTCCCCCGAGGTATTGTTGATGCTCGCAAAGAAATCGTTGGGTGTAGGATGTTTGTAAGCCCAGTCCCTGATATATTTTTGTAAAGCAAGGTCAAACCGTTCCTTACCTAAAATCTGCTCGCGCAGCAACGTGAGTACGTAGGCAACCTTTTGATATTGAACCGGATAAACCTGAGTGGGTAGGATCACATCGGGCC
>Ga0247817_10001940_pt1 | contig 10690 bp, 7 predicted proteins | sample UWRJL212509R1_FD_178010 | JGI IMG/M metagenome (GOLD analysis project Ga0247817, IMG submission 178010) | Plant litter microbial communities from Arlington Agricultural Research Station in Wisconsin, United States - UWRJ-L212-509R-1 | ecosystem: Environmental > Terrestrial > Plant litter >... | reverse complement strand
CCTTCGACGACCCGCAGTTCGCCGACGACCCGTACCTCAGCGTTTTCGCCGAGCAGCTCGCCGACTCCAAGGCGCCTCCGGCCATTCCGACCTGGGCCCAGGTCTCGGCGGTCGTTGACCAGGAGCTCGAGAAGGTGACGCGCGGAGACCAGACAGTGGATGAAGCGCTCAAGACCATCCAGAGCCAGGCGGAGTCGATCGGCACGGGCAACTAACGTGAGCGCCACTGCTACCGGCAGGGGCACACGGGCGGGACGGCAGACCCTCATCGCGTGGGGGTTTGCCGCCCCGTTCATGATCCTCTTTCTGGTGTTCATGGCCGGGCCGATCCTGGCCTCCCTCGCGATGAGTTTCACCGACCTCACCACGCGAGACCTGCGCACCCCCTTCAACGTCAACATCGTCGGGCTCGAGAACTACGTGCGCCTCTTTCAGGACGAGCGGTTCATCCACTCGCTCCTGAACACCGGGGTGTTCGTGATCGTCGGGGTTCCGCTCACGATCGTCGTGGCCATGCTCGTGGCGCTCGCGCTCAACACCGGGATCACCAAGTTCCGCACGGTGTTCCGCGTCGGGTACTACGCACCGGTCGTCACGTCGATCGTCGCGATCGCGATCGTCTGGCGGTTCATCCTGCAGAACGACGGCATTCTCAACGGCGTGCTCAGCTGGGTCGGTATCACCGGGCCCAACTGGCTCGAAGACACCTTCTGGGCGCTGCCGTCACTGATTCTCATGGCCGTCTGGCGCAACATCGGCACGCTCATGGTGATCTTTCTCGCGGGCCTGCAGGGTGTGCCGAAAGAGCATCACGAAGCAGCGATGGTGGATGGCGCGAACGTCGTTCAGCGTTTCTTCAACGTGACCCTGCCGGCGATGCGCCCCACGCTGCTGTTCGCTGCCGTCATCACCGGTATCGGATTCCTGCAGTTCTTCGAGGAGCCGTTCGTCATGACGCGCGGCGGCCCTCTCGACGCGACGCTCTCGAGCGCGATGTACACGTTCAACCAGTTCGGATTCGGCAACTACTCGTACGCCTCCGCGGCGAGCTACGTGCTCTTCATCGCGATTGTTCTGCTCTCGCTGATCCAGTTCCGACTGCTCAAGAGGGAGGACTGAGATGTCTGCCGTTACCACGCCTGCGGTCGCTGAGGCTCTCGAAGCGCCCCCTTCTGGCCCTTCGAGCCCTTCGAGAGCCTCAGGGACCACCTCAGGGACCGACTCAGGGAGCGGCCACTTCAAACCGCGCCCCAAGATCTGGCTCTACATCGTGCTCGCGGTCGGCTTCGTCGCGATGATCTTTCCGTTCATCTGGATGATCCTCGGGTCGTTCAAGACGAACGCGGAGATCCGGGCGAACCCGCTCGGCCTGCTGCCCGCGGAGCCGACCCTCGACAACTACACCCAGTTGTTCGGGCGCCTCGACTTCACGACGTTCTTCACCAACAGCGTCGTCGTCGCGGTGTGCGTGACCCTCGGCAACATCGTCTTCTCGTCGATGGTCGGTTACGCACTCGCAAAGCTCGAGTTTCGCGGCAAGAAGCTGCTGTTCGTTCTCGTGCTCGGCACCCTCATGGTGCCCGGGGTCGTGACTTTCGTGCCGCTCTTCGTGCTCACGTCGAACCTCGGCCTGGTCAACTCCTACCCGGGGCTGATCCTGCCGTTCCTCATCACTCCGCTCGGGGTGTTTCTCATGCGCCAATTCATCTCTGGTCTGCCGGATGACATCATCGAGGCCGCGCGCATCGACGGTGCATCCGAGTGGCGCATTTTCTTGAGGGTGATCATGCCGCTGTGTGGTCCGGCCGTTGCGACGCTGACGATCCTGACCTTCCTCGGAAGCTGGAACAACTTTCTCTGGCCGCTCGTCGTGGCCACGAGTGAGGAGAAGTACACCCTTCCCGTCGCTCTCGCGCTGTACTCGGTCGGCCAGAACGCCGCCCAGTACGGCCTCATGATGGCCGGTGCGGTCGTCGTTGTCATCCCGGTGCTGCTGGTGTTCATCATCCTGCAGCGCTACTTTGTGCAGGGCATCGCCCTCACCGGTATCAAGTAACCCGTCGGGGCGGTCCCTGAAGTGGTCCCTGAGGTTCTCGAAGGGCTCGAAGGTTCCGTCTCGAAGGGTCACCCAAGTTAGGAGCACCACATGCCTTTTCCGCAGAACTTTCTCTGGGGGGCATCCACCGCCGCTCACCAGATCGAGGGCAACAACACCAACAGTGACTGGTGGGCGCGCGAGCACGGGCGCCTGCCCGGTGGCCGCCCCGTCGAGCAGCCGAGCGGCGACGCTGCCGACAGCTACCACCGCTATCGCAATGACATGCGGCTGCTCAAGGAGGCGGGACTCGACACCTACCGCTTCAGCATCGAGTGGGCGCGCATCGAGCCGGAGCCAGGCTTCGTCTCGCTCGCGATGCTCGACTTCTACAAGCGCATGGTCGACACGGCGCGCGACCTCGGGCTGACCCCGATGGTGACGCTGCACCACTTCACCAACCCGGTGTGGTTCGCGCGGGACACCGGCTGGAGCGACCCCCGCGCCGTCGACCTGTTCGCGCGCTTCGTGCAGCATGCGCTGCCGGTGCTCCGTGACGTGGACCTCGTCTGCACCATCAACGAACCGAACATGCTCGCGACGATCATGGCGCCCGCGAACGACGACTGGTCGGGCATCGGTGTTCCGCCCGGCGACGGCGTCATCACCGAGCACCTGATCTCCGCCCACCAGCTCGCGGTCGCGATCGTGCGCGGCGAGGGCAAGCAGGCGGGGTGGTCGGTGGCGACGCAGGCGTTCATTCCCGAGCCCGGTTACGAGGAGGCGGCGGATGACTGGAGCCGCAGCCGCGAAGACGTCTTTCTCGACGCTGCCTCCGGTGACGATTGGGTGGGCATCCAGGCCTACACGCGCACGCGCATCGGAGAGGGCGGAGCCTTGCCCGCGCCCGAGGGCTCGGAGAAGACCCTCACCGGCTGGGAGTACTACCCCGGCGCGCTCGAGTACGGCATCCGTCGCTCGTGGGACCGCAACCAGACCCCGATCTACGTGACCGAGAACGGCATCGCGACGCAGGATGATGCGCGTCGCATCGACTACACGACCGGCGCTCTCGAGGGTGTGTCGCGGGCTATCGACGACGGCATCGATGTGCGCGGTTACCTGCACTGGAGCCTGCTCGACAACTACGAGTGGGGCAGCTTCGAGCCGACCTTCGGCCTCATCGGTTGGGATCCGGTCACCTTCGAGCGCACCCCGCGTCCGTCGCTCGCGTGGCTGGGTGAGGTGGCGCGGCGCAACGGGCTCTAGCGCTCGGTGGTTGAGCTTGTCGAAACCCTCCCGGTGGTCGAGCTTGTCGAGACCAGGCCGAGCGAAGCCGAGGCCCACCCGCGTACCCTTAACCTCGTGACCGCCCTGACGCAGGACCTCCTCGACCGCATCCGCTCACGCGCCGCCGGCTACGACGCATCGAACTCCTTCTTCGACGAGGACCTCGCCGAGTTGCGCGCCGCCGGCTACCTCGCGCCCCGCTCGCTCCTCGAGACCGCACACGACCAGCGCCTGCTCGCCGCCTACGCCCCGGCGACAGCGCTCGGCATCAACATGCACCTCGTCTGGGTCGGCGTCGCGCGGGTGCTGCACTCTCACGGAGACACATCGCTTGACTGGATCCTGTCCGAGGCGGCGGCGGGAGAACTCTTCGCCTTCGGCAACTCCGAGGCGGGCAACGACCTCGTGCTGTGGGACTCGCTCACCACGGCGACCCCGGTCGAGGGCGGCTGGGCGTTCACGGGCACCAAGATCTTCACGTCCCTCGCCCCAGCCTGGACGCGACTCGGTGTCTTCGGTCGCTTCGAAGACCAGTTGATCCATGGATTCATCGACCGCTCGTCACCCGGCGTAACAACTCTGGATGACTGGGACACCTTGGGCATGAGGGCGACGCAGAGCCGCACCACAGTTCTGGACGGAGCCTTTGTGCCGTCCGCCCGCATCTCCCGCACCCTCCCGGTCGGGCCCAACGCCGACCCCTTCGTGTTCGGGATCTTCTCGAACTTCCTGCTGCTCATCGGGTCGGTCTATGCGGGGATCGCGGATCGGGCGCTCGAGCTCGCCGTCGCGTCTTCTCACAAGCGCACCTCGCTCAAATCCGGTCTGACGTACTCGCAGGACCCGGACATCCGCTGGCGCATCGCCGATGCCGCGCTCGCTCTGGATGCCCTCGCGCCCCAGCTCTCATTGTTGGCCGCGGATGTCGACAATCGCGTGGACCACGGAGCTGCATGGTTCCGCTACCTGACCGGAGCGAAGCACCGCTCGACGGAGACGGCGCGCTACGTCGTGGACCAGGCTCTTCGTGTCGCCGGGGGATCGGGCTACCGTTCCGCGTCGGAGCTAGCCCGACTACAACGTGACGTGCTCGCCGGCATCTACCACCCGAGTGACACGGAGTCGGTGCATGCGACGGTGGCAGGGAATCTGTTGGGCGCGCTGGAGCTATAAGAATCGCGCCAGCGATTCCGCGACGCCAGCGCCGAGGGAGCCTGCGACCGAGGTTTTCGCCTCGACCCGCTGGTTGAGTAGGCGCGTCAGCGCCGTATCGAAACTCGGTGGTCGAGCTTGTCGAGACCAGACTCCCCGGCTAGAGAGTGCTTTCTGTCGTGCGTGCTGATCCCGGAGTCGGCGAAAACCAGTCAGTTGCACAATGTGCGCTAGCCTGACCGCGCGAGCGGCAATCCTGTCGAACGACGCATCGACAGTCCGGTGGGCAACGTTCGCGAAAGGGTCGCTCGTGTCGCGCATGTCTGGAGTGCCGGGGGATTTCATGGCTAATGAAGAGATACAGCAGTATGTTTTCAAGACTGCCTTCACGGTGCGGGGCTTCGAAGCGAAGTCGATATCAGCTGAGCAGCGCGATGGCTGGGAGCTCATCTCCCAAAAGGACGCGTCGTTCTTACGTTCGGAACTTTCCTTCCGCCGCCCTAAGCCGAAACCTTGGTGGCACATTCTCGGGCCAAAATTCATTGCACCAATAGATCGGATTCTCGCCAATCCGAGGCTGAAGATTTGCGCCGTTCTTGCATTCCTCGTCCTTCTCGGCGGGGTGATTGTTGTGAATCTGATCGCGGAGAATGCCCGCGACGTCACGGCTCTGCCGGCGGCGACAACAACGCCCAGAGCTGCGGTCGCTGAACCTGCCATCATCGAGCCAGCGCCCACACCGACGGTCACACCCTCAATCGCTGCAACACAAGTTAGCGACGCGGAGGTAGTTGAAGTTTTCGAGACTTACATCGCGCGGCGGGAAGCGGAGGGAGTCGTCATCGCGAGAACTGTGACTGACGTGTCGTTCAAGGGGCGGATCCTGCGAGTAACTTTTGATCCCGCTGCGGGCGGCCTTGACCAAGCCGTGTTCGATGTAGCCATCGGGCCGTGGAGTGGAAACCTTGCGGGTTTCTTGGCCTCAGAAATCGCATTCAACGACGAAGTCGGAAACCGACTGCGCCCGGCGATTGATCGAGTAGAGACCGTTCATGCAAACGGTACTGCTCTCGGGACTATGACTGCCGCGCAGATACTGTCTCTCAACGACTTGGAAAAGTAAGCAGCCGAATAGCCTGGATCGAATCGCGCAGCAAGATTCATGATCTACGAAACATGGGTCCGCTGTGCATGGGTTTCGATACGCCTGCTCCTTCGTCGCGGGCTACTCAACCAGCAGGTTTCGATACGACGCTGGGGCACCTACTCAACCAGCCAGGGTATCGACAAGCTCGACCACCGGGGCTCCGAGTCGCACCCGCCGATCCGACGGCAGCGTGTCCGAGGCGTGGTGCGTCACCATCACCACGATGCGGTCGGCCAGCGCAGAACGCAGGTCGTCCATGAGGGCGGCGGCCGCGGAGGCATCCAGGTGCGCGGTCGGCTCGTCGAGGAGCACGACGTCGGCACGGGTGAGGAGCGTACGCGCAACGGCTACCCGCTGGCGCTGGCCGCCGGACAGGGCAGCGCCCTCCGAGCCGAGTCGCGTGTCGAGGCCCTGCGGCAGCGACGAGAGCAGCGGGCCGAGGCCGACCGATCGCAGAACTGCGACCAGTTCTGCATCCGTGGGCCGATCATCGCGGGAACGCGCGAGCAGCAGGTTCGCCCGCAGACTGGAGTCGAACAGGTGGCCCTCCTGTGGGCACCACGCGATGCGCGACCGCAGCGAGTCGAGGTCGAGCGACTGGGTGGGCAGGTCGTTGATTAGCACAGCGCCAGAAGACGGCGCGAGGTAGCCGAGCAGGGTCGCGAGCAGGGTCGACTTTCCACTGCCCGACGGACCCTCGACTACCAGCCACTCACCCCGAGTGACGGACGTCGACAGGTCGGCGAACGCGGGTGAGGCGCCGGGCCATCCAGCCGAGAGAGATGACAGCGACAGGGTGTCGATCTCAGAAAGCTCAATGCAGCCGGATGACACGGGCTCCGGCAGCTCGGTGATCGCACGCACCCGGCGCAGCGCGGCGGCGAGGGCGGGTGCCTGTTGCGCGGCGTCCACGAGGGCGATCATCGGCTCGAGCATTGCGATCGGGAGCAGCACGAGCACCGCGACGATGCCCGGCTCGATCGGTGCGCCGGAGGTGACGACGAGCATCCATCCGGTGGCGACACAGCAGGCGAGGAGCGTGAGCGCACCACCCAGGCCGAGCGCGTTCGAGCTGCGCCGGGCGAAGGCGCCGGCCGAGGAGTCGAGGGCGGCCAAGTCAGAACGGGCCGCGCGGGATACGCCGTTCGCGCGCAGCTCGCCGGCCGCGGCGATGACCGCGGCGAACCGACGGAGCACCGTCGACCGCACGAGCGCCTGTCCGCGGGCGGCGGCACGGTCGGCGGCGAGGGCGACAACGGGGGAGACCACGAGGCACACCACGAGGCACCACGCGAGCACCGGCAGCGCCGGGGCGTAGAGCGCGGCCACGGCGATCGCGACGGCCGCCGCCGAGAGCACACCGACCACGATCGGCAGGAGCACGCGGGGAACCAGGTCACGCACGCGGTCGGCCGAGGCGACCAGGTAGTCGAGCGCGACGCCGCCCCTCGCGAGCCCGCGGGATGCAACGCCGCGTGCCGCGAGTCCGTGCCAGAGGCGCATCCGCAACTCGGTCAGTGAGCCGAGCACCGCGTCGTGCGTGAGCAGTCGCTCGCAGTAGCGCAGGGCCGAGCGGCCCAGACCGAAGAAGCGCACGCCGACGATCGCGACCAGCAGGTACATGATCGGTGGATGCTCGCTCGCGCGCACGATCAGCCAGCCCGACACCGCCGTGAGGGAGATGGCGAACAGCGCGGCCGCCGTGCCGAGCAGGGTGGCGCCGGCGAAGCGCCAGCCGGTGGGGCGGAGGTAGGTGAGGAGCTCGCGGAGGGTGGCCACCGTGCCAAATGCAGGACGAACCGGGTACGAACCCGCAGCGTCAACTCCCGAACCCGCGGAAACACCGGGGGCGCTCGCCGCGGCTGGCTCGAGGCGTCCTGCATTTGGGACGGCGACGGACTCCCGCAGCGACGTCTCACCGAGCAGCACCACGTGATCGGCCAGCGCCGCCACGCTCGACTCGTGCGACGCGATGACCATGGTCACGCGACCCTGCAGCCTACGCAAAGCGTTCTCGACGAGCTCCGCCGCCGAAGGGTCGAGGTGCGCCGTCGGCTCGTCGAGGAGGAGCAGGGTCGCACCGGAGCGAACGCGCAGCAGACCTCGGGCCACCGCCACTCGTCGCAGCTCGCCCGGGCTGAGCTGCCCCGGGTCGACATCGGCCACGTGCTCGAGGCCGAGCTCCGAGAGCACGCCCGCGACATCCACGCCGTACAGCGCGAGCTCGGCCGCAACAGTCGCACCCACCGTGTGCGGATGCTGCGGCACCCACGCCACCGAAGACGGGTCGATGCCGGTGACGACGCCGCTGACCGAGGCGATGATGTCGCCCGCGAGCACGCGCAGCACCGTCGTCTTGCCGGAGCCCGACGCGCCCTCGAGCGCAGTCGTGCTGAAGGGGCGCACCGAGAAGCTCACGTCGGTGACCGCGTTCGACGAGCGGTCGGGGTAGCGCACCGTGAGGCCGTCGACGCGCAGCGAAGGTCCGGGCCTTACGACCGACACCGGCGACGGCGCATCGATCAGGGCCCGCGCCCGACGCTGCGCAGCGAGGCCGTCCTGCGCGGAGTGAAAGGCGGCACCCAGGTCGCGGAACGGCGCGAAGCACTCCGGCGCGAGCACGAGTGCGACGAGACCGAGCACGAGCGGCATGTCGCCGTGCACGAGCCGCACGCCGACGAAGACCGCGACGATCGCGACCGAGATCGTCGAGATGAGTTCGAGCACGAGCGACGACAGAAACGCGCTGCGCAGGGTCGCCATGGTCGTCACGCGGTGATCGTCAGAGACGCGTCGCAGTGCGGCGGCCTGGTCGTTCACGCGGCCGAGACCCACGAGCACGGGAAGGCCACGCGCGAGCTCCACGAGGTGGTCGCTCAGGCGAGACAGCGAGCTGGATGCCGCGTCCGCCCGCTCCCTCGTGTGCATTCCGACGAGCGCCATGAACACCGGCACGAGGGGAACGGTGAGCACAACGATGAGTGCGCTCACCCAGTCCGCCCCGAGGATCCGCAGGCCCACGAGCAGCGGCACGACCGCCGTCGCCACCATCGAGGGCAGCACCACCCGGTAGTAGTTGTCGAGCTCGTCGAGTCCGACGCTGCCCACCGCCGTGACCGAGCCGACGCTGCCGGGGCTTCCGACAAGCACCCGGTCGACGAGAGCCAGGCGCAGGGCGCTCTTCGCGCGGATGGCCGCGCGCGTCGCGTACACCTGCGTCGCCCAGGATGCCCCAGCCCGCAGCACTCCGGCGGCGCACGCCAGCACCACGGAGTCGAAGGGGTCGCCGCCGTCGATGACCGCGACGACACCCGTCGCCACGCCCTCGGCGAGCAGTACGAGGCCGACCGCTTTGAGCGCCGCGAAGACTCCGAGCACAAAGAGGGTGCGGGGCGAGGCATCCACTCGTTTCATCAGTCGACGACAGTTCTCTCGAGCACCGCCGCGCGCACGACGTGCGGGTCGGGGATGTGGTGCTCGCTGATGCGCTTGCGGAACACCCAGTAGGTCCAGCCCTGGTAGAGAAAGACGAGGGGCAGGCCGAAGGCCGTCACGATCGTCATGACCCCGAGCGTGTAGTCACCGCTCGACGCGTTCGAGATCGTGAGATCCCAGTCATTCATGAGAGTGGATGGCAGCACGACCGGGTACACCGACGCGAAGATCGATGCGGCGCCGAACACGAGAAAGAGCGCCATGCCGATGAATGCGCGACCCTCGCGACCGCGGCGCGCACTGAGCCAGGCCCAGACCACGGAAACTACGGCGACGAGGATGAGGGCCAGCGTGTAGAGCTTGCCGTTCTGGAACTGCACGATGAGCACCCACGCGACGATCGGCAGGAGCGCGACGGGCGCCCAACGCACGACGAACTTTCGCGCGAGCTCGCGCACCGAGCCGTCGGTCTTGAGACCGAGGAACACCGCGGCATGCACGAGGCAGAAGCCGACGACCGCGAGACCGCCGAGGATCGCATAGCCGTTGAGCCAGGCGAACGGCCCGCCGACGCGGTCGCCGTTCTCGTTGATCGGGAGTCCGGTCGTCGTGAGCGCGAGCATCGCACCGACGCCGAACGCCGAGACGAAGGAGCCCAGCCCGAGAGCCAGATCCCAGCGGTGACGCCACTGCTTCGTGTGGCCCTTGCCGCGGTACTCGATCGCCACGGCGCGGAAGATCAGGCCGAGCAGCACGAGCGTGAGCGGAATGTAGAGCGTCGAGAACAGCGAGGCATACCAGTAGGGGAACGCCGCGAAGGTCGCGGCACCCGCCGTGATGAGCCACACCTCGTTGCCGTCCCAGACCGGGCCGATCGAGTTGAGCATCACCCGTCGCTGCACGTCGTTCTTCGACGACACGAGCATGTGCATGCCGACACCGAGGTCGAAGCCTTCGAGAAGGAGGTAGCCGATCCAGAGAGCGGCAATAGCGATGAACCAGACTGTGGGGAGAATTTCCATGAGTCGGCGCTCCTAGTACGCGAACGACAGGACGTCGTTGGGCTTGTCGGGGTTGTCAGGGTCGTCGTCTTTGTGCGAGTTCGGGTCGAGCTCTGGCATTGCCGAGGCCACCCCTCCGCGCACGTACTTCACGAGCAGGCGCAGTTCGACGACCATGAGCGCGCCGTAGACGAGTCCGAGCGAGATGAGTGAGAACAGCAGCTCACCCGCCGTGACACCGGGGGATACCGCGGCAGCCGTGAACATGAAGACCCCGTCGACCCCGCTCGGGTTCGGGTTGGGCGCGACGACGAAGGGCTGGCGGCCCATCTCGGTGAAGATCCATCCGGCCGAGTTCGCGGCGAACGGGGCGAGGATTCCGAGAATCGCGAGCCGCTGGATCCACTTCGAGCGCGGCACTGTTCCCTTGCGCGTCAGCCACAGGGCGACGACGGCGGCGAACGCGGCCATCGCGCCGAAGGTGATCATGAGACGGAATCCCCAATAGGTCACCGCCATGATCGGCACGTAGTTGATCGTGTTGCCGGCGCTGTCGACGGTGCCGTACTTCGCCTGGTACTCGGGAACGAGCGTGTTCACGCCCTTGATCTCGGTGTCGAAGTCGCCGTG
>Ga0247817_10001938_pt1 | contig 10697 bp, 13 predicted proteins | sample UWRJL212509R1_FD_178010 | JGI IMG/M metagenome (GOLD analysis project Ga0247817, IMG submission 178010) | Plant litter microbial communities from Arlington Agricultural Research Station in Wisconsin, United States - UWRJ-L212-509R-1 | ecosystem: Environmental > Terrestrial > Plant litter >... | reverse complement strand
CGGCCAACCGGATGGACCGTGCGCGATGACACCGTCGAAAGGACCGACCATGACCGACAAGGCCCACGCCGACCTGCCGCTGCCCGACTACGACCATCTTCTGCTCGGCCACCTGCCCGCACGGATCGCCCCGCTCGACGCCGGGCAGGTGAACCAGCTGCTGGAGTACGAGACCGAGCACGGGAACCGGCTGCCCGTCGTCGCGGTGTTGGAGAACCGGCTGCAGGCGTTGCGCGACGGCGCCGAGCCCTCCGGCACGGTGGCGACGGAGTTTCCCGAGATGCCGGGCGCCGCCGCGACATCCACCGTCACTCCCGACACGACGGACGCGCCCAAGATAAATCCTCCGTCGCACGGAGAGCCCACCAACCCCGCTCGCTAGGCGTCCGGGCGCGCGCTGCGTGACCGCGGTAGGGTCGCGCGTCGCTATGCTCGGCAGCTGAGTGTGTCGCACCCCGCGGCCGACAAGGAGAGCCCATGAGCGTCACGTTTGCCCCCATCGACATCCGGGGAGCCGACCGCGGCGCGTTCACTCGTTTCCTCACCCGCGACCGGTTCCCCTTCCACGCAGTGGCGGAGCCGTCGGAGCCGGAGGTCGCCGCGCAGATCGATGCGGGCAGCTTCGAGCGGGACCGCAGCCTCTTCTGGGTCGACGACGAGGAGCACGGGCGCATCGGCGTGGTGATCATCGAGAATCCGGGCAGCGCCGCACCCTCCTTCGACCTGCGGCTCGCCGGCAGGTACCGGGGTCGCGGTCTCGGCGCCCCGATCGTCCGGGCGCTCACCGCCTTCGTGTTCGAGACCTACCCCGACGTCGTGCGCCTCGAGGGGCAGACCCGCGAGGACAACCTCGCCATGCGCACGACCTTCTTGAGGTCGGGTTTCGTCAAAGAGGCGCACCGTCGCGAGGGCTGGCCGGTCGAGGGAGGCGAGGCGTTGGCGGCCGTGGCCTACGCGATCCTCCGCCGCGACTGGGTGTCGGGCACGACGACGACGTTCGTCTGGGAGGACCTGCAGCCCTGAGGCCGCCCCGGTCAGAGGGCCTTGCGCCTCCCGACGACGCCCAGCGGGACGACGACGAGACCGAGCGCGCAGACGAGGGCGAGCCATTCGCCGGTCGATACCGACACCCACACGCCCAGGGCGATGATGACCGCGCTGTAGGCGACGGCGATCAGGGTCAGTGTCTTCAGTGACGGTCGGACTCTCGTATTCGACATGGCCTCAGCTTACGGTCGGCGGCGGGCGGATGTCACGGGGTCAGTGCCAGTCGCATAACGATGCGAGGAACTCCGCCCGAGACCGAGTCGGTGTCGGCGACCTTAGCAAACCCCGCGCGCTCGAACATCGCCCGCGTGCCCACGAACGCCATGGTCTGGTCGACGCGCTCGCCCCGGTTGTCGACCGGATAGCTCTCGACGACCGGTGCCCCGGAGCGACGGGCGTAGTCGACCGCACCGTCGATGAGCGCGCGAGTGACCCCCTGCTTGCGAAACCCGGGGCGCACGCGCATGCACCAGAGCGACCAGGCCGGCAGATCGTCGACGTGGGGGATCTTGCGCGAGTTCTCGATCGGGTGCAGCTCCGAGCGCGGCGCGACGCCGGCCCAGCCGACGACCTCGCCGTCGAGGTAGGCGAGCACGCCGGGGGCGACGTCGCGCGCGCACAGCTCGCGCACCCTGTCGGCGCGGGCCACTCCGACGAGTTCGCGGTTCTCCTTCGAGCTGAGCCTCCAGGAGAGGCACCAGCACACCGACGACTCCGGCTTCTTCGGGCCGAGCATCGTGGCCACGCCGTCGAAGTCGTGGGCCGGCTTCACCTCGATCACCTCGTCACCTCCTCGGCGCGCGGGGGCGTGTGCCGCCGCCACGGGTCAATGCTGGCACCGCCGACCGGTACGCGAAAGGGCCGGCCTGAGCGGCCTGGGCAGTTGGAGCGGCCTGGTCGGCCTGCTTGGCCGGGCCGGCACCGCGGCTCTCCGCCACCAGCACGAGGGTCACCGCGACGGCGCACACCACGAACCCGACAAGGGTCAGCGCCGAGAACTCCTCGCCGAAGACGACCGCCCCCGCCACCGCGGTCGTCGGAGCAACGGCGAACAGCAGCGCGTTGAGCTTGGTGACACCGATGCGCCGGATCAGCCACCAGTAGAGGCCGTAGGCGAGAAGAGACGGTACGGCGGCGGTGAAGGCCGTCACCGCCCAGAACCCGGCGGCGGCGGGTGGCGCGGCGTGTCCCGTGACGACCGCGACGATCGCGAGCGCCGCGACGACCACGACCACGTGGATGGTGAGAGTGGCGAGAATCGGCAGATCGTTCGGGCGGCGCCGGTCGATGAAGGTCGCGGCGATCAGGCAGAGCATCGCCAGCACGGGCAGGGCGTAGGCGGCCGGCGCGGCGCTCGCCTCCAGTTGCGACCCCACGACCAACGCGACTCCGACGACGCCGAGAGCCAGGCCGAGCCACGAGGCGCCACGCACGCGGAGTCCGAGAACCGGGCCGACCAGGGTCGCGACCACGAGAGGCTGCACGGCGTCGATCAGTGCCGTCGTGCCGGTGCTGATTCCGGCGGCGACCGACGCGTAGACGAAGACCACGTAGCCCAGCTGCGAGAACGCGCCGACGGCCGCCTGCCTCCGCGACTGCGGCAGCTGCAGCCCGCGGAGAGCACCGGTTGCGACGCAGGCTACGAGCAGCGCCGCGGCGAGGAGGACATAGCGCCAGAGCAGCAATGTCCACATCGAGCCGTCGACCGTGGCGACCTTCGCTGCGATGAAGCCCGAACTCCAGGCCAGCACGAACACGATCGAGGCTCCGACCGTGAGCGCGCGACGAAGTAGACAGGTCTGTGTAGTCATGGCTCGACTATACAGGTCTGTATAGTTGGGGCATGACGACCCCCGTTCCCGAGCTCGCACCGCTCACCCCCGGCGCTCGCCGTGTGCTGGATGCCGCGTCCGAGCTGTTCTACGAACGGGGCATCCACGCTGTCGGCGTCGACACGATCTCCGAGGCGGCCGGTGTCTCGAAGAAGACCCTCTACGACCGCTTCGGCTCGAAAGACGCCCTCGTCGTCTCGTACCTGCAGCACCGCGACGCCCGGTGGAGAGCGCACGTCGCCGCCGCGCTGCAAGCGGTGCCGGAGCCCGGCCCCGAGCGGGTGCTGACGATCTTCGACGCCGCGATCTCCTGGAGCGACGACAACAGCCCCAAGGGCTGCAGCGCGATCAACGCGCGAGCCGAGGTGAGCGATTCGGATGGCGCGCGGTCGGTCTTTCCGGAGGTGACACGGCAGAAGGTCTGGCTCCTCGACCTCTTCGCCGAGCTGAGCCGCGAGGCCGGCATCTCCGACCCGGAGGCCACCGCGCAGTCGCTGATGCTGCTCTACGAGGGAGCCATCGTCACCGTCGGCATGCACACCTTCGCGGAGCCGTTCGTCGTGGCCCGCGCGGTCGCCCGTCGCCTGCTGGGGCGACCGGCAATGTCGGTGCCTAGTCGTTCGTCATCGCGATGACCGATATGAATCCCGCCGGTGTGCGATGGTGATGACTTCGATGACGAGCTGCTCGTCGACGATGCGGTAGATCACGCGATACTCGCCCCGCCGGGCGGAATAGAAAGGGTAGAGGGGCGGCTTCAGCTGTTTGCCCAGTCGCTGCGGGTTCTCGGCGAGTGCACCGTTGATGAAGGCGAAAGCTGCTGTCGCCACCTTCTCGGGCAATTCCTCTGACAGCGCCCGACTCGCGGATCTGGTGAACCGAACGACGTAGGTCACCGGGGGCTTCGCCCGGCCTGTTCCATGGCTGCACGGACATCGTCTGCTTCCACCGTCTCGCCGGCCTGGAGTTCGCCCATTCCAGCCGCGATGGCCGCCACCAGCGCGCCATCGCCGAGAATGTCGACGGTCTCGAGGAGGGCGTCGAAATCGTCCGCCCCGAGGAGCACTGCCGCCCGGCGCCCATTCCGAGTCACGTCGAATCGCTCGTGAGTCGTCTCTGCGGCGTCGACGATCTTCGAGAACGAGGCTCGCGCTTCGGCGATTGAAAGAGTCATCATGTACACAATTCTAGCGTTCCAGTTCCTCGCCGTCATCCGATCATGTAGACCAACCCGCGACCGTCGTTCGCCAGATCTGTGACGAACCGCTGCGCCTCACCGAGAAAATGCTGGATGTACGAAAACTCTTGCTCGTCGTCCGGATGAGAAATACTGCGGGCCATAAGACTTCGTATTTCGTCGTCACCCACGGTTGCGATGTCTGACGCGATCGTCCGCACCTCTCCCGGGCTGAGTGCGCGTTCGAACGGGATCCAGCCCATGTCCACGTGCGTGACCTGTCCTTCCACAAGTGCATACGTGGGCCTTGCGGAGACTCCCGGAGCAGGGCCGAACATCGCCTGAAGTTCGTTCCAGCATTTGTCGAGATACAGCATCTCCGGACGATCGTCACGCGGGCCCCAAGCGTCGGCGAACGGGTCCCTGCCGTGGAACGGGCAAGGGTCTGCGCGAGCAGTCTCGTAGTCCTCGGCAGCGATCGGATACGCGTAGTAACGAATTCCCATGCGAGAACTCTCGCCGCCGGCGGACGCGCTTTGGTGGGCCGCCAACAGATTTGTGCGTTACCTGCGGAGGGGCGAACTGGGGAGGAGCGGAGGTTTCGCAGCCGGGTAACCTAGAGGTCGCTGAGCCTGTCGAAGCGCACCGCCTCGAGAGGAAACCGGCATGAGCCTGATCAGACTGCACGACGTCGAAGTGCGCTTCGAGAACGCCCAGATTCTGCGCGAGGCGTTCTTCCGTCTCGAGACCGGTGACAGGGTCGGCCTCATCGGGCGCAACGGCTCGGGCAAGTCGACGCTGCTCAAGCTCGTGCTCGAACAGGTGAGTCCCGACGCCGGAACCGTCACGGTCGAGCCGGGACTCAAGCTGGGCTACTTCTCCCAGTTCTCGGAGCTCAACGGCGAGGCATCCATCACCGACGTCCTCGACGCCCTGTTCGTCGAGATCAAGGCGACAGAGGCGGAGCTTGCCCAGATCGACGCGACCATCGCGGCCGACCCGAGCGCCGACCTGGACGCGCTGATCCTGCGCCAGTCCGAGCTGTTCGAGGAGATGGACCGCCTCGACGGCTGGGACTACAAACGGCGCATCGACACCGCCCTCACCACCCTCGGCTTCACCGAGGCGCACCGCGTGTGCGCGATCGACGAGCTCTCGGGCGGATGGCGCAACCGCGCGGCGCTGGCGAAGATCGTGCTCGAGCAGCCCGACGTGCTGCTGCTCGACGAACCGACCAACTACCTCGACGTCGCCGGAGTGGAATGGCTCGAAGCCTGGTTCCGCGAGTTCCGCGGCGCCGCCATCATCGTCTCGCACGACCGCAAATTCCTCGACGTCGTCGTCACGCGCATCATCGAGGTCGAGAACTTCCACCTGCACGAGTACCCCGGCAACTTCGGCGAGTACGTCGTGCAGAAGCAGTTTCGACTGAAGACCCTCGAGGCCCAGTTCCAGCACGAGTCCGAGCTGCTCGCCTTCGAGGCCGAGGGCATCTCCGACCGGCGCGAGGCGGCGAAGGCCGCGAGCAAGAACCTCGACAAGCAGCTGTCGAACATCAAGAAGTCGCGGGCGCCCCGCCCCGTCGACCAGATCATCACCGAGATCTACGGCGGGCTGCACGTGAAAGACGTGCTCTGCCGCGTCGAGTCGCTCAGCAAGAGCTACGGCGACAAGGTGCTGTTCGACGACCTGACCTTCGAGATCCGCCGCGGAAACCGCATCGTCGTGCTCGGCTCGAACGGCAGCGGAAAGACGACCCTGCTGCGCGTGCTCACCGGCGAGGAGAAGGCCGACCACGGCCGCGCCGACTGGGCCTCCGGCGCGAAGATCGTCTCCTACAACCAGATGCTCGACGAGCTCGACGACAGCGACACCGTGGTGCACGCCGTGAACGCCATGCCCGACAGCCTCGCCCTCACCGCGACCCGCAAGTCGGTCGGGCGCTTCCTGACCATGTTCCAGTTCTCCGAGGCCGATCTGAAGAACCGCATCGGCAACCTCTCGGGCGGACAGCGCGCACGCGTCGCCATGGCCCAGTGTCTGCTCAGCGGAGCATCCGTCCTCCTGCTCGACGAGCCCACCAACCACCTCGACATGGCGAGCACCCAGGTGATGGAGCGCGCGCTCGTGCACTTCCCCGGCGCCGTGGTCGTCGTGAGCCACGACCGGTTCTTCACCGACAAGATCGCCAACCGGCACCTGGTCTTCGACGCGGCCAAGCCCGGCGAGGTCGAGCTGCGCGGCGCCTAGCCGTACGCGCGCCACTTCGGTACGAGCGCTACTGCTCGAGCTGGCGCGGATGCACCGGAATGTAGCGCGCGCCTAGAGAGAGAACCCACATGCCCGAATCACTGCCGCTCTGCCCGAACTGCGCGAGCGACCTCGCCTACGAGATGGGCTCGCTGCTGGTGTGCCCGATGTGCGCGCACGAGTGGGCGCCGGTAGAGGCCGCGGCCGACGAGCCGGAGGGCGAGCGCGTCGTGCGCGACGCCGTCGGCACGGTGCTCTCCGACGGCGATACGGTGAGCATCCTCAAGGACCTCAAGGTCAAGGGCAGCAGCGGCAATGTGCTCAAGGTCGGCACGAAGGTGCGCAACATCCGCCTGATCGACGGCGTCGGCGACCACGACATCGACTGCAAGGTCGACGGATTCGGCTCGATGCAGCTCAAGTCGAGCGTCGTCAAGAAGGTCTAGCGCGGCGGCGTGGCTTGACGGCGGCACTTGCAGCGCGGCGCCGCCGCCTGCCGCACGCCTCGTCCTCGAAAACGCGATGTCACTTCGGGGTGACGTCACCCCGAAGTGAACCACCGATCTCGGGGGCGTCAGATCCGCGGGAGAGGGCCGAACCCGGTAGCCGACGACAGCCCCTGAGCCGACGGCCCAAGCCGACAGCCCGAGCCGACAGCCCAACCGGCAGCCCGGACTCCCGCCGTGTCAGCGATCGAGCCCACCGACGGGCGGTGCGGAGCCGAGGCGCTCGCCGTTCTTCCAGACGGCGATCGTGAGCGGCACGCCGGGCCGGTAGGCGAGATGCGAGACGGATGGCGCGTCGAGCACCTGGAAGCTCGCAATGCCTCCCGTGCGCAGCGAGCCGACGGCGCCGGGTCCGAGCTCCGCGCCGACGGTGCGCGCCGCACCCCGGGTCGCCGCCCACACCGCCTCCCGAACCGTGAGCCCCATCTGCAGCACCGCCGTGGCGACGCAGAACGCCATCGACGACGTGTACGAGCTGCCCGGGTTGCAGTTGGTGGCTAGCGCGATCGAGGCGCCCGCGTCGAGCAGCCGTCGCGCCGGAGCGAGAGGCTGCCGGGTCGACAGGTCGCACGCGGGAAGCAGCGTCGCCACGGTCGGAGAGTCGGCGAGGGCCGCGACGTCGGCGTCGGACAGGTGGTTGCAGTGGTCGACGCTGCTCGCACCGAGCTCCACCGCGAGGGCCACCCCGCCGCTGTGACCGAGCTGGTTGCCGTGCACCCGCACCCCGAGCCCCGCCGCCCGGCCGGCGAGCAGCACCTCGCGCGACTCCTCGACGTCGAAGGCCCCGGTCTCGCAGAACACGTCGACGAAGCCGGCGTACGGGGCGACCGCCGCGAGCATCGGCCCGGTGACCAGGTCGAGGTAGTCGCGCCGGTCGACCCCGGGCGGCACCACGTGGGCGCCGAGGTAGCTGACCACGTCGGCGACGGCCGCCGCCGCGACCGCCGAGCGGGTCTCACTCTCCAGGTCGAGCCCGTAGCCCGTCTTCGTCTCGAGGAACGTGGTGCCCTGCCGCGCGGCCTCGAGCCGCAGCCGCAGCGCGTTCACGACGAGCTGCTCCTCGGTCGCGGCCCGGGTGGCGGCGACCGTGGTCGCGATGCCGCCGGCGGAGTACGGCTGTCCGGCCATGCGCGCCTCGAACTCGGCCGAGCGGTCACCCGCGAAGACGAGGTGCGTGTGGGTGTCGACCCAGCCGGGAAGCACTGCGCGGCCGCCGAGGTCGGTGCGCTGGTCGGCGGCGGGCGCGTTCGCGGCCGGCCCGATCCACGCGATGCGCCCGTGCTCGACGATCATCGCCGCGTCGAGCACGCGGTTCTCGGCGGATTCGGGCCGTGCCTCCTCCGACGACTGCGTCGTGAGCTCGCTGATACCGGTGACGAGGTGTGTGCTCATCGCGATTCCTCCCTGGCTGCGTCGCCGTCGACGGCGGCGATCGCCGAGCGCAGCAGCGTCGCCGGGTCGGTCCCGGCCGTACCGGTTCCGTCGCCTGCCCCGACGAGTATCCCGCCGTCGGCGACGACGCGTCCAGCAACCACGACCCGGCGCACGTCGGCCGCGGTCGCGGAGAGCGGCAGCTGCGCGAGGGCGCTGCCCGCCGTGCGGATGCTCGCCGTGTCGACCTCGACCAGGTCGCAGTGGTCGCCGACCGCCAGCGCGTGCGACCCGAGACCGAGGGCCGCGTAGCCGCCGGCGCCGGCCGCGCCCGCGAGGGCGGCGGGATCGAAGCATCCGCGACGCCCCGAGGCCAGACGCTCGCCCGCCTCGAGTCCGCGCATCTCGAGAAACGGGTCGACGACGGCGTTCTGGTCGGAGCCGAGCGCGATGCGGGCGCCCGCGTCGGCGAGGCGCCGGGCGGGGCCGATGCCGTCGCCGAGGTCGGCCTCCGTCGTCGGGCACATCACGACGTGCGCCCCGGCGGCGCCGACCGCCGCCACGTCCGCGTCGCTGAGATGGGTGCCGTGCACGAGAGCGAGACGCGGGCCGAGCGCTCCAGCCTCGGCGAGCACCCCGACGGGGGAGAGGCCGTAGGCGGCGAACGACTCGGCGTTCTCCCGCGGCTGCTCGGAGACGTGCACGTGCAGCGGGACGTGCGGCGGCAGGCCGTCGACAACGGTGCGGATGTCTCCGCGTGACACCGCGCGCACCGAGTGGATCGCGGCACCCAGTGTGACGAGGCCGTCGACCGGGAGCGCCGCGTCCAGCGCGTGCCACCGTCGCAGCCAGCCCACGGCCGAGCCGTCGCCGAAGGCGCGCTGCCGCGGTTCGAGCGGCGCGCCGATGCCGCCCGCGAGGTACACCGTGTCGAGCAGCACGAGCCGGATGCCGACGTCGCGGGCGGCGTGCGCGAGAGCGAGCTCCATCGCGTGCGGCTCCGCGTATGCGGCACCGTCGTGGCGGTGGTGCAGGTAGTGGAACTCGCCGACCGCCGTGTAGCCGCAGACGAGCATCTCGGCGAAGACGGCCCGGGCGACCTCGCGGTACAGCGCCGGGTCGAGCCGGGAGGCCGCGGCGTACATCGCCTCGCGCCAGAGCCAGAAGTCGCCGCCGGCGCCGTGCGTGCGGCCGCGCAGCAGGCGGTGGAACGCGTGCGAGTGCGCGTTGCCGGCGCCCGGCATGACCACTCCCAACGCGATGTCGTCGTCGCGCCGGGGGACTCCCGCCGTCACGTCGTCGATGCGGCCGTCGGCGCCGGCGGTGATCCGCACCGCACGGGTGACGATGCCGTCGACGACCGTCGCCTCGCACCAGTAGCTCACAGCAGCGACCTCAGCAGTCGTTCCAGCGCGTCGACGCCCGCGGCGCAGTCCGCGGCTTCGGCGAACTCCTCGGGGGAGTGCGAGACGCCGGTCGGGTTGCGCACGAACAGCATCGCGCTCGGTACGCGGGCCGCCAGCACTCCCGCGTCGTGTCCTGCTCCGGAGGCGAGCAGCGGGACGCCGCCGAGGGTGCCTGCGAGTCCGGCCGAGAGCGCCGGGTCGAACTCGACGAGCTCGCTCCACGATTCGAGGGCGACCGCCACGGTGCATCCGGAATCCGTCACCGCGTCTTCCGCCCGCCTCCGGATGTCGTCGACGAGGGCCAGCGTCGACGCGTTCGTCGGCGCGCGGGCGTCGAGCCACGCGGTCACGGAGGAGGCGATGACGTTCGTTCCGCCGGGCACCACGGCGAGGCGTCCGACGGTGGCGCGGGAGCCGGGGGAGGAGAGCGCGGCGTCGTGCACGGCGACGATGGTGCGGGCCGCGGCCACGACGGGGTCGCGGCGCTCGGCCATCGTGGTGGCGCCCGCGTGGTTGCCCTGGCCGGTGACGGTGATCCGCCAGCGGCCGTGCGCGAGGATCGACGACGCGAGCCCCATCGCGGCGCCGAGGTCGACCAGCCCGCGGCCCTGCTCGACGTGCAGCTCGACGAAGACGCCCATGCGCGACAGCGCCTCTGGGTCGGGCCCGAGGTGTGCAGGGTCGAGGCCGGCCGCGCTCGCCGCTTCGGCGAGGGTGACCCCGTCGGTGTCGGTGAGCCGACGGGCGGCGTCGGGGTCCATCGCCCCGGTCAGCAGCCGCGAGCCGAGGCAGGCGACGCCGAACCGCGACCCCTCCTCCTCGGCGAAGACGACCACGGCCACGGGGCGCGAGGGCACGAAGCCGGACGTCTTCAGCCGGGCGACGGCGTCGAGGGCCGAGACCACGCCGAGGGGCCCGTCGAACGCCCCGCCGCCGGGCACCGAGTCGAGGTGGCTGCCGGTGACGACGGCGTCCGGACCGCGCTCTCCCCACCACGCCCACAGGTTGCCGTTGCGGTCGGTCTCGACGTCGAGACCGGTGCGGATGGCGCGATCGACGAACCATTCGCGCAGCTCGAGGTCGGCGGGCTCGAAGAGGTGCCGCGAGT
>Ga0247817_10001937_pt1 | contig 10698 bp, 10 predicted proteins | sample UWRJL212509R1_FD_178010 | JGI IMG/M metagenome (GOLD analysis project Ga0247817, IMG submission 178010) | Plant litter microbial communities from Arlington Agricultural Research Station in Wisconsin, United States - UWRJ-L212-509R-1 | ecosystem: Environmental > Terrestrial > Plant litter >... | reverse complement strand
GCTTATTTGACTTATGCACAATCGCGCTACCGTTGGGGAAAACTTACAGACAGCGAACCATCGCGCTTTATAGAAGAAATTGATGGGCAATATTTAGAATATTTAACACCGGCAGAAAGTAACTATCGCTATAAACCCACAATTGATGGTGATATTTTTGGTGATATAGACAAATCAAAACTTCGTTTAGCAAAACCAATTGGAGGAACTCCGCCAGTTAAACATACCGATGCTGAACCAAGACAAGATTTGAATATTCGTAAATTAAAACCTGTAGCGGGAAATGCACCAGCTTCTTCAAGCCCTAATTTGTTTGATAGTAAACTTACTATTGGAAATATTGTAATGCATGAGCGTTTTGGTAAAGGAGAAGTTGTTAACTTAGAAGGTGTTGGCGCAGATAAGAAAGCTGAAATAAAATTTGAAGTCGGAGGAATAAAAAAATTATTACTTCGCTTTGCTAAGTTAGATGTTATAGGATAAGAAAAAGTTTCAGGTTTCAGGTTTTCTGAACTTTATGGTTAATCTACTATTCAATCCTTTAATAACTTGAAACAAAATAAACCTGAAACTAATTAAACAAAAAATCAAATGGCTGAGTTTATAAAAATATATCCGGATAAACCTAATGAAGCTGCAATTGCAAAAGTTGTAAAGGTGCTTCAAAATGGAGGTTTAGTAATTTATCCAACCGATACCGTTTACGGTTTGGGTTGTGATATTACAAATTCAAGGGCTTTAGAGAAAATTGCAAAAATTAAAGGAGTAAAGTTAGAAAAAGCGAACTTCTCTTTTATTTGTCATGATTTGAGTAATCTTTCGGATTACGTAAGACAAATTGATACTAGCACTTTTAAAATTCTAAAAAGGGCATTACCGGGTCCTTATACTTTTATTTTACCTGGTAATAATAATTTGCCAAAAGAGTTTAAAAAGAAAAGTACTGTTGGTATTCGTATTCCAGATAATAATATTGCTTTAGAAATTGTTCGAAAATTAGGAAATCCAATTGTATCCACTTCTATTCATGATGACGATGATGTAATCGAATATACTACAGATCCGGAACTTATTTTTGAGAAATGGCAGAATCTTGTTGATTTAGTAATTGATGGGGGTTACGGTGATAATGTTGGTTCTACAATAATAGATTTATCCGAACATGAGCCTGTAATTGTTAGAGAAGGAAAAGGTGATATTGATATTTTGTAAAAAAAAACTTAAATCCTGTAAATTATTAAATTATTTGACTTAACTTTATTACAGTTAAAATTTAGTTAGTTAATGAAGATAATGCTATTCTTGATTTATATTTAATTGGTTATTAAAAAAGTTAAGAATACAAAAAAGCAGGTCAATTGACCTGCTTTTTCTGTATAATGAAGTTTTGAGCTTCTATTATTTTTGTTGTTTTTTCATTTCTTTTTCAATCATATCATAGAATTGATCGATTTTAGGCATAACAACAATACGAGTTCTTCTGTTACGAGATCTATCATCTGGAGTATCGTTAGACACTAAAGGTACATAAGAACTTCTACCAGCTGCAATTAATTTAGCAGGGTTAACACCAAGATCATTAGTTAATACACGAACAATAGATGTTGAACGTTTAACACTTAAGTCCCAGTTGTCTAACAATGTTCCGTTGCTTTTGTATGGAACGCTGTCTGTGTGACCTTCAACCATACATTCGAAATCTGGTTTGTCGTTTACTACTTTTGCAACTTTAGCCAAAACAGATTTTGCTTTGTCAGTTACATCATAGCTACCGCTTTTGAATAATAATTTATCTGCGATAGAAATAAATACAACTCCTTTTTCTACGTTAACTTCGATATCCGGATCGTTGATACCAACTGCTCCTTTTAAGCTTGTAACTAAAGCTAAAGTAACACTGTCTTTTTTAGTTAATGCATCTTGAAGTCTAGATATTTTTAAATCTTTTTCTTTTAAGCTTTCTAAAGATTTTTCAAGGTTTTCAGCACCTTTAGTTGTTAATACCGTTAAGTCTTTAGAGCTGTTGATTAAGTCTTTATTGTGTGATTTATAACTTTCAGCTGTAGCTGCTAATCCTGCTTTTTCTTCTAAACAAGAATTCAATTTAACAGTGCAAGAGTTTAATAAATCTTGTGTTTCTTTGTTCTTAGCTTCTAATTCTGCGTATTTCTTCTTCGAAACACACGACGTTAAGGCCATTAATACTGATAGTGCGATTACTATTTTTCTCATAGGGATTTTATTTAATTAAACGTTGATTACAAATTTAGTTTTTAATATTTTGATTAGTGTTAAAGATTTCTTTAAAAACAACCACTTTCTTTATATAATATAAGTAAACGATACTTTTGACGGTATAGTATTGCTTTATTTGGAAATATTTTCTTTTTCTAATGTACTTTAAAGATATGCAATAAAAAGAAAAATGCGCATGTAATATTGCTAAAGTATGCTTAAATTTTCCCTGTGTAAGAAAACGAATACCTGCAATTCCATCTAAAATCATACGAAAGAAAATTACAAAAAAGAGTCCTTTCTTAGGTAGGTTTTTAACTAACATTAATAACGAATTTCTAAAATTCAGATAGGTCTTTTTTGGATTTCCCTGGCTTAAAGTAGCACCTCCAACATGATAAACAGTTGACTGTGAGTTATACTTGATAACATAGCCTTCGTTTAGAGCTCTCCAGCAAAGATCGATTTCTTCCTGATGTGCAAAAAAAGATTCGTCAAAACCTCCTAACTCATTATAAACTTCTTTTCTTATAAAAAAGCAAGCTCCTGATGCCCATGATAATTCACAATTATCATCATATTGACCTTCATCTTTTTCGATGGTATCAAAAATACGGCCACGACAGTACGGAAAACCAAATTTGTCAATAAATCCACCAGCTCCTCCGGCATATTCAAAGTATTCTTTATTTTTAAAATCAAGAATTTTGGGCTGTATTATGGCGGTGTGTTTTTCTGCATCAAAAGTTTCTATTATGGGTTGTAACCAATTTTCAGTTACTTCGATGTCTGAATTTACCAGAGCATAAATCTCGGCATCAACACTTTTTAAGGCATCATTATACCCTTTTGCAAATCCATGATTAGCAGTATTTTTTATAATTTGTACTGTCGGAAAATTTTCTTTTACGAAATTTACAGAATCATCTGTAGATGCATTATCAGCAACGTATATTGTGGCTTCTGCCGAAAATTGAATTACTGAAGGTAAGAATTGCTCAAGCAACTTTACACCATTCCAATTTAAAATGACAACTGCTATTTTATCCAAAAGTATTTAGGTATTAATTTAACTATTCTTTGTAATTAGGCAAGGACATTTGAAAATCGTATTTCTCATTTTCAAAATCCATCTGACAATAAAAATGATTCAGACCGTTCGTAACATTCAAATATCGTGCCTTCATTGTCATATTGTAACGGGCAATCTGATCAAATGTTGCTTGCGATATCTTGACTTCAGGGGCTTTACATTCTACTAATATATGTATAGAACCATCAGGATTATAAACTACAACATCATATCTTTTTCTTAATCCGTTAACTGTTAGAACTTTCTCTACGTTTATGAGCGATTTGGGATAGTTTTTCTCTTTAATTAAATAATGAACAACATGCTGTCGCACCCATTCTTCCGGAGTGAGAATGATAAATTTTTTCCTTATTTCATCAAAAATAGACACTTTATTTTCGCTATTTTTGAATCGGAAAGTATATGTTGGAAAATTTAATTTTAACATGAGGCAAAAATATAAAATAGTTTGACTTTTCAAATGTAAACTTGAAATTTTAAACTTGAAATAAAAAAATGAATGGACGAAGTTGTAAAAATTGTTAATGATATAAAAGCGGGTAATATTAAACCAATTTATTTTCTAATGGGTGAAGAACCATATTATATAGATAAATTATCTGAATATATTGAGCAAAATATACTTTCTGAAGATGAAAAAGGATTTAATCAAACTGTGCTTTATGGTAGAGATGTATCAGTAGAAGATATAGTTTCTACAGCTAAACGATATCCAATGATGTCTGATCGTCAGGTTGTTATTGTAAAAGAGGCGCAAGATTTATCCAGGAATATTGATAAGATAGAAGCCTATGTTAATAATCCTATGGAAAGTACGGTTTTGGTATTTTGTTACAAATATAAAACATTAGATAAACGTAAAAAGGTTACCAAATTATTGGCTCAAAAAGGTGTAGTTTATGAAAGTAAAAAATTGTACGAAAATCAGGTTGGTGATTGGATAAAGCGTGTATTAGCAGGAAAAAAATATACTATAGACCCAAAAGCAAATGCTATGCTGGTCGAATTTTTAGGAACCGATTTGAGTAAAATTAACAATGAACTTGAAAAATTACAGATAATTTTACCTCAAGGAACTACGATTACACCACAACATATTGAAGAGAATATTGGATTTAGTAAAGATTATAATGTATTCGAACTTCGAAAAGCAATTGGAGAACGAAATCAGCTCAAAGCCTATAAAATAGCAGAAAATTTTGCGCACAATCCAAAAGAATATCCGCTGGTAATGACTACAGGTTTGGTATTCGGATTTTTTATTCAACTATTAAAGTATCACGGATTGAAGGATAAAAACCCTAAAAACGTTGCAACTGTTATTGGTGTAAATCCTTATTTTCTAAAGGAATACGATTTAGCGATTAAGAATTATCCCATGCGCAAAGTAAGTCAGATCGTAGGTGCGCTCCGAGATATTGACCTTAAAAGTAAAGGGGTGGGAGCTAACGCTTTACAGCAATCAGATTTACTCAAAGAAATGCTTTACAAAATATTTAATTAAGCCGTGAAAATTCACGATATTTGCTTTTCGAAAAATATAGCACGTTTAAAAATATAATTGCACAATTATGGGAATGAATAAAAATACCGTTTTAGGATGGGCAACTTTTATAATGATACTTATGGGATTATTGCTAATAGGTCTTGGTGCTTTTAGATACAGAGATGTATCGGGCTGGGGATTTGTAGCTGTAGGTGTTGGTTTCTTTGCTAATGCTTGGGTTTTTAATGCTTTGAAAGGCCGAGTATAGTTCTTAATTACTTATTTTCGTAAGAGATCATTAAAAAAAATAATAATAAAAAACTAAAAATAAATAAGCATGTCAGACGATAAGAAAGTAATTTTCTCCATGTCAAAATTGAGTAAAACTTACTCAAGCAGCGACAAACAAGTATTAAAAAATATATATCTAAGCTTTTTTTACGGAGCTAAGATTGGAATTTTAGGTTTAAATGGTTCCGGAAAATCTTCACTTTTGAAAATTATTGCAGGAGTTGATAAAAATTATCAGGGAGATGTAGTTTTTGCTCCGGGTTATACTGTGGGATATTTAGAACAAGAGCCACAATTAGATGATAACAAAACGGTTATTGAAATTGTTCGTGAAGGAGTAGCTGAAACAATGGCTGTTCTTGATGAATTTAACCAAATCAATGATAGTTTTGGTTTGCCAGAGGTGTATGAAGATGCAGATAAAATGGACAAACTAATGGAGCGTCAGGCACTTTTGCAGGATAAAATTGATGCATTAGGAGCTTGGGAAATCGATACTAAACTTGAAATTGCAATGGATGCTTTACGTACTCCGGATGGAGATACGCCAATTAAAAACCTTTCCGGTGGAGAGCGCCGTCGTGTAGCTTTATGTCGTTTGTTATTGCAACAACCTGATGTATTGTTATTGGATGAGCCAACCAACCACTTAGATGCTGAAAGTGTACTTTGGTTAGAACAGCATTTAGCGCAATATGCAGGAACGGTAATCGCTGTAACGCACGATAGATACTTCCTTGATAATGTTGCTGGTTGGATTCTTGAATTAGATAGAGGAGAAGGTATTCCATGGAAAGGAAATTATTCTTCTTGGTTAGATCAAAAATCAAGCAGAATGGCACTTGAAGAAAAAGTAGCTTCAAAACGTCGTAAAAACTTAGAGCGCGAGTTAGACTGGGTTCGTCAAGGAGCAAAAGGTCGTCAGACTAAGCAAAAAGCACGTTTACAGAATTACGACAAATTATTAAACGAAGATCAAAAACAGCTGGATGAAAATCTGGAAATCTATATCCCGAATGGTCCACGTTTAGGAACAAATGTTATTGAAGCTAAAAATGTTGCAAAAGCATTTGGAGATAAATTACTATATGATAATTTGAATTTCACTTTACCTCAGGCTGGAATTGTTGGAGTTATCGGACCAAACGGTGCTGGTAAATCTACTATTTTCAGAATGATTATGGGAGAGCAAGAAACAGATAGCGGAGAATTTTCAGTTGGAGAAACTGTAAAAATCGCTTACGTAGATCAGTCGCATTCTAATATTGATCCTAATAAATCGATCTGGGAAAATTTCTGTGATGGTCAGGAATTAATCATGATGGGCGGACGTCAGGTGAATTCTCGTGCTTACTTAAGCCGTTTTAATTTTGGTGGAAGCGATCAAAATAAAAAAGTATCAATGCTTTCAGGTGGAGAACGTAACCGTTTACACTTGGCAATGACACTTAAAGAAGAAGGAAACGTACTTTTATTAGATGAGCCTACCAATGACTTAGATGTAAATACACTACGTGCACTTGAAGAAGGTCTTGAAAACTTCGCAGGTTGTGCAGTTGTTATTTCTCACGACAGATGGTTTTTAGATAGAATTTGTACACACATCTTAGCTTTCGAAGGAGATTCTGAAGTTTATTATTTTGAAGGTGGTTTCTCTGAATACGAAGAAAATAAAAAGAAACGTTTAGGTGGAGATTTAACTCCAAAACGTCTGAAATACAAAAAGTTAATCAGAAACTAATAGCTCTGTTTAAAATGCAAAAGCCTCAGATTCATTTGAATTTGAGGCTTTTTTTTGTTTGATAAATTGCTATAAAAATTTAGCCTTTAATTCCGGAGTGGGAATCATGCAGCTCTCTTTTTTGCCATACCATTTGTAACGATTTTTAGCAATATAGTCGTAAATGTAATTACGGAATTTTTCAGGGAAAACTTTAAAAATAGATGCAAGGCTATACATTCCGCCCAAATCTTCTCCAATTTCGACAACAGCCGAAGATTTGTAATAATAAGCAACACCAGGATTGTACAAAATGATACTATCGATTTTTGTTTGATCAACACCAATATAATTACAAATTTCTTGTCCTAATTCTGATTGCAAAGCTACAAATCTAAAAACATCTTTTTTATCATGTTTAATGATAAACTGAACAGCTCCATTGCATAAATTGCAAATACCGTCGAAGAGAATTATTTTTTTCTGTTTAGGAAGATCTTGCATTTTTTGTTTAGATTTGATTTTTTTAAATTTTGTTAAAATTTTTATTTGTAGTACTAAATTTAGCCAAATTATTTATTATAAAACATGTCATTTTGACCCAAGGAGAAATCTTCGGTACAAACTCAATAAAGATTGGAAAAACTTTACGGATCGGCGTGCAAAGATTTCTCCTAAAGCCGAAAAGACAAAATAAGTGACTATAAGTTATTCCTATTGTAAAATCGATTTTTATAAATTTAAACAATTCAAAACAGCTTTCATAAATTACTTTTAAGCTAGTTTTTTAAGATATCCACCTTCTTGATTGTATTTTAAAAAATGATACAATTAAATGCTTCATTTTAAGTTTTGATCAATTTTTACCTTTTTGACTATTGAAAATTTCAACCGAAAATAGAAAAATTATTTTTTGGCAGCTTCAACTAATTCCAACTCATCTAAACTTACTTTCGAAGTAAAGATGCCATAATTTACTGTTGCTTTATTTTTTTCTATAGAATCAATACTTCCAACAGATCTTCCGTCTAACATTCGAACACGATCACCAACTTTCAAAATTGGTTTTGGCTTTTCTATTACAGGCTTTAATTTTTTCTCTTTCTTCTCTTTTCGAATTTCCTCAACTTGAACAGAAACCTCCGCAATAACTTCTTTTTTCTTTTCGATTATCGCTTTAACTTCTTTAGGAGTTGCTTTTTTACGTTTTGAATTTTCAATTTCAATAATTTTCAAAAATTCACCAATAAGCTCTTTCTTATTTTTATTATTGAAGTATTTCTCTGAAATATCTTCTATTTTTTGACCAATGTAAATTGTTTTTTGATTGCTATCGTACAATTCCTGATAGCTTTCCAATTTTTGTTTGATTTTTACATTGATGTTTTCCATTTTTTTACTTTCCTCTCTCGCTCGTGTTTCCTCTTCTTTTAAGTTAATAGAAGTTTTTTCAAGTTTAGAACGTTCTTTTTGAAGTGTTGCAATTGTTTTGTCAAAACGGACTTTTCCAACTTCAATCTTCTTTTTCGCACGATTAATTAATCCAAAAGGAATACCATTTTTTAGTGCTACCTCAAAAGTAAAAGAACTACCTGCTTGACCTAAAGCCAGTTTGTACATAGGCTCGAGCGATTTCTCGTCGAACATCATGTTTGCATTTGTAGCAAAAGGCAATTCGTTGGCAAGGATTTTTAAATTAGAATAGTGAGTTGTAATAATTCCGAAAGCTTCTCGATGGTAAAACTCTTCCAGGAAAATTTCAGCCAGTGCACCACCTAATTCTGGATCAGATCCGGTACCAAATTCATCAATTAAAAACATGGTTTTTTTATTACACTTTTTCAAGAAGTAATTCATGTTTTTTAATCGGTAGCTGTAAGTACTAAGATGGTTTTCAATAGATTGGTTGTCACCAATGTCTGTTAAAATTCTGTCGAACAAAAAAGTTTCACTACGCTCGTGAACAGGAATTAGCATTCCTGATTGTAGCATTAATTGAAGTAAACCAACTGTTTTAAGTGAAATTGTTTTTCCTCCGGCATTTGGTCCGGAAATAACAATTATTCGGTTATCCTGTTTTAATTCAATTGTTTGCGGATGCGTAATTTCGTTTTTTTGCTTATTATTTAGATATAAAATCGGATGATATGCCTCTCTAAAAAATAATCTTCGTTCCTCAGTAATGGTAGGTAAGATTCCGTTAATTCTATTGGCGTATTTTGCTTTTCCAGCTACAACATCAATATCACTTAAGAATTCCTGATACTCAATTAATAATGGTAAATAAGGACGAATAGCATTTGACAGCTGTTTTAAAATACGGGTTATTTCTTCTTTTTCTTCGTACTCTAAATTACTTAATTCTCTGGAATACTGCAAAGTAGCTTCAGGTTCAATATAAGCAATACTTCCTGTTTTAGAACTTCCTAGAATGGAACCTTTTACTTTACGACGGTACATTGCTAAAACAGCTAATACTCTTCGGTTTTGTACAAAGCTTTCTTTAATATCATCTAAATAACCGAGACTATTGTTGTGCGTAAGCGCAGTACCAAAACTCTGATTGACTTTACCACGAACAATATTCATATTTTGACGAATACTCAAAAGTGCAGGTGAAGCGTTGTCCTTTATTTCACCATATTTATCAACGATAGCATCAATTAAAGTTACTATATCTTTGGTATATTCTACTCTTGAAGCTCGCGCGTTTAAATTTGGGTAATAATCATCAAACTTTTTAAGGAAATTCAATAAGAAATTTGATGTCGATGAAAGTGTAGCAATTTTTCTAAAGCTTCCAACTTCTAAGAAACTATCTTCAATGGCTAAGAATTTGATTTCATGAGTGATGGCATCAAATCCGTGGTTTGGAATTGCGTTATTGTTTTGAAAAGAAGAAACATATTCTGATGTTTGCATAAGAGCCTGCATCAAAGTTTCTTTATCTCTGAAAGGTGTTATTTGTAAAGCTTTTTCTTTTCCTATATCTGTGTTACAGCCTGCCGAAATGGTTTCGAGTACTGTTGGAAATTGTAAATCTTGTAATGTTTTTTCTGTAATGGAAATCATTTATATCGTAAGTTGTAAAGGTTCAAAGTTACAAAGTTTTAAAACGAAATTGTACTATTAATTAGTACTTTGAAAAAAACTTTGCGTAATTTGTAGTTAAAATTTAATTCCCAATGAATATTAACCTTTCTCCAGATTGGCAAGTTGTTTTAGCAGATGAAATTGGTAAGCCTTATTTTAAAGAATTGCTTATTGCTTTAGAAGAGGAGTGCAAAAATTATACTTGTTATCCTCCTTTAGATTTAGTTTTTTCAGCTTTTAATCATTGTTCTTTTAATGATGTAAAAGTAGTGATAATTGGTCAGGATCCTTATCATGGAGAAGGCGAAGCAAATGGATTAAGTTTTTCGGTTAATGATAATGTGAAAATTCCTCCTTCTTTGCGTAATATTTTCCGCGAAATAAATAGTGATTTTGATTCTGTATTTATGCCTTCTTCTGGCAACTTGGAGCGATGGGCGGCTCAGGGAGTTTTACTTTTAAATGCATCTTTAACAGTTCGTAAGGATAGTCCTAATAGTCATAAGCATCTAAAATGGAATCTTTTTACAGATGCAGTAATTCAAGCTATTTCGGAACAGAAAGAGGATGTAGTTTTTTTATTATGGGGTAGTTTTGCTCAGAAAAAAGGTGTTAAAATTGAGAGGTCGAAACATCATGTTTTAGAAACCGGACATCCTTCGCCAATGAGCGCCAATCAAGGGAAGTGGTTCGGGAACAAACATTTTAGCAAGACAAATTCGTTCTTGAAATCCAAAGGAATTTCTGAAATTAAGTGGGAAATGTAAAAGTTAATTTTAT
>Ga0247817_10001936_pt1 | contig 10700 bp, 6 predicted proteins | sample UWRJL212509R1_FD_178010 | JGI IMG/M metagenome (GOLD analysis project Ga0247817, IMG submission 178010) | Plant litter microbial communities from Arlington Agricultural Research Station in Wisconsin, United States - UWRJ-L212-509R-1 | ecosystem: Environmental > Terrestrial > Plant litter >... | reverse complement strand
AAAAATTTGAGGTGGTGTTTGAGGGGGCACGAAGTTCATCAAACTCGGCACAGCAAGTGGACCTGGATAGATTAGCTTTACCCATCCAACCTAAAGCATACATTTTACATGTAGGCTCATTTTTTAAACGGAAAAATTTGCCCGCATTAATAGCCGCTTTTGCCGAATTAAAAACCGCCGGATACGCTGATTTGAAATTGGTTTTGGCGGGGCCTTTCCCGGCAAGCAAAACAGAGAATGACTACCGCGAGGTTATTGACGCAATAGCGCTATACAAGCTTGAAAATGATGTGCTTTTAACAGGCTACCTTGCTGATTCTGATTTAGAAATCCTTTATAAAAACGCGCTGCTTTATGCCTTTCCATCAGTAAATGAAGGATTTGGCCTGCCGGTACTTGAGGCATTTAGTTATGATGTGCCGGTTATTGTAGCCAATAATACCTGCCTGCCCGAAGTTGGCGGTGAGGCCGTTTTATCTTTTGATCCGTATGATACAAATGATATCTACCGGGCTATAAAGCAAGTGTTAGATAATGAGCATCTGCGCAATGAGCTGATAGCAAAAGGGCAGGAAAGATTAAAAGAATTTTCGTGGAGAAAAACTGCTGAACAACTGGTTGAAATTTTTAAGCGGGTGGCTAATTATTCATAAACACCTCTACGTGCTCATCTGCCACCTTTTCCCAGTTAAATTGGCTTAAGGCGCGTTTCTGTGCTTTTTCTGCCAGCTGTTTCATTTGGGGGTAATGTTGTTCGCAATAGTTTATTTCTTCTGTCAGCGATTCAATGTTAGCCTTTTTGAACATGCGGGCGGTATCTTTCACAGCGTATTCATTCTCTTCAATATCGCTTACTATTAAGGGCACATTTAAACCCATAACCGTTAACACAACCGGCGAGAGGCCTTCTACATCTGATGGTTGAATGTAACAATAAGCGTTTACCATCAGCGCATTCACATCTTCGCCATAAACAAAGCCAGGGAAAATTACCTGGTCATCGGCCATTGCAAGTATTTGCTTTTCATATTCAGACGGGTTGGGCGAACCGCCAATTAATACCAGCTTTTTGTTTGATATGGATTTTTTAAATGCGGGAATAAGGTAGTGTAGTCCTTTATCAGGAATAAAGCGGCCTACAAATAAATAATAACCTTCTTTTTGCAGATCAAATTTTTGCAGTACTTGCTCCGTGTCGGTTGGATATTTAACCTCGCTACCAAAGGGAATAAATTTGTATTGCTTTTTAAACTTGTCTTCAAACAACCTTTTAGCAATAACATTATCAAATATAACCTGGTTGGGGCAGTGCGCGGTAATGAAAGAAGACAGCCTGAGAAAAGCTTTTCCGTACCAGGGCCATTTGTCGCGTTTCCAGTCAACACCGTCCTGGCTTATAAAAACCTTTTTACCAAAAAGCCGCAGCGGCAAGGCCCAAATGCTGTTACCACCGTTTTGGATGTGCACAATATCGGCAGTGTTTTTTAAAATAATATCAAGGGTACATTTACAGGAATGCAAGAGCGTATCAAACCCACCTTTTTTAATGGTTTTAAACGTTTTTATCTTTACGCCCTCGTATTGGGCAACATCAACAAAAGCATCAGGATAACGGCGATTGTAGGCCACAACGCTATGGCCGCGAGCTACCAATCTTGGAAATAATTCAAGCGCGAATTTGTCTGCTCCGGCGGCACCTTTTCCGGGTGGCAAAGAACGGAAGCCAAAAGCTGCTATTCTCATTAATAAATGTAAGGCTTATAATGCAACCGGGATAGATTTTACCGGATAGATATCTTTCTCTTTCAAATAGTCTGTATAGTAATCTTCTATATACTCATTTAAAGCAATTTTCCAATCGCGCATGATGTTGATATTACGCAACTCCAGCTTTTTGTTCACCAGCCTTTCAGATGGCGGCCTTGGGGCAAAATAAATATCTTTAAAATAACTTGATGCTACGTTATGAAAATTTACTTCACCTTCTAACCCTAATATTTTTACCAGTTCGCGGGCAACTTCAAGTCGGCTGGTTTCGCCGCCACATACCATATTGTACAGGCCCCAGTACTCACGTTCAAGCAGCAACTTAACGTTCTTGGCAAAATCAACAGTAAATGTTGGGGTACCATCTTTATCATTAACAATATGCAGATCGCGTTTGCCCTCTACCAATTGCTTAATTACTTTGTTAATAAACTTTTTGTCTTTTTCGGGGCCGCCGCCCATCATCCAGCCGGCACGGCATATAACATACCTTTTGGCATTTTCGCGCACGTAACGTTCGCCCATGTATTTTGAGCGCGCGTAATGGCCTAGCGGGTTAGGCTCGTCCCAATCGTCGTAAAAATCTTTTGTACCATCAAATATGCCGGCAGTACTAACGTAAAAAAGGGGTATACCTAATTTATTGGCAATAAAAACAGCATTTTCAACACAGGTTGTGTTGGTTAGATAAGCATCATCCTGATTTAGCTCGCAATACTCCAGATCGGTATGGGCGCCCAAATGGAATAAAAAATCAGGTTTGAAGGCTTCAACATCTTTTTTATAAGCTTCAAAATTTCTAAAATCTAGAAAACTAAGCCATTCTTCGTTTACGTCCTTATCGGTGCACTTAATTAAATAGTCTTGTTTAAAAATACGATAAAACGCTTCTCCAAGCATTCCACCCGCACCGGCAATGTAAATTTTTTTCTTCATATTAAACGTTTAACCATCGAGGCAACTTCTGGTAGATGCTTTTGAAAACTGCGATACGGTGCGAAAACTTTACTTTCCAAATTTAATCTTTTTTTTGGAACAAGGGCAGACAGCACCGAAAAACATATTATAATTTTAAAAAAACGCGCTTGATATTTAAAAAAACAAAACAACTTAGTCCAAAATGTATAAAATGATTAATATTTACCAATTACACAATCGAATTAAAAATTTCCAATTTTGCTATAGTAAAATAATTTTAATGCTATTTATACAATAAAGGCAGCGCTTTTTATTGTTAATATTACAATGTTTAAATTACAAGTATAATACAAGCCTCTGTTTATTTTGTTTGTTGTGCTGCAAAAAAACAAAATAATAAGCGTTTTATAAGTCACCATCAAATATTAAATATGAATATTCTTGTTGTTAACTGGACCTGGTACCCCAGTGGCGGTGATTGGACATATGTTGAAAATGTGGTGGACCTTTATACAAGGCATGGGCATACGGTTATTCCTTTCTCTATGAAAGATGAACGTAATTTCCCTTCGGCATACGATGAATATTTTATTGAGAATATTGATTATAAAAAAATAAATAAACGCAGCCCCACTGCAGGAATAAAAGTTGTTACAAAAAGCATTTACTCGGTTGAAGCGCAGCAAAATCTGGAACGTTTGCTTAACCATGTAAAAATAGATTTTGTACACATTAATGTAATACACCATTACATTACGCCAACTATCTTAAAGATCATAAAAAAAAGAAACATACCTATTATATGGACGCTGCATGAATACACCCCTATTTGCCCGGAAAGTACATTTATAAGCCATGGCGAAATTTGCGAGCGCTGTTACGGAGGGGCCTTTTATAATTGCATAACGCATACCTGTAAAAAAGGATCGGTATTGGCAAGCACCGTGGCTGCGTTAGAAAACTATGTACATAAGTATCTTAACTATTATAGTTACGTAGATTTTTATGTTTGTCCATCGGTTTTTTTGTATAATAAGTTTAAGCAGTTTAATTTTTTTAGCGATAAACTGGTGCAATTATATCATGGATACAATTACTCAGAAATAGATTACGCGCTGCAAACCCGTGTATCAAGCCCCGACAAATACATCGTTTTTGTAGGCCGGCTTGAAAAAATAAAAGGAGCGCACACGGTTTTAAAAGCCATTAAAAACTGTCCGGATATATCATTAAAAATAGTAGGTACCGGCACTCAGGAAGAAGAGTTAAAACAATTTGCGTTGGAAAATGGCTTGCAAAACGTAAGTTTTGTAGGAAAGAAAAGCAGTAATGATACCTTACAACTCATAAAAAACGCAGCTTTTTTAATATGCGCGTCTGAGTGGTATGAAGTGCTTGGCTTTACCGTTGTTGAAGCTATGGCATTGGGTAAACCGGTAATTGGATCGGCAATTGGCGCTATACCCGAAATGGTGATAGACAATAAAACGGGGCTGCTATTTGAGCCGGGCAATTACATTCAACTTGCCAAATTGATAACGAGCCTTTTCGCCGACGACAATTTAATAGCAAAAATGGGTAAAAACGCGCGGCAACACATCACTAGTTTGATAGATAACAATAAACATTACGCGGGTTTGCAGCAACTCATCCCAGGTTTATAGCAGCCTTGTCAACAATTTGCTTCAAATTGCGTTATAGCGGTTAGTTTATAAAAATTCAGTTATTTTTCAGTATTACCCTACACCGATATAATACTTTATATTTGTAACAGTAATAAAAATTACATGCAACACAAGTACCCGTTATACATCCTTACCCTTATTTTAATTTTTTTCGGTAGCGCCACATTTGCCCAGCAGTTTTCGCCAGAGGCTATCGCTACAACCAAAGTCAGTTCTCTATCTGATGAGCAGATAACCAGCATATGGGCCAAAGCAAGCGCTCAGGGATTGTCTGAAACTGAGATATACGCTTACTTAAAGCAAAACGGCATGCAGGCCTCAGAGATAGAGGAACTAAAAGGCAGGCTTACAATGTTAGGATTAACAAGTAGCGGATCGTCAAAAAAGACATCAACAAAGGCTCCCGTAAAAACAATAGACTATAGTCGTACAAACGTTGACACCGTAATTAAACCAATTGCAAAAAAACCTGATGAGCCTAAGAAAGAAGATAAGCTAACCATATATGGTTACGACCTTTTTAGGCAACCCGGACTAACATTTGAACCTAATTTTTCTGCCCCTACGCCTAAAAATTATGTTTTGGGTGCCGGTGACGAAGTAATTGTATTGGTTACGGGCTTAAACGAGAGAGACATAAGATCTGTAGTTACACCTGAGGGAAATCTGCAAATACCTAATGCGGGTATTATTCCGGTAGGTGGTTTTACAGTTGAGCAAGCCACAAGCCTGATAAAAAGACGATTGACAGCAGTTTATCCGGCTATACAAACCGGCAAAACAAATGTAACAATTACCCTGGGCAATACCCGCAGCATAAGAGTTACCTTAACCGGCGAGGTAAACACTCCGGGAGTGTATACCGTGTCAGCCTTAGCCCCCTTATTTAATGTGCTTTACAACAGCGGTGGTCCAAATGCCAACGGATCGTTAAGGCAGATACGCTTAATACGAAACAATAAACTTTTTAAAACGGTAGACCTGTATGAGTTTTTACAGCAAGGCACTATGCCAAATAACGTACGCCTTGAAGACCAGGATGTGATCAATGTTCCGGTGTATAAAAAATTGGTGGGTATTATGGGCGAAGTAAAGCGCCCGGCCTATTATGAATTAAAGGATAACGAAACCATGGCTGATCTGATAAATTACGCAGGTGGATTTAAACCTCAGGCATATAAAGGTGTTGCAAAGCTTGTTCAGATAAATGCCTTGCAGAAAGATGTGAAGGATGTAATGGCAAATACCTTTGAAAATTACGTGCTACGCAATGGCGACATGGTAGAAATTGATCCGATAACTGATCGTTTCACTAACAGAATTATTTTAGAGGGTTTAGCCTACCGCCCAGGCCCATATGAGTTGACACCAGGGCTTACTTTATCGCAATTATTAAAAAAAGCCCAAGGCCTTAAACCCGAAGCTTATATGGAACGGGGTTTTATAAAGCGTACCATGCCAGATCTGCAGCGCACGTCTATTCCGTTTGATCCAAGACAGATAATAGAGGGGAAAAATGATATCCCCCTTATGCGCGAAGACTCTGTAGTTATTCTTAGTCAGGATGTTTTTATATCCAATCAAAAAATAGCTGTAAACGGATATGTTAGAAAACCTGTAACGATAACCTATCGCAAAGGATTAAAACTGGCAGATGTTATTGCTTTAGCCGGTGGGTTTGATGACGAGGCAGCTTCGCATCACGTAGAGATATCGCGTATTATAAATAACAGATCTGATAGTGTGGCAACACAACTGGTTACGACATTTAACGTTAATATGGATGATGTTTCTGATCCAAATTACAACGTTGAGTTGCAGCCAAGGGATGTTGTTAACGTATTAAGACTGGTTAACAACAGGCCTTTAGGCAATGTTAAAATAAGGGGCGAAGTAGTTTTCCCGAACGATTATTCGGTACAAAAAAGAGATGAAACAGCTCAGGAATTTTTAGCCCGTGCAGGTGGCATAACGCCTTTTGGTTCGGCAGAAAACGCGCAGATATTCAGAAACGGGGTGCGTGTTAATGTAGACTTACTATCGGCAAAAGCAAAAAACATATTGTTGCCGGGTGATAGCATTTATGTACCGCGCGTTATATCAAATGTTGAAGTTGCCGGCGCGGTAAACAACCCGCAATACATATTGTATAAAGGGCGCAGCTTTAAATACTACATAGATGCAGTTGGCGGCGTTACGCAAAAGGCGCGCCTTAAAGGGGCTTACATCAAATATCCTAACGGCATGAACAGGCCTGTTAAAAATGTGTTGTTTTTTAGAACATATCCGCCAGTAAAACCCGGCAGTAAAATAATAGTGCCGGAGAAAAGTCCCGATTCGCGCATTAAAGTAGGTATAAGCGATTTAGGTGGAATTGCAGCGGCTTTAACAGCGTTGGTTAGTATTGTAGCAATTTTATCAAAGTAATTTATGCGCGACACTAACCAACCTAACGCTTTTGAACGCGAGTTCTCTATAAAAGAACTACTTAACGACAGGTACAGCGATATTAAATATTTATTACAGTTTAAAACTTTAATAGTAGCCTGTATTGTTTGCGGTGCCGTTTTAGGCGCATTAGCCGCATATTTTAAAAAACCAACCTACACTGCAAGGCTTACATTTGTAATTGACGATGCAAAGTCATCGGGTTCTATGAGCGGGGTTTCAAGCTTGGCCAGTCAATTTGGCTTTAATCTTGACGGGCTTGGTGGTGCAAGCGGGGTGCTTGCCGGCGATAACATTGAGGAACTGGTAAAAAGCAAAAAGTTAATTCAAAACACCCTTCTTTCGGCATATGACGATAAACAAACGCTGGCCGACAGGTATGCTTCCGCTTATAAATTGGATAAAGAATGGCTTGAGTACAGCCCTGATGGCAAAACCATTCGCTTCCCTTTAAACGGCAAAAACAATACACGTTTACAGGATAGCCTTTTGCATGAAATGACTGAGCTTATTTTAGAAAAGGGGCAATTTGGCATTTCAAAACCTGATAAGAAGTTGGGCTTTTTTGAGATCAACGTAACTTTTAAAGATGAGAAACTGGCAATGCTTTTTTGCCGGCAAATAATAACACAGTCTACAGATTTTTTTATCACAACAAAAACCAAGCGGTTAAAAAACAATGCCGACAGGCTTCAGTTACGGGCTGACAGCCTGGAAAAACTGTTAAATTCCAAAACCTATTCCATGTCTAACACAGCCCGGGTAGGGCTTGATCTAAACCCCGCATTTACTGAGGAAGAAGCGCGAATGGATATTAAACAACGCGATAAAATTGTGTTAAGCACTATTTTTTCTGAAACGGTTAAAAATCTGGAGGCAAGCAGAACTATGTTGGCCCAGGAAACCCCTACCGTGCAGATAGTAGATGAGCCGGACCTTCCCTTAAAGAAAAATCGCTTAAAATACCCTATAGCTATTGCAGCCGGTGTTATAATATTATTGGTGTTTTTTGCAGCATTTAAATTGATAACGCGCAAGCCCCTAAAACCTGAAAGTTACACCTAGCTCCGCATGAAAGTTGCTTGCATTGTTGTGTGGTGAATAATACTGACCAGGAATATAGTCTTTCATTACCCATTGGTAATTTAGGGAGCCTATATGCTGCAATTTAGCATTGAAAAGTAAGTTCTTGTAGTTCCACTCACCTTGAAGCGCAACTGCAAAATCAACCCATTTTCTTTTGTTTCCATAACTGTCGCCAAAAAATGCGTCTGAAAAATCCACGTTATGCTCATAACGTTCAACTCCAATACCTAAACTTTTCAAACCTGATATCCACTTTACATCAAATGATTGCAGATTACCACCCGGGCCGGTACCTGCTCCTAAAACTTGCCCTTGGTTGGTGTGTCCTTGAATTACTTCAAAATGTGTATACCAGGTACCTGCTGTTCTAACTACCCTATCAGGAGTTTGCGACAGCTGAGTGATTTCTCCGCTAAAAAGTATATTAGAATTTGATTGCGAGGCAAGAGGTATCATTTTCCTAAACCCGAACACATATGCCCGGGAGTGCTCTGGAGAACCAATAAAATCCCTATAATTATAAGAATTGTCATTTAACCCATATTCAAAATATACTTCGGCCTTTGCCTTTTTAAATAACCAACGTGCATAAAACGACGTTATCTGATCTCGGGGTATCGGATCGCCGTCATTCGTGTTTTGCTTTTGAAACGGAAAAAAGAATGGCACATAATCGCTAAATGTTTGTATTGAAGACCTATATGCGTTGAATGTTCTGATAAACCCTAGTGTTAAACCCGGAACCCACTTAGGATGATAGTTAATGTTTAAACCGGTAAAATATCTCCAATCAGTGTTACCCGGCAATATATTTGGCAAATCAGGTAGTAGTGTAAAGTTAGAGTTATCCAAACGTGCAGCCAACGCCTGCATTTCAAAATATCCCACCGGTGTTTTAACTGGTCTAACTGTATTTATCGTAAGGTGTTTAAATCCAGGGGCATTATTGCTTAAAATAAGCGAATTACGTATACCGGGGCCCCACCATACATTTTCGTTTGATAACCCCACAGAAATAGGATCAAAAGTTAATCTGATACTGCTTTGCCCCAAAAACAGCTTTCTAAAGGGTCCTGTTCCAAATCGCTCTGGTTGGTCAATAATTTTAAAATAATACCTGTAATTAGTTACATCAGCGTTTGAGTTACCAACCTCGACCCCGTTAAATGCTTTGTTTTCAGCATAAACGTACTCGGGCTGTAGTTGAATACTTAGGGGGCCCAATTTTAAATAGAATCCGGCGCTTACTTTTGTTTGATAGCCGCGGCTTGGTATCATGCTTCCATCATTCCATCCATAGGGGCTGTTAGCGTTAAACTGCTGTTGGATATGTATAGGCAAAACCTGAAACGTACCTAACTTTTTAAAGAAATGAACAGGACCGGCATTGATCCAGTGTTGCCGGGCCAGTGAACTATCCGGATCATAAATGTTGTTATCTTTTAAAGCGTACCCGCCAAACAATGGCCTAATAGTGAACGAAATATTAGAATCCACTTTACCAAGTAGTTGTTGCCTTCTGTAATAGTCATCAAAATTCGGTTCGCCCGGAAAAACAGTTTGCGCATTTAAACGGTGGCTCAAAAAAAAGCACAATAGGTTTAAAACAGCAATAATTAAATATTTTCTTCTCATTCAGTATTTACTTGTATAGGTAGATAAGGTTATTGGTTTTAAGTAAAGTTAACCAATATAATTGGAGCCCGCTTAACAGTGGTAAATTTCCTAAAATCTATAGGTTAATCCCAATTCTGCATGCAAATTGTAAACAGTATTATGCGGTACATAATAAACATCGGGGTTATAGTCTTTTAATAGCCAGTTATAATTGAGTGATTTAATAGTTTGCAATTTTGCGCTTATCAGCATTCTTTTATAATCCCAATCGCCCTGCAGGCCAAACGCAATATCAACCCAATTCCGTTTATTTCCATCGATATCCTTAAACTCAGTTTTTGAAAATTCAAGATTGTGATCATACCTATCTACTTTCAAGCCTATTTTTTTTAGGCCCGATACCCAACTTAGCTCCACAGATTGAAGATTACTGCCCGGGCCTATACCGGCACCTAATATCTGCCCTTGTTGTGTATGGCCGTGCCTTACACCGGCATGGATATACCAATACTCAATTCCTCTAACTATTCTTTCGGGAGTTTGAGCTAACTCCGTTATTTCTGCCCCGATCAAAATATTCTGATTCTTGCTACCACTTATCGGCACCATTTTTCTGAAACCAAATATATAGGCCCTTGCATGATCTGGAGAGAGAACAAAATCGCGCAGGTTATGAGAATTATCATTTACACCGTACTCAAAATAAACTTCGGCCTGCGCTTTGGTAAATAGCCATCTGGCGTAAAGAGAAGTATATTGGTCCCTTTCAAAAGGGTCGCCGTTTCCATCAAATGTATTTGCCTTAAAATAGGTAAAGAAGAATGGAAAGTAACCGCTTAGTCCTTGTACATCAGAATGATAAGAGTTAAAGGTTCTGGTTAAACCTAATGTTAGCCCCGGGATCCATTTTGGATGATAGTTTATATTTAGCCCCGTAAAATATCGCCATTCGTTTCTTTGCGGGTAAAGTAAACTTACTCCTTTAGAGTTTGTGGTAACCGGCAACGCGTTATAGCCTGATCCGTCTAACTTTCCGGCTATGATCTGTCCTTCAAAAGCGCCTATTTTTGTTAGGATAGGCTTTACTGTATTTAAGGTTAAGTGTTTAAAGCCACCTGCGTTATTGCTTAGTATTAAGGCGTTGTTTATTCCCGGGCCCCACCATAGGTTTTCATTTGA
>Ga0247817_10001934_pt1 | contig 10709 bp, 5 predicted proteins | sample UWRJL212509R1_FD_178010 | JGI IMG/M metagenome (GOLD analysis project Ga0247817, IMG submission 178010) | Plant litter microbial communities from Arlington Agricultural Research Station in Wisconsin, United States - UWRJ-L212-509R-1 | ecosystem: Environmental > Terrestrial > Plant litter >... | reverse complement strand
GGGGTTGGGAAGAGGAAGCGCGAGCCCGGCTGCTGCGTGGAGGGGGGGGTCGGGAGACCCACGGGCTGGGTGCTAGGGTGGTAGGGGGTCGAGGGGTCGAGGGCGGTGGCTTGGAAGGCGCTGGCGAATAAGGGGGTTGGGGAGCAGTCCCGGGTGCCTGGCGCACAAGAAGAGGAGGCGTAGGATGTGTTGGGGGTATTGGTGGCTTGGCTGGAGAAGCTTGAGAAATCTGAGTGATCCGAGGCGGCGGGAGATCCGCCCGGGGACATGGGCCATGTTGGTTGTTGGTTCATGCTGTTGGTGTTGTCTCCTTGAGATGTGTTGAACCCGCCAGTGAACTGTTGCTGGCCGAACTGCTGTTGGCCGAATTTCTGTTGTCCAAACATGATGGGACGTGGTATTTCGAATCGTGTATGGATGGCTAGACGGCTCTCTTCGGTTTTTTTGGTGTATGCTGATGCAAGTGTAGAAGTTGCTGGTGGCTTGAAACACTATAAAAGCAGTTCAACTAACAATGATCAAGTTTCTGGATATCGAGGCTGTCGAGTCATCAAGAACGCTGTGGATGAAGCGGCCAACCAGGGCATTTATATGATTCTCGTCAGGGGGCCTGGTGGATTGGGCAGCCATCCCGCTGTCGTGGCTCCTTTCAAGGCCTCGAATCTCCAACCCGACACAGCATAGCTTCAGACATGGGCACAATGCCCCGCGCCAGCGCAGGCCCGAACTTCTCATCAAAGAAGCGTCATTCCACGTCTTTGTCGTCGCGTGACGCTTCTTTTTTGGGTGCCGGGCATGCTCCACACAACTCACAAGGGCATTCTTTTAGCAATGTCATTGTCAAGGTCTTTGCACATTTATGATTTTGGGTGTTGGTTCGGCCAATCAGCTCGCGGTCTTTGAACTGACCACTTGGACGAGCCCCTCGACATCGAAGTCCACCCAAGCTCCCAAGGTACGTGAACGAGGAAAGCCCATCGGCGACACGACAGTCTCATTCAGGGGTGATGGGGGCAAGTCGTGGCCGGTATGAGCGTGCAAAGGGCAAAAGGGGATTGAGGAGGATGTTGTGGAGAGTTGGATTTTGGAGGGAAAGAAGTATGTTTTTGTGTGCGGAACGGGCGTGTGGGCCGCACGCTTGTCCACAAGCAGAGGTCGACCGAGTGCGCCGGGTGCGCCGGGATTCCGGAAGGTGGAACAGCCTTTGCGGGGGTCCGAGCGGCGTTCGCCGTCGGGAGCTCTCCGAGCTTTCGTCGGGCATTCCGTCTTTAAAGAGACCGTCTTCTGTCCGACAAATGTCCTCGGCGGTTCGCAGTTTGTCTCTCCATGAATTCGATTGATCTTTTTCATCCATGCTTTCGACCGGATTGCATCCCCGAAAAAGTGGAATATATGATTCTGGAAACATGTCCAAAAGAATGATGAATCAACGCGCAGGAAGAAGGTGGTGTGCTCAGAGACGTCCTTGTTTCAGCCTGGACAGCCACGTTGCCGCTTTCATGCGCCACAAATCCAGACCAACCACCTACGCACCTCCTCAACCTCACACGCTGTTGCACCTCCTCCCTCCCTCATCATCGACCATCACAATGTGCCAGCTTCCGCCATCATGCGCCGCATTCTCATCAACACAGATTCCATCACACTGGAAGAAGTTATCGAAAAAGACCGACGATTCCCCAGATACGCCATCCTCTCGCACACATGGGGCGACGAAGAGGTGACCTTTCAGGAGATGCAGTCGGGCAACCCTCCGACATGGAAGGAAGGCTACCGAAAGATTGTCGTAACCTGCAAGCTGGCTTCGAAGAGCGGCATCGGCTACGTCTGGGTAGATACGTGCTGCATCGACAAGTCCAGCAGCGCCGAGCTGTCCGAGGCCATCAACTCCATGTTTAGCTGGTATGAACAAGCCGAAATCTGCTATGCCTACCTTTCCGACGTGCCCAGCAAACCCACAGAGCTCGATCAACTCACCAACAGCCGCTGGTTCACGAGGGGCTGGACCTTACAGGAACTCATTGCCCCTGGGAAGGTTGACTTTTACAGCCGCTCCTGGGACCTGATACCTGATGGGCAGTCGGGACAGTCTTAGGGATATCATTTCGTCCCGAACTGGTATTGCGGCCAAGTTCTTGCGCGACGGTTTCCCCATGCACGAACTCCGCCTCCTGAGCATCGCCCAGCGCATGAGCTGGGCCTCGAGACGCGAGACGACCCGCAAAGAGGACTTGGCCTACTGTCTCCTGGGCATCTTTGGCATCAGCATGCCTCTTCTCTACGGCGAAGGGCAAGGCGCATTCATCCGACTGCAAGAGGAGATCATGCGACACTCCGACGACCACACCATCTTTGCCTGGGAGCTGCTCGGCAGAGGCCCTTCTAATGTGACCAGAGAGCCTCAGGGCTTGCTTGCGCCCAAGCCCGAGCTTTTTGCTAGGTCTGACGACGTCGTTGCGGTCGAGACGGGCGAGAGTTTACCTTTCTCTCGAACTAATCGCGGCATACAGATCCAACTCCGCGTCTTCGAAGAGGGTACCACACTCTATGCCGTCCTTCACTGTCGCAATGGTCACGCTGCAAGCCTTTTGGCCATCCCGCTGGCACCATTCCCTGGCAACGTTTTTCGGCGCAACCTCGCAGCACGACCCAAATCGGTCATGTATGAGGAATGGAAGGGGCTTTCGGTTATTCCAATGTATCTGTCGACGACGGCCGCTCCTCAAAAATATCAGATACCTCCTGAAAGCTTTCTTGTCAAGCCGCTTCCAAGAAATGTTACATGGGGAGGAACCTCTGAAGGATTCAACTTTGATCCCTCGACTGGCCTCATCACACCAATAGGCGGAAGGACGAGGAGGCTGGTCGTCACATTTCGGCGTCTGGTCCAAAGCCAGCAGGAAAAAACAGAGCGCGAGGAGCTCATGACCATGTTCATCAGCGTCAAGCCACGGAACGCTTCTTCACAGGAGCGGCGCTTCCGGTTCGACTACACCGTTCGATATGGTGAAACGAATCCAAGCGGAACCCCTACCAAAGCCAGGCCAGCTCAAGGCCGCAACTGGCTTGCCACACTAGAACACAAGGTCGTCTTCGGCCAGCTTGTCTTTGTTATCGAGGTCCACCAGCCAGAGACGAGGGCAGGCGCCGCGTACTTGAAGCTCCTCCGTGTGAGGATTCTCATCGGCCATCTAGTCTTCTGGTGCTTCCAAAATCACATCTACCGCCTGGAAGACGCGACGCCATTCCTCTACTGGCACCTCCTCGTCGAGTTCTGTCTCGTCCGCCCCGCCATTCTCTTGTGCCTGTCATTTTGCTTCTGGCCCTTTGCATGGGTAGAGCGGCGGCAGGGATCGAATTTCAAGACTGCCCCCAATTACGGACTTCTGACATTCATACTACCGCTACGAGTGTTAAATCTAGCGACGAACGGCCGTTACAGTGTGGTGTGGGCAAGCGCCCTGGCGATGGCTTCGTATTCGCAAGAAGTAAAGATCGCGCCGAGGAACGCGAGACTGGCCGGACTCCTCTTTTGCGGTTTTCTGGCGATGGCGATACCCCAGTATGACGACAGATTGGCGCTGTTCTTGGGAGTGATGGCGAGCTGTTGGGCGTTTCCGGTGGCGGAACGGTACCATCACTATATCGGGCGGCGGCGGCGGCTTGGGTTCTACGTCGGGGATACTTCGCCGGGTCAAGAAGGTCCTTCACTGCCCCTTCGGCGTACTCGTACAGATCTTTCTATCCCTCGACCGGGAACTGCCTTTGGTTGACGTCCAAACCAGTCCACTCCAGTCCACCTCGAGCCTGCGTTGGTGGCAAGGAAGTGGAGGAACGTTACTATCGGAACGCTGCTGACTTGTGTTTATTTTGGAATATCTAGCTTTAATGATCTTTCATGGCAGGAGTTGTTCATACTTTTTTTTGGTATATCTGGTTGCCAAATGCAGAGATAGCTCATTAAGAGGCTGACGCCCCCACCTCCCTCTCTTTTATTTTTTTAAAAAAGGGAAAAAGAGATAAAAATAATTTCTTTCAAGGAGGAACATTAGCACAACAACCCACCGGCACAGTCCAAGTTCTTCCGGAGGCTAGAGGATCCGAGTATGCCTTACACTCTTACGAACATGCTGTTTCGCGGCTTCCTCTTCAGTCGCTTTTCGGAGGGCCCTTACGATAAGCTCCGTTAAAGATGTTGGGATTTTTCCCGATAACTTGGTGTAGATAAACGATCACAAGGTAAAGGTAAACTGCCTAGAGTACAGGGCACGCAAGTAGTACTGTACTCTAGGTACTAAGTAATAGGTAACTCTTAATTGCTGCCGGAGGAGAGTTCCCTCTACGATAGCCCACCTTAACGGTAGTTAAGGTAGTACGTATACGTAGGGGGATAGCTCTCCTCTTATTAGTCTACCTACTCTAACTAGTATATCTTTACCGTAATATCTCCCCGCGGCCGAGGAGAGAGATCTCCTCGTCCTCGAGGATTAGCCCGGAGGTTGTATTATTTAAAATGGAAAACAGGAAAAGCTACGCGCAGTATAAGAGTAACGTTCCTATCCTTATTATCCTTCCTTCCTTTAATTACCCTTACCTTTATTCTTACCCATTTACTCTTCCATCTTACGCTTCTTCGCCTATATCCGGTCCTCCTCTGCCGACTCCTCGTCTACGTTATCGTTATTCTTTCGCTTAGCTAACGCGGTAGTCGTAACGGGTCTCGGAGTACTTCTTATGGTTCTGGCCGACGTAGGCGTAGTCGTTCTCGCGATCTGGGGTAAAACGGTAGCAATAACGGAAGCTGGCTAGGCCTACGGCGTAGTTTACGCAGCTTTAATCTTTACAAGTAAGTCCTCGCTTACCTTCTTTAGCTTTTTTATACCCTTTGTTAACCTAAGTACCCTTTTATCCTATTTATTGATCTTGTCTTTAGCCTTATCTAGGTTATCCTTTTCGGCGAATTTATTAAGCTTGTTTATTATTATTTTTTTAAAGGCGAAGAACTACGCTTCGAGGTCGTTAATCCTTATAGTATCCTTACTTTATATAGCGACGAGCTTTTCGAATTTATCGATTCGTTTCTTATACTCGTTATTAATTACGTACCTGGCCTCCTTAACGGTTTTATCGAGATAGTTGTTAATGGTTATAATAATATGCTCTCCGCCGTAGCCTTCGGGGTTCTGGGACGAAAGGGCGTTATAATAAAGCTCCTTAACTTAAAGAAGGTCCGCCCTATTTATATCTAAAATGTATCCGCCTAGAGTTTCGTTTATAGGGGACGTATTTACAGGATTATAAAATCTAATAGCCAGGAATATAGCTTTAGGGGGTAGCTATACATCCTTTTCGTCGTTCGTTTACTTTACCTACGCTACGTACGCGGACCTTATAGTACTTTAGACGAAGTTATTATTTACGTACGATTTATTACGGCCCTTTATCGTTACTACGTTCCAGAAAATACTCTTAATATTTATTAGGGTATCTTTAAGTAACTTCCCTTTAGGAAGCTTCTCCCTTATTAGTTATATAGCCTAGTCTACCGTAATAAACTCCTTCTTCTTCCTAATCGTATATATTACTATCCTTTACCATTCTCCCGGGAAGTAGGCTCTCTTACCCGCTACTACCGTAAAGTTATCCCTGTCGGATTTAATGTCGTTAGACTTATCGTAGTTACTATCGATATTTATATTTATATAGTCCTTCGTAAATTTAACGGCCTTCTTTACTTCTTAAGCCGATAAAGTAGCTTTAGCTCTTATAACGGCGGGTTTACTTAACGTAGATATAAACGTCTTCTACGTAGTACTAGGCTTACTTAACGTATTAATAAACTTAGGCTTTATTAGTACGGGCGTTAGCTTATTAAGCGTTACCGTAGGCTAAGGCTTCCTCTTATTTATTAAAAGGATCGGGTAAATATTATCGTTACTATCGTCGAGATTAATAATAGCGTTACGGTTATCCTTTTTAAAAGGCTGTTTATATTCGCTAGGCTTAATCTTATCTTCGCTTAAGGCTACGCCTTCGGTATCCTTAAGGTATAACTCGTCCTTTATTAAAGATATATTATTAAAGCCGACGTAAATACTCCCCGTCTCGAGTAGTAGGGGCTAGTTATCCTTAAAAGTAGTAAATACTACTTCCTTTACCTATCTTCTCTCCGTAATTAAATAAGTCTCGTTAAAGCTCTTTATCTTCTCGTCCTTCTCCTCCTTCGTACCTTTACTACTAATAATTACGTACCTTCTCTTATCTTAGATATCTTATAAATAGTACTATATACGGATCTCGGGTAGTAATATTCGGCCCTCCTCGACGATATCCTGGTAGATAAAGTCCTCGTCCAGCTCGAGACGATACGTTACGCCCCGGGTAAACTACGCGAACTATAAGTATTTCGTCGCTAATAATCCTACTAATATTATATACTAGTTCGTTAAGCGAATCTCGTAGTAGTCCTATTCCTTCGTATCCTTATCGGTAGTTAGGTCGAGACTAGCTTTGTATATAATAGGGACGCCGTCCTTATCCGCGTCTTTAATCTTGTACGCGATACTAGCGTAAAACTCCGTTACCTTCTTACGATAACCCTAGGGCTATTAGATTACCCTCTCCTTTATTAAGTAAAGGTCCGGGTCGCCCGAGGGATTCCTCTCCGTAGGCGCGGTTTTAAATAGGCTAAACGTAACGTAGCCGGGCTTATATAAAGCCTTATATAGGTTTACGTCGATCGTCGTTCCAGGTAAAACTAAGAACAGAACCGGATTTAGTAGTTCGTTATTATCGTTCTTTACCTAAGTAATTATAAGTTTAGTATTAAAGATAACGATTCGTTATAGCTTTTTATAGGGCGATTTTACGATATAAAGAAGGTTATTATTATTAATGTAGTTAAAATACTTATCGTCTCTAATCGTCTTATCGCCGTTATACTCGATAAGAAGGTACGTTATGTTAATAAAACGCTTACGTTCCGTAACTATAGTCCTTTTTAGCCTACTAGCGACGTCCTTCGATATTGTAAAGTTAAGCCCCTTATAGATAATAATACCTTTTAGAAACATACAGTCTTTAATAGCCCTTTATATCTTCTTATTTATCTTCTTAGTCGCGGACGGAATACGCTTTACTAGGCTTATCGCGGAAGGAAGCGCCGTCTTAGGCTGGTAGTAGCTAGTAACGATTATTACGTTTATATCCTTAATTTCCTCGTAATCCTTTTCCTTATCGGCTCGGCTAATGGCGTTACCGTTAGTAGTAGTATTATCTAAGCTAATACCGTTATCGTTATTAATAGAGTTATCGTTATTAACTAGGTCGTCGTTATTAACCGGGTCGTCGTTATTAATAAGGTCTTTAAAGACGTCGAGCTTTTATTCGTTCGTATACTTATTAGTCTCCGCCTAAAGCTCTCCTTACTTCTCGCCGCTAGTCGCGGCCGGCTCCTCGTCGTTAATTACAGCTATAACGGTAAAGTAAAGGTTACTCGAGTTAAGGGTAGGTACTTATATCGTCTAACGGCGGCCGCGTAGTAATTAATAACGTACGCGCGTTTAGATTAACGTTTAACGCGAGGGGAGGAAGAGTACTTTCGTAGCGTAGAAATAGTAAAGGTTTGGTAAAGGTATAGTATAGTTACAAAAATGAAAAGGTTAGTATTTTATATAGGTTGAAAATTTTTAAGGTAGGTACGGAAGTTTAGGCTAAAAGGTAATAACGAACTAAAAGGTATATATATAGCCTTAGTTTTAATTACGTTTTTGTTAGAAATAGAAGGAAAAATATAAATAAAAGTACTTTTTACGTAAGAAACTCGAGCTATAGCGTTAAGGCCGTTTAAAACTACTTAGTAGTAAGAGAAAACGTTATAGAGATATAAAGGAAAGCTATAACTTTATTGTAAAGGCCTCCTCGAGCCTAAATACTCTTACTTCCTCTATTTAATTACTCTCCGTAATACTTAGCCTTCCTTCTCCTCCCTTTTACGTTACCTTTCTTTAATTAAGGCTTCCAGGTTAATAGGGTTCTTAACCTTATACCCTTCGACTATCTCTCTTACGTTAGCTATTAACTTTTGTCTCGACTTCTAAATATCATACTTCTACTCCTATCCTTTCTAACGGATAAGGAACTTAATTATCGGCGATTTTCTACGCCATTTTACGCGATAGTTTACGAGTCGTTCGATCTTAAATTCCTTTTAGCCGTCTACCTTAACTAGACCTAGCTAAGATACTTCCTTACTAAAGGGGTCCGCCCTTTAGGTTAGCCTTTAAAAGTAAGCTATCGATACTACTAGGTAGACTTTCTAAAAGCTTAGGAAATTAAGTTTGTACGTAAGGTTACCTATCTTCCTAACGACCTTAAATAGGCTAAGCCGCTAAAGCGAAAGCTTACGGTTTAGCTTACCTAAAAGGTAGTAGCCTTTTCTAAAGCGGAAGTATACCTCTTTACCGACGTTAAACTCTATTAGCGTATACTTATCGTCGTACCTTATCTTAGATAAGGCGCTAGCGATATCTATTAGTTATACTACCTTCTATTAATAGTAGGAGCGTAGGGCTTTAAAGGTCTCGTTAGTAACCTATTTGCCTTAGCTCTTAGTAAGGAGGTCGATAATAAACTACGGCTTAAATCCGAGGACTAGCTCGTTTGGTAACCGTCCGATGGTTACTACCAGGCTATTGTTAATATTGTACTAGATTACGCCGAGAATATATACCTAGGCTATATCGGGGTTGTTAAACGTATAGTAGTAAAGGTAGATTTCTACTATCTGGTTCGTTCTCTTTAACTGGCTATCCGTCTAAGTATAGTACGTTATTAAAAAAAGAAGGTATACTGTTAGGATAGTAAAGATCTCTCTTTAGATTACTAATATAAATTTCGGGTCCTTATCGCTAATTATATAAACTAGGATTCCCTAGTCGTATATATAAAGTATACGAATTAGTACCTTCGCCTATTCCGCGGCTATATAGGTAAAGTATCCTACTAGGAGTAAGGTCTTTTTACTAAACTTATAAGTTACTATATATACTATATTAAAGGTATCGTATCCCTTTATCTACTATATTATAACGCGCGATAGGACTTTGGGAAAGCCGCCGATAAAGTTTATAGTAATAGTATAGAACGGTTATAGATATACGCGGATAAGGTTAAGCTTTCCTAAAGAAGGGTTTTTATCTATCTAGTTCGCTTTATACGTTAGGTAGTATTATACGTACTTACGAACGTTCCAGGTTTTTTAGTAGAAGTATATACTATTTAGGGCGGCGAGTATCTTATAAACTCTAAAATAGTATATATTATCGTAGACGAGGCGGAGGATCTCGTAGATATACGTTTTAGGGATATATAGATAGCAGATATTACTATTATTAATATAGTAGAGAAGTTCCTTCTTTTACTCGAACGGGCTAACCGTAAGTTTTAAATAATATTAAGGAGGCGTTTCCTTAAAGTCGCCTAGCTTTCTTTTTCGCTCCCCTTATATTTTACGATACTATTTCGTCTAGGCGTCTAGCTTCGCTATTAATTCCTCTCTCTCGCGGAAAGCTTTAATAATACGGTTGTAGTAGGAGTTGTATAGGTACCCTTTAATAACCTTCTTTTTAAATTCGGGGCTTATTACCGGTTCTACGCTCTCTATCTCTCCTACCAAGGGCGTCTTATCCGCTATATTTCAGTAGTACGCGGCTTTATTAGAGATATTCGACTAGATATTATCTAGCTCGCTAGACTTTTTACCTTAGACTTCCGGATTATCCTATTCGAACGTAAGTAGCCTTAAAAGTACGTCGGGGACTATATTAAGTATACCAAGGATATAAAAGATCTTAATTTCGAACTACGAGAGTTAGTTAACTACGTTAGCAAGTTTAACGTTTACCTTCGCGAGGTTTATAGTTTTAAGTAATATGTAAGTAACGATACTATTAGTCGGTATATAGTTAGTTAAGATATTAAGAGGGTATACGTTAAATTATACTATTTTCCTTAACTTCTTAACAGCTTAGACTATAGCGGCGATCTCGGCCTTCGTTAATCTATAGCCCTTTTCTATATTTATCATAGCTTTAGAGAGGAAATATACGGAGAGGATATCTCCTATAGGGATATCTCTCCCTAAAATCGAGGTTTTATCCTATTTCCTTTAAAGTTGGAATACGAATAGGCCGTACGCCTCTTTATACGCGTCGATTTTAAAGAATAAGTATTTGTTTCGTTAGTAGTAATATAGAGTAAATTACTAGGTAAGATACTCCTAAAGTAAGCGGAACGACTCTAACTTTACTAAAATCGGGGTAAACTTAGCCTTTAAAGTATACGATTTATAGGCGTTCTTTAACGTACTATTCGCGATTTTTCCGTTCTCTCGTTTTTCGGTAAGTATTTTGGTTTTCCTTTTCTATAACGGGCTAGCTTTTATATTATACTAAGCGATACCTCTCCTTAGCCATCCTACTATACTTAAGTAGATCTCGAGGTTTTTTAGTATATCGGGGAACTTAATTTTTTAAAAGCCCGAGATACGATTATTAGTCTTCTGGACTCCTTTACTATTAATAACGTAGCTAAGGAGCTGGACTATCGGGTAGGCGGAAAATAACTTTTATACGTTAATATATATTTAGGCCTTAAAGAGGATCTCGAGTACCTTCTCGAGATACTGGAGGTACTCCTTCTTGGTATCG
>Ga0247817_10001933_pt1 | contig 10709 bp, 11 predicted proteins | sample UWRJL212509R1_FD_178010 | JGI IMG/M metagenome (GOLD analysis project Ga0247817, IMG submission 178010) | Plant litter microbial communities from Arlington Agricultural Research Station in Wisconsin, United States - UWRJ-L212-509R-1 | ecosystem: Environmental > Terrestrial > Plant litter >... | reverse complement strand
CTGGTGAATTAGATTGTCGACGCAGACAACGACAGGCGTTGTTGCATTGGGCGTACGATAGTCGAAAGATTTAATTCGTGACAACCATCTGTTAAAAGTGTATATTCGGTACAATGAAACCCGTATTTGAGCATGTAGGTCCGCACGTCGATTTTGGAACGGTGCTGATCGATAATGACCAAGCGGAGACTTTTCGCCAAAATGCCCTTCAAGGTACGAAGATACATAAGCTCTCTATTGACGATGAGTTAACGTATATTTGGACGGCATCATACGCATCTGGCGTGCTGTCTGATGCAGCTGCAGATTATCAGGTTGAGGAATCTTCTTTTTACGCAAAGAGCATCGCAGGCGCTAATCCTGATTATTGGCGTAGCGTTGTTACGTTTGCGCGTTTTAACTTGCAAAACAAAGAGACAAAGATCTATAACATTTTTGAAGTAGAAGCACATGCAGGGGAAGTAACATCGGCAGTAAGAAAAGTGCGCGTTCTACGGAATCTCTCCAGATTAGCTTTTGATGAAAAGACAGGTGAGCCCTATGAAGATATCTACAGTCGACAGCGAAAAACATTTGAAGTTCCTATGGAGCCTGATGATGTTAGTCAAGTTGCAACTCGCATTGGACGTATCATGAGTCGCCAGCGAATTGTGACATTTCGTCGCTAAATAGTTGTGTTTTTTATCTATGTCATTGACCCCACAAGTCGCTAACGGCTATAGTAAACAACGCTAGCTTAACGAAAGAGAAACATGGAAGACGCACCAGAAACCACACCCGAAATTGTTGATACGACTGACGTTCCCGATATTGATGCTCCTGTTGAAGCATTTGCTGCAGTGAATGTTCCAACTGAAGCAGCCGAACATGTTGAGAAAATTGAATCTGTCAATGAGGACTCGGACTCGACTGATATTTTCCAATGGGCAAATGCAACTGACGCAATAAAAAATGAATTAGATGTTGAATTCTTCTTGTTCAACCGAAATTATACTCCTTACACGACAACGCTTGGGAATGATCTTGATATTCAAATTAAGCCCGTTTTCTTGTTTGACCTTATGAACCAAGTAACGCTAGGTGCGGGTACGGGCTTATCTGTCCGCGACTACGAACTTGTCGAGAAAGAGGAGAATGTATTGCTGCGAACTGACCTAGAAAAAGTTGGTCGTGCAAATACACTTATTCACCTTATCGAACACGAGCGTAAGGATATCGTCGAGTTCTCTGAAGAAGAACACGAATTCAAACGCATTAAAGGAATCATTGCTCGCTTTACGACCAAAGACAAGAAAAAAACTTTTTATGTCGCCAAGCAGGTCAGTAGCGGTCAAGCCTTGAAGGGTGCGAATGCCTGGGAATTTAAAGAAGGTAAGTTTGAAGTATTTAAAGCTGACCTAGGCTGGAAAGTCCCAACCGACAACCAAGTCCTCATTATTGATAAAGATATTTTCATTTTTAACCAAAGCAAGTTTGAACGACTCTTTAACTACGAATATAAAAAACAATTACTAGCTGATCAAAAAGTTGCTGAAATCGAAAAGATGTATAAACTTAGTTTCCCTGATGGAATGGACTTACAGTCGGCCGTTATGGAGCGCAAGAAAGTCGTCAACAAGTTACAGAAACTTGAAGTCGGTATCGTTAGCCAAGAACAGGCAATTGAATATGCCGATGCGATGCAACTCGAACTGATGACCGATGATGAAGGCGCGATTATTATCATGGATGGTAATGATCTTGATATGTTTGTAAATCTTATTAACGAAGACTACATTACAAACGAAATTACAGGCCGACGATACGAGATTAAAGGCAAGCGATTACTTGGCGAACCAGAGGGTGAACCACCTCGCGGATAAATAGGGTATAATACATTTTAATATGTCTGAAACTACCGAAACTCGAACTCCATACGGCACAAAAGAACCAATCCACCGATACAACACCACGCAAGAAGGTGTCATAATTATTGAAAATCTTCCTGTGCGTGATCGATTTGCATTGCTTGGAAATGGTGTACTTTCAACGATGAGTCCTGTCGTTAGAGATGGACGATCTGCTGCAGTGAAAACTTTTGCAATTGAGGGTGTGAATATGGTTGATGTTTCTTCAGACGCGCCACTTGATTCGATCATTCTTGGCGTACCAGACGTCAGAGATGTGCCATGGGTTTTAGATGAACTAGAAGACAAGATAACCGATATCTACGCAGGCCGTCGCAAAATCGGTCAGTAGAGTGCGATTCCACAACAATTAGTTAAGATTCTTCGGCTATAATAGTAACAAGATGAATCAGGGGTTAGCACTCGAGATAATGCTCTCGGGACAAAGTGTTCTATTAACGGGTCCAGCAGGTGCTGGGAAGACTTTTGTGTTAAATCAATTTATTAAATTGGCGAAATATGAAGGCAAGCACGTGTCGGTGACTGCCACAACAGGATTGGCTGCAACTCACCTTGGGGGAACAACTATCCATAGCTGGGCTGGGATTGGCGTGAATGACTCTATCGGACATGGCTTTGTCGACCACATTGCAAAAGGCCGACGCGAGATTATTGAAAAAACCGATACGCTGATTATCGACGAGATTAGTATGCTCCATGACTTTCGACTTGATATGGTTGACGAAGTCTGTCGACTAGTCCGTAAAAAAGATGAACCATTTGGTGGCATCCAAATTATTATGTCGGGTGACTTTTTCCAGCTGCCGCCAATTAATAGGGGAGATTCACGTGCTGGTGGCTTCGTGGTTAATTCTGAGGTCTGGCGTGAGCTTGATCCTGTTATTTGTTATCTGCAGGAGCAGCATCGTCAGGACGACGAGCAATTACTTGATATCCTTAATGCGATGCGTGCAGGCGATGTACGCCGACACCACGCCGAGACGCTACTTGCGCGCGCAGAAGTCTTTCCTGACGACGTAGAGCAGCTAACCGAGCTTCACACAGTGAACGTTGATGTTGATAAGATCAACGAAGCAAAACTAGAGACACTTGAAGGTGATGAAGTGGTTTATAGCCAAATGACGACAGGGTCAGAAAGCTACGTTGAAACATTGCAGCGATCTGTTCTTGCACCGGCTGCACTGAAGGTAAAAAAAGGCGCGCTGGTAATGGCGGTGAAAAATAGCCCAGAACGTAAATACGTAAATGGAAGCGTCGGTACAATCATCGACTTCGAACCGTACACTGATTATCCGATTGTTGAATTTAAAAATGGAAAAGAAGTTTCTATGGTGCCAGACACCTGGGAACTTCGTGACGGTGATAAAAAACGCGCAAGTATTAGCCAGATTCCGCTTCGTTTAGCGTGGGCAATCACGATTCACAAATCGCAAGGAATGACGCTGGATGCGGCACGGATTGACCTGCGGAAAGCCTTCGTTGAGGGTATGGGATATGTTGCACTCAGCCGAGTAAAAAATTTGAACAACCTATATTTAACGGGGATAAATCAGATGGCTTTGCGGGTTAGTGAAGATGCTCAGTCGATTGATGGAATCCTTCGCGATAAAGCAGCTGCCGATGCAAAACGGTTCGCGCCATTAGAGAAAAAAGCGCAAGAACGCGCCGAGAAACCTGTTGATGAAACAAAAAAGAGTGATAAAAAAGCAGGGTGGTCTGAAAAGATCGCAAAAATGCGTGAAACACACCCAAACGCCTACATGCCATGGGAAGCTGACCAAGATGAAACACTCAAACAAAAGTTTCAACAAGGTGTTTCTATCGAGAAATTAAGTAAGCTTTTGGGTCGCCACGAAGGCTCAATCAAAATGCGCCTACAAAAACACTTCGGTGAAGACGTAGTACAATAGATTATATGGTTAGTTTTCCCAAGCACTTCCTTTGGGGTGCAGCGACTGCAGCGCATCAAGTAGAAGGTAATACCCATAACCAGTGGACGGTATGGGAATTAGAGAATGCAAAAACGAAAGCGGCGCAGGCTGACTTTCATCTTCATGATTATCCGACCTGGGACGCTATTAAAGCCCAGGCAAAAAGTCCAGACAACTATGTATCTGGTGAATTAGGTGATCACTATACGCGCTACAAAGAAGATTTTGAGTATCTTGAAAAAATGAACATGAACTCGTATCGATTTAGCGTCGAATGGTCTCGAATTGAGCCTAAAGAGGGGAGCTGGAACAGCGAAGCGATTGCGCATTACAAGGATTACCTTGAAGAGTTGCGCCGTCGCGGTATCGAGCCTATTGTAACGTTGCTACACTTTACATTGCCCGTGTGGTTCGCGGAAAAGGGCGGGTTTGAGAAACGCGCAAACGTAAAATACTTTGTTCGTTTTGCTGAAAAGATTATGAGCGAGCTTGGCAATAGCGTACGGTTTATTATCACCATCAACGAACCTGAAGTGTATGGGTTCGAAAGTTATTATCTGCAAAATTGGCCACCTAATAAATCGAGTATTTTTAAGGTATGGAAGGTCAGTGTGAACTTGGCACTTGCTCATAAAAAAGCCACCAGGGCACTCCATGCGTTGAACCGCCGCTATAAAGTTGGTATCGCTAAAAACACAGTCTACTACTTTCCAGGAGATACAGCTTGGGTCAGCAAGCTGAGCGCGAGTATATTCCAGTATTTTCAAGATGATTACTTTATTAAAAAGTACATTCGTCACAGTGACTTCTTGGGGGTTAATTATTACCAGTCGGCACGATTATTAGGATATCGAGTTCATAACTCGGAAAAAGCGAAATACAGCGATGTCGATTGGATGCTTGCGCCAGCCGATATTCAATATGCCTTAGAAAGATTACATCGCAAATACAAAAAACCGCTTCTTATTACTGAAAATGGTTTGGCTGATGCTGATGACGAACATCGCGAGTGGTGGATAAAAGAGACAATTATCGGTATGCAAAAGGCGCTGAAGAACGGTGTCGACTTACTTGGCTATATTCATTGGAGCTTGATGGACAACTTTGAATGGGCATATGGAAAATGGCCACGTTTTGGATTGGTTGAAATTGACTACAAGACGGGAAAACGAACGCTTCGCCCAAGTGCGATTTGGTTCGGACGTGTAATCAAGAAGTTGAGGAAGTAATGAAAGACCCATTTGCAAAGAACGAAATTAAGATTGCCGTGATCGGTGGGGGAACGGGTAGCTTTACGATGCTCACTGCCCTAAAGGGCTATACAACTCAAATAGCAGCTATTGTCAGTATGGCCGATGATGGGAGTAGCACGGGTGTGCTTCGGGACGAGTTAGGGACATTGCCATCAGGTGACGTTCGGCAATGTTTGGTCGCGCTCAGTGACTCACCAAAGATCCGCGATCTATTTGACTACAGATTTGAAGAAGGGACATTCGCGGGGCATGCGTTTGGTAATTTGTTATTAACAGCGCTCGAGAAAGTGACAGGTGATTTCTCGGAAGCAGTTGAGACGGCGTCAGAGATTCTCCGTATCAACGGCGTTGTTATTCCAGCAACACTTGATGACGTACGGCTGAAAATGGAATGGCCTGAAAAAAGCCTCATTCTTCATGGAGAGCGGGTGATTGACGTTGAATTCTTCAAAAATGACCCCCGTAAAGCACAGTTATCTTTAACGCCTACCGCAACGGCAAACCCACGAGCAATTGCCGCAATCCAACAGGCTGACTTGGTGGTTATTGCGCCTGGTGATTTATATACCTCACTTGGCCCGCTCCTGGTGATTGATGGTATTGGCGAAGCGCTTAAAAACAGCAGCGCCTTAAAGGTGTATGTTTCAAATTTGGTCAGCAAACAGGGTCAAACAGATCACTTTACAGTAAGTGACCACGCTGCCGAAATTGAACGTTTTGCAGGAACACCGTTTTTGGATTACGTTGTCTACAATAGTCAGATTCCTTCCGAGAAAATAGCTGCAAGATACAAAGCAGAAGGAGGTTCTGTAACGGTTGTTGATGAAGACGTCCTGCGTGATGCTCATTACAAATCTGCTGGAGGAAGTTTCCTTGGACAGACAGCAAAGGCACATACAGCCGATCTTTTGTCTGTTCCTCGATCCTTGATTCGTCACGACACGGACGCGGTCGCGAAAGCTATTTTGGAGATCTATACACATGAACGACAGTAATGCTTCGACCTTTTACTTACTCGATTTAGATCGAACATTATTTAACACCGAGAAGGCAATGGATGTCATGCGTGGCGTGGTAGCGCTGCATAATTCGGAACTCGCGATGGCGCTAGAGCAACGATTTGAAGAATACACCCTCTTAGGAGAGTCTTTTTCGGCTCGCGATTTTATTGTCGAGACTATCGGCGAAGAAGAAATGCTAAAGGTAGAGGCGAAATATCACGACGTAGCGCTAGGTCACGATCTGCTTAATCCTGGTGCAAAAGAGCTTCTGGAATACATTCGCACACTGGAACGTGCAGATGTGGGTATTTTGACGTACGGCTCACCACTAGGTCAAACGATGAAAATTAACGCCGCGACAGGGCTAGAGGGAGTGCCTTTCTCGATTACTGGCGAAACCTACAAGGGCGCACAAATTGCAGCCTGGCGCCAAGATGACGAATTGTATCATTTGCCTGATGAACTTGGTGGTGCTGTGGCTAAAACGATTGTATTTGTTGATGACAAGCCTTTTTCATTTAAAGGATTGCCGATCGATTGTATTGGCTACCTTGTGAAGACGTTATACGATGCCGGTGTCGAAAGACTGCCTGTGAATGTTTCGATCGTAGGGGACCTATATGATGTCACTAAGGCCGAGAAGCAACGCCTCGGTACCTCATAAATTGACAAACCATAAGCGCTATGTAAAAGTGGTGACATGGTAAAGAAAACTGTTTCAAATAAGACATCTGCAAAGAAAGCTCCTAAAAAAGGCCTTAATTCATGGTTCATGCCAGCGCGTGAGCCGAGCACATTAAACGACGCAAAGAACGCAATCTTACTGGTATCGCTGACGATCAACCTTGTCGGTTTTATTATTTGGCTCGTGCTTAACTTGACGGTAGATTACGATACACAACTATCGAACTTCTTCCTAAATCGCTAACAGTTGTTAGCAGACAAAATTACCACGCTTTCAATCACGGAAGCGTGGTTTGTTTTTACCCCTTAAAACATAAGAGTTATTCACAATTCTGTGGATAAATAAACAGATATAACAAATTCTGTCAAAATTGGGGGTTGTAGTGGGTAATTGTGGGTTGTATGATGAGTTCAAGTGGAAAACAAAAGAGCCCACTAAAACAAACAATTACATTAAAAATAACCTATACAAAATCCATCGAATTAATCGAGGAGTGAAAACAAAGTGGCAAGCGTAGATTATTTTGAGCGAAAACTCGATGACAAGCGTCGTTTGACGATACCAGCAGAGTTACGTGAAGAATTTCTTACAGGCGTCGTTCTTACTCGCGGATTTGGTCACTATTTGCATCTCTATCCTAAGAATATATGGGATGGGGAAGTTGAAACTGCACTCAGCGCAAGCTCGAGTATTCTCGATGAGAAAACTGCTGATGTAAATGTACAATTTCGACGTGGCAAGACCGAAGCCGAACTTGACCAAAAACAGGGACGTATCACCGTAGAACAGCATCTTTTAGATTACGCTGGGATTACAAGAGATATTGTAGCTGTTCGAGCGGGGAAGTACTGGCGCATCATGGCGGCAGATTAATCAGGCTATTTCCGAACGTAATTAAGGCTCCTTAACAATCTAACATCAAAGAGAAACACTCTCGAGATCAACTATCTGGTAGTGAGGCGTGGATTCTAGGAACACATTAACCAACCTAGAGCACCTTCCTCAAAAAACAACACCTCCCAAACTCCACCTCACATAAGTCTCTCAACAAGTTTTAGTCCTGAACACCAAATGGGTATGAGTTGCATTCTGCAGCCCCCATGTTCTTCACTAAAACTGACTTTTTAAAACAAACACACCTGCGAAAACAAACAGCTTCACTATCAGTTAGGTGATCTCGAACAGTCTATTATTACAGCAATGCTATAATGATAGGCGATGAGTAAAGAATATCCACCACATCATATTCCTGTCTTGCTTGATGCAACCCTAAAAACCCTTAACCCCAAGGAAGGCGAGTCATATCTCGATCTTACTGCAGGCTACGGTGGTCACGCGGGTGAAATCTTACAGCGAACGGAAAATTTCGAGGGTAGCGTTCTTGTTGACCGTGATGACTATGCAATTGCGCATTTGTCAGACTACGCAGACAAAAACGTTCGTCTTATGCATACCGACTTCGAATCTGCGGCAACGCAGCTTGTCGAAGAAGGGAAAACATTTGACCTTATCCTGATAGATCTGGGGGTGTCGTCACCGCAGCTCGATCAGAGCAATCGAGGGTTTTCTTTTAAACACAGTGGTCCGCTAGATATGCGTATGGATCGTCAGCAAGCATTAACTGCCCATGACCTCATACAAGGCACGTCAGTAGAAGCGCTTGCAAAGATAATCCATGAATACGGAGAAGAGCCGCACATGAATGCCAAGCATATCGCCGAAGCAGTTATCGCAAACCGACCATTTGAATCAACAGAAGACCTCGCGACACTGATCGTCGAAACCCACCGTGGAAGATGGCAAAAAATCCATCCAGCCACGCGCACATTCCAATCGCTCCGCATTGCCGTCAACGACGAGCTCGGGCAAATTGAAAGAACATTACCACTGCTTCCAAAACTTTTGAATAAAGGAGGAAGAGTAGGGGTGATAAGCTTCCATAGCCTTGAAGACAGACTCGTTAAGCGCTATTTCAAAGACCAGTTCGAATTAGGCCTTGAAGCCGACCTTGAACCAGTTACGAAAAAGCCAATTCCAGGAGCCACTGAAGACGTTCACAATCCGCGTTCTCGTAGTGCAAAGCTACGGGTCGCAGTGAAAAAATAAACAAAAACGAAAGGGCAAAACACCATGCCAATTCACATCACAGTACAGTACGCAGACCAACCACAAGTTGTTGCAGTCCGCGTAAAGTAACACATTTTTTGCCAGGAGGGGCGGTGCGCCTCTCCTGGTGAAACCATAGCTTCACATAAAAACAAAAATACAAACTAAAAAATAAAGACGACACCACCACAATGTCACAAACAAACAATAATTATTACACGAGCCGTCGACAGCAGAATTGGTCACGAAACCAAAACACAACTCGATTTAAATCGTCAGTGAAACTCGGGCCAGTTGCGCATACTGTTCTTGTTGCGTTGATGATCACCGTGCTTGGACTTATCTATTTGACGCAGGCAACTCGCGCCACTGGATATGACTACGAATCACAAAAGATCGATAGCCAAATTGCAGACCTTAATAACCAAAAAAGTGACCTCCAAATCGAAAATGCTCGCTTGACTGCACTCTCGACTGTCAAAGACAGTGCGGTTGCTCGTGAAATGACCACCCCTGCAAGTACAGAGTACGTGCAGCAATAACGCTTAAGTCGTACTATAATAAAATACAATGAATCTTGAACTGCTAAAGGGAAGCCGTACCCGTATATTGGCCACTGTGATACTCGTTATCGTGGCCATTTTTGTGGTTCGACTTTTTTACTTGCAGGTTATTAAACATGATTATTACGTCGGCCTTGCTAAGGAAGAGCAAGAGAGCCGTTTTGTTATTCCTGCGAGTCGTGGACAAATCTATGCCATGAACGGCTCAACCCCTGTGCAGCTAGTAATGAATGAGAATGTGTATACCTTGTTTGCTGACCCTGTCACGATCGACGACAAGGCAAAGGTTGTTTCAACCCTGAAACAGATTGCGGGCGGGAATGTGCGAAAAGATTTCGATAAACTGCTCGATCTAAAAGAGACACGTTACCAGATCTTGGCAACAAAACTAAGCCGTTTACAGGCGGATAAAATTAAAGAAATTGGTCTTCATGGGATCGGATTCCAAGAGGTAAGTCAGCGTGTGTACCCAGAAGGTGCACTGGCCGCACAGATTCTTGGGTTCGTCGATAATTCAGGCGAAGGTCGCTATGGACTTGAAGGGTACGAAAACGATGAGTTGAAGGGAAGAGACGGTGTGCTACAGGCCGTAACGGATATCAGCAATGTGCCATTAACGATTGGTGATAAAAATATTCGTACGCCAAAACAAGATGGCAAGAACATCGTTTTAAGTATTGATCGTAACGTCCAATCTCACACCGAAAGTGCCCTTGCCGCTGGGTTGCAACGCAATGGCGCAAAGAAGGGGAGTGTTCTTGTGATGGAGCCTAATACGGGCAGAATCTTAGCGATGGCAAATCTTCCTACTTATAGTCCCGCCGAGTATAACAAGGTAGAGGATGTCGCGGCATTTAACAATGAAACTATTTCCGCACCTTACGAACCTGGATCAGATGTGAAGACTTATACACTCGCAACGGGTATCGACAAGAATGTCGTGAAGGTAAGTGACACCTATAACAATACCGATTACATTACCGTCGCCGACCGTGTTATTAGCAATGCGACAAAGGGCAAGACAGGTATCATTACTTTTCAGACAGCACTAACGTGGTCACTCAATACTGGATTCGTGACGATCGCGCAACGGCTAGGTAATGGGAGTGAGATTACTAAGAGCGCTCGAGATACGATCTACGATTACTTCCACAATCGATTAGGTCTTGGTGAGTATACGGGCATTGAACTGGCTAACGAAGCGAAGGGAACAGTTATTTCCCCAGATGAAGCAGATGGAAACGCTGTGCGTTATTCTAATAT
>Ga0247817_10001930_pt1 | contig 10719 bp, 12 predicted proteins | sample UWRJL212509R1_FD_178010 | JGI IMG/M metagenome (GOLD analysis project Ga0247817, IMG submission 178010) | Plant litter microbial communities from Arlington Agricultural Research Station in Wisconsin, United States - UWRJ-L212-509R-1 | ecosystem: Environmental > Terrestrial > Plant litter >... | reverse complement strand
GCTGGGGCAGGAGTCGATTCTTCAGGTTTCATACAGCTATTATAGCAATTAAGCTGCTAGTTCATCTGGTGTTTTACCAATATGTTTATATGCTTTCAATGTTGCACGTCGGCCGCGGGGGGTTCGCTCGATAAATCCAATCTGTAACAGGTATGGTTCGTAGAAATCTTCGATAGTCGTAGCTTCATCTCCTGTTAGCGCCGCGAGAGTATTTAATCCAACAGGTTCGCTGCCATAGTTATCAATCATATGCGTCAAAAGATTACGATCACCCGGATCGAGTCCAAGTTCATCAATCTCTAATAACTCTAGGGCTTTTGTCGTAATGACCGTGTCGATAATGCCATCACCGTTAACATCGGCGTAGTCACGAACACGCTTTAAAAGGCGATTTGCAATACGAGGCGTCAGTCGGGCGCGTGTTGAGAGTACTTCAGCCGAAGCGGGGTCAATTGTACTTCCTAAGATAGAGGCTGCTCGAGTAATAATCTGACTAATTTCATTCGGTTCATAGAATTCAAATCGGTAAATGTGTCCAAATCGATCACGAAGTGGCGCAGCCAGTGCACCCGCTCTTGTGGTCGCACCAATAATTGTAAATTTCGGAAGATCAAGTCGTACGCTTCGTGCAGCGGGACCCTTGCCGATCATAATATCAAGTTTGTAATCTTCCATTGCCGAGTACAACACCTCTTCTACGGTTCGACCGAGGCGGTGAATTTCATCAATAAACAGAATGTCGCCATCTTGGAGGTTCGTTAGAATACTCGCAAGGTCACCCGCCTTTTCGATAGCAGGACCAGATGTCACGCGAATACTCTTTCCCATCTCGTTAGCAATAACTGTCGCCATCGTTGTTTTGCCAAGCCCTGGAGGACCATTCAAAAGAATGTGATCTAGTGGCTCACCGCGCTTTTTCGCTGCATCAATTGCAAGCGTCAGGTTCTTCTTCAAGCGTGTCTGACCAGTATAGTCGCTAAAAGTTTGTGGTCGTAAAGACACCTCAATAATTTGCTCTTCGGCATCTTCTTCGTGGTCACTCGTATCAACAATGCGTTCGATTGCCATTAACTTTGACCCTTCAATGCCAACGTTACACGCTGTGCAGTTGGAAGATCCGCTGGCACCGCTTCTAGTGCCACCATAGCATCATTCAAGTTGTACCCCAGCGCCATAAGAGCCTCAAGTGCTTCATCACCCGCTGGCGTTGATACCGAGCCACTAGCATGCGCAATATTTACCGCTAGTCCTACCTTATCGGCGAGGTCAACAATCACACGTTCGGCAGTTTTCTTACCAACGCCGCTCGCCTTTGTGATAAATCCACTGTCGCTGCTAGCGATTGCATTGCGAACAATCTCGCTTTCGCCAAGGCTGAGAATAGCCAAGGCGGCTTTTGGACCCACGCCCTGGACGGTGATAAGAAGTTCAAATAATTTCTTTGCAGTGAGGGATGAGAATCCAAAAAGCTCTTGCGACTGTTCGCGAATATGGTGATACGTATAAAATTTAATAGGTTCACCTAATAAGGCCCTATCGAAATCCCCTGTCGGCACTTGCACTTCATACCCAATATCGTGAACGTCAACGATAACCGAGTTCGCAAATTTTTCAGCCACTACTCCAGAAACATGCGCAATCATGAGTCTATTATGACACATCTCACTCGACTATGCGCCTTACCGAAAAAAGTTAATCGTGACACAAGATCTAGGTCCTATAGTACAAAATATGCAAAGCTTTCTTCACGGCGCATTATCCTACGACAGCGGCTACTTCCACGTTTGGATTAGTAGTGCGAAAGATAGTATCTTTTTTCAATCTAACCAAGACAAAGCTTATTTTATAAGCATTCTACAGGATGAGCTTTCACCACGAAAAAAACTCAATGATACAAGAACATCAACGCCAAGTTTCTCATCGGACATTGACCTCCTCGCATATTCGCTGACACCTAGCGGCATCCACCTGCTACTTCATACTATCCGAAAAACCGCTATTGAAGAGTTGGGGCAAACCCTTCTTTATTCGTACGAACAGTACCTACAAGAACAGGGCACTATTCATCACCTCCCTTTTGACACAATCTTCATCTTTGATAAACTCGTTGGTCGTCACGAAGCACTACAAGTCTCAAAAGAAATCCATTTACTTCATGATGATTGGCGCAACGACCGTTACTCGAGTATCGGGTTTTACCTTGATGATCGTCGTGGCGATTGGATGCGACCGTATCGATTGACTTCTTTGTTTGAGAATAAACCACGTAATTATTTGAAATTCATTACAAGCCAAGAAACCGAAAAAGATCGTCTTTTTGAATATTTAGAAACTTAATCCTTCAAGCGAGTCATCAGTGAATGAGTGATAGCCGCCGCTAGTGCATCGGCACAGTCGTCGGGCTTTGGTACTTCCTTTAGACCTAGCTGAATACGAACCATCTCTTGGACCTGTTTTTTATCAGCTTTGCCGTATCCCGTAAGAGATTGTTTAATCTGCGGTGGTGTATATTCCGAAATAGGAAGATGCGCTTTTCGGGCAACAAGCATTGAAACCCCGCGTGCCTCAGCTACTGTCATCGCGGTTGTTACATTATTAGTAAAGAAAAGTTTCTCAATCGAAAACTCGTCAGGTTTCGTCTCGGCAATAATTTCGGTGAGTCCATCGAAGATTTCTTCAAGTCGTTCATCGTGTGGTGTATGTGGAGCTGTTCGAATAACTCCAGCCGTCACTAACTTGAACTTATTTTTATCAACATCAATAACACCAAATCCTAAGATTCCCGTTCCTGGATCGATACCGATAATTCTCATACTGTTTAGTATAGGTTACTTACGCAGTCGAGCAAACTGACGAATCGTCGAAAGCCACTTCGACATAAACTTCCCGACTTCGTCATGCCACTCCCAAATCGCATACCCTAGCGCCAACAATACTATTCCGCCAACCGCTGCAAAGACATACCAATTTCCACTATTTTTCGTTTCAGCACCAAGTACACCATAATTTGCACTTGGCATTTTCGTGATAGTACGACAGCGATTTGTATCAGGGTTTCTTTCTTGGCCTTCTTTGCATGGCGCGGCCGTTGCTGCGATAACAATCTTTCGACAGCGATTCGTTTCTATACTTCGCTCTTCATTCGCTTCGCAAGGTGTAATTGTTTTTGTATCTGTTGCGATATTGCGACATCGCCCCGTTTCTTCACTACGATATTGATTATCCTTGCATGGTGTAACGATCGATGTGGCAATGTTGCGACAACGATTCGTCTCGGGACTTCGATATTGATTGACCGCACAAGGCTCGGGTGTAGATGCACCTATACTCAATGAGGGATCGAGGACAAGATTAGCAAGTCCTGGTGTCGGCTGATTTGTATACTGCCACACATCATTAATCAACGCCCAACTATACCCATCAATAGGGTCTTCATATACTGTCGTCTCACTAATGACTGTCTCGTCTTGTAAGGTTAACAATACTCGACTGGAAGAATTGAGAAGACTGAACGGAATATCACTATTTGAAAAACTTTGATAGCCATGAGACTGAATGACAACACCTATAGGAAAATCATAGCTATTCTCATGCGTTGGACCAACGTGAAGTTTGTATGCCGAAAGCGCAACAGGTGTGTTATTGGGATTGTAGAGTTCAATAAATTCTTGACCCGCGTCACTACCAATAGCGTTTGGTAGCACTTCAGTAATAACAAGTTGCATAATCACCTTATCAATACACTCACCCGCTTCATTTATTTCCTTGCCAGCAGGTAGTACCAACTGATCACCTTCAAGGTTAGAGCAAACATCAGCTATCGTTGTGTCTATATATGTTTCCCCTACAGGCAGCGGCGCAGAGGGCGCGATAGACCAATCAGATGCTGCATCGGTATCTTGATATGTCACAGGCGAACCTGAAGTATGTCGTTCGAACTGCATACCAGCAACTATTGGGATCGTCCAAGAATGACTATCAACAACTATCCCCATGTGATCAACAAGTGAAACCGTGTCGCTGCTACCCGTCATACTCCCGCTGCTTTGATTCGTGGGTATATATGCTGACGTTGCTGTACCCGCAGGTAAAAGACTTGCAAGAGAACTAGAAACAATAACTGCGTACTTGTAGGCTGGTAGATACATTGCCTGCCCCGAAAGCGGCGGCGTGAAACAGCTAAACCGTACATCACTTTTGTTAGTGACGCACCAGCCTGTAATATCTACGTCCTCTGGCGAATTGTTATAGATAACGACAAATTCTTGTGTCGCAGCACCGATACCACCAGCCTGAATCTGGGTCAAAATAATGTTAGCTGAAGCGGCGTATGTTGGGGAAACAACATACGCACTCGCGAGGAGAACTACCACACTCACCACAAAACCGAGAAACATCTTCAGCATGCTTCTTAGTATAGAAAGTGAATATTAACTAGTTATAATCTAAGGGCTAAACGTCGGCTGTAATGTCGGCATTTGTGTGCACGGCAGTGACGTCATCAAGGTCATCAAGCGCGTCCATGATCTTTAGGACTTTTGCGGCCTGGTCGGCGTCATCAATCTCAACCGTATTATTCGGTACGTACTGCAGTTCGGCGCCAGTTACTTCAAGGCCAGCTTCGATAATAGCGGTGCGAACTTTTGCGAGTTCTTTTTGATCTGTATAGACAATCATTTCACCATCTTCTTCGATCGCATCTTCAGCGCCAGCATCAAGGACGGTCAACAGTGCATCTTCGCCCGTTGCAACAACGTTAATGACACCCTTACGAGTAAACTGGAACATCACGCTTCCTGCATCGGCAATTCGCCCACCGTTTTTAGATAACGCATTCTTCACTTCTGGGAATGTTCGGTTTTTGTTATCGGTTGCAGTTTCAATAATAATACCAACGCCACCTGGACCCATTGCTTCGTAGGCTGTTTCTTCAAGAACGGCCGCATTCTTATCGGCCGCACGGTCGATTGCACGTTGAATGTTAGCAGCTGGCATGTTTGCTTGCTTGGCTTTTTCAATTGCCATCTGCAGTGCAGAGTTCATTGAAATATCAGTACCGCTACGTGCAGCAATGGCGATTTGGTTACCAATTTTGGTAAACACAGCACCACGCTTGGCATCTTTAGCGCCTTTTTCTCGTTTGATTGTTGACCACTTGCTATGTCCAGACATAAGAATCTCCGTTAGTTCTCGGTAAGTATATGTCTATTATAACAGATGAGGAATCTATTTGCCGTAAGAAGAGCTGCCGTAGCCACCACCACTTTTTGGTGTGTTTCCGGTTTCAGGAGGAAGAATACCGCGACTACCCAGCAGCATTCGCACAAGACCAGTAATACCGATGATACCCAATACAACAAGTACCCGCGTACTTCAAAAAGTCTTTGCGGTCCATTTTTTCTTGCAGCAATGCATCGATTTGGTTCTTGATAGCCACGTAGTCATCCCTCTTTTTCTGCTACTAGTTAACCAGAAACGGAATCAGACCACAACCTACAAATAGCGCGTACTACCAAATGGAATCTTCTGTTTTACATAGATACCCATACCAAGCGTATCGGCCGAATGAATTGTTCGCTCACCGAAACGTTTATTAATACCATCAATCGCATCGGTCACATGTCGTTCTTGCACAATTTGATCATTAAAGAGGCTGATTTGTTGATCTTCGATTGGCTCTAGTTCATAGCAGTGGACCCCTATTTCTTTTAGTTCACCTGGCGCTTTATCGAACAGTCGTTTCGCCAGCATGAAAATAGTTTGGTCAGAAGAGAAGGGGAGTTGGGATAGGGTAGAGGAGTGCCAATAACCACGGTCAAGGGTTTTTGCATACACGTAAATCCCCCGCGCTGATTTATTTTGTGACCGCATGCGTGATCCAACCGATTCACATAAATGATGGAGGCGTTGTGTAATTTCGTCGTGGCTTAATGTGAAACTTTCTAGTACATACTGTCGCCCTACTCGCTTGATATCTGTTTCGACGTCATCAACTTCCCAACCACGCAATCGATCATGCCACCATCTGCCCACAACACTTTTAAATACGATCCGTTGCAACACAATTAGTTCTGTATCAAGAAAATCCAGTGGCGTAAAAATTCCCACACTATTAAGCCGATGTTCGTTGCGGTGTGCAATCCCCGTCAAGTCGGTTAACTCCATATCAGCCAAAACCTCTCGCGTGTTTTCGGGAGTAATAATATCAAGGCCATCAGGTTTATGCAGCCCAGCTGCAGTCTTGGCAAGAAAGCGGTTTGTCGCAATGCCAATATTGCAACGCATCCACACGCCAATCTCGTCCTTTAATCGCTGCTTGATCTCCATCCCAATTTCCACCAAATCACGCCCCTGCATTTCGGCAGTCGTATTGTGAAAATCAATCACCCCCTCGTCGATACTTTTCATCGTCACATGTGCCGAATAATCTTTCATGATGTCCAGTAGGCGATGATACACATAGCGATATTTCGACGGATCACTTTCTAGCACCACCAAGTCAGGACATAGTATTTTTGCGTCGCGCACTTTCATGCCTACTTTCACACCCATCTTTTTCGCCTCGTAACTAGCCGTCACAAGTGCCGTCTTGTCGGTTCGACGATTCGCAATGGCGACTGGTTTGCCACGAAGCATCGGCCGAGCTTGCTGTTCAACTGTCGCAAAACAACTATTCAGGTCGATGTGCATAATAAGCGGACGTTCAGGATTAAACTCTGGCCTATTCATAGTGGTCGGCCTCCATCGTCAGATGCCAGGTTAATCGCTCGCTATCAAACTCTAGTCGATAATCGGCGCCACCATCCGTCACATCAAACATGTGCACCGTCTTTCGGCCCTGATTAACAGGATGCCGTAGACCTAATTCCTGGACCTCAACTTCCCGTCCGTTTGGTCGTCTAAATTTTAACGGGCGACAGGGTTGATGCCCAGCTGAAAACACTGCAATTACTTCTACTGGTTCGTTTAAAAAAGTTTCGTCATTCATTTCAAAATCCTCTAATACATATAGTTAGAGAAACGATTTTCAAATTGTATTGCCCGTCTTTTCACCCGTTTCTTAGTGAGTAGCCGAAGACAATTGAATGACCGTTCATGAGGGACGCTTAGCTATAGAAGAATCTATCGCCAGTGAGTATCACGTGGTTGCCTTTTATTATAGCATTTTCTGTTGTATACATAAGGCATGAAGACTTATGAAGTAGAGCATGCCGAAGAGATAGTCCCTTTCTTAACAAAACTAACCGACAAGCAGCATTCAATGCAAGTTATCGGACGACAAGACTGGTACGACCGTCTTCTATTTCCAACACCACACCTTGTAGCTAGAGCGGCAGTCTTTCGTGGTATGCCAAATGGCTCGAACTTTATTTCGGATGGAGGGTATACACATTTTAGCTCTCGACCAACCGAAGCAGCGTTTGACGAACATGACACTCAGTTAATGACGACACAGCACCTTAAAGGACCAAAGCGTAAATTAGGTTCGCTTTCACTGCTTTCTAGTAACTTCGTCACGACTGACGAAAAAACTATCGGCTTTACGAGTATTCTCGACTCACGAGCCCCCTATATAGCAAATACTCCCGGGAGCTTTTTTAGCCATAGCTTTCCAGACACAGCACGAATATATTTCGAGATCGACACCACTACACAGGCGTCGCCAATAAATTCAGCACTTGCTGCAGCAGCGGGTGTACTTCATTATTTGAAGGATGATATCGACCCAGCTCAATCTTCAGATCTTGAAGCCGAAGCACATGCAGCACGAACGGATTTTCCACTAAGTGATGAAGATATTCAAGAATACATTGACGGGCTATTTAACTACTAGGAATAACCCTTCTCATCTGATAAAATAGAGCCTGTACGCTTGGCACCGTAGCTCAGTTGGTTAGAGCGCGAGACTCATAAGCTCGAGGTCACAAGTTCAATTCTTGTCGGTGCTACCAAAGAAAAACGATCACAAAAGTGGTCGTTTTTCTTTGGTCTATACCGTCACAGTATGTAACTAGTTTTCGTAACGGTAAGGTCCGTAGTCATTCGTGCCAAACTGAACATTCAAACAAGGACCGTCTTTATCAACAAGCGCAGTATCTTGTCCGTTATGTTTGTACGACGCACTCACAATATTCTGCACCGTTAATTGCGCAACCGAGTTTGAAGCACAGACATCTGGGTTAGTCACGTTCAGCGACTTAATATTCCCAAGATTAACCATAGACTGTCCATAGATGGATGCAGTTACTGTGGCAACCGCTGCTTCATCAGCAGCAAATTGCGCCGAGTCATTAGTTCGAACCGTCAGCTCATCAATACGTGTGCTTGCGATGCGAATAATCGATTGGTTGTTCGCCTCTGCTTTAAGCTTTTCTTGGCTTCCTGCTTCGTACGATACCTGACCGTTTGTTACAGTAAGGGTATCAAGTCGTGGGCCATAGACAGTTATCTGCGGACCAGAATAGAGCTTTGCTTCCTTCGGTCGGTCAACTTTCAGTTTTGCGACCCCATTCTCGACAGTCACCGTTACTTTTGGTGCATCCTTTAAGCCCTTCTGCTTTAATGATGTTGTCGTGTCGTCGGCAATATATGTAACGTACGATCCTGCCGCGGCATCAACTGAAAGAGATTTTACTGTTTTAAAATCGTCGGGCAGCTTGATAGAAGTTTCTACCGTATTACGCTGCACTTCCTCGTAATCAAGTCGATTTTGGTATGCGGCAGAAATGACCGCTCCACCAAATGATGCAAGGCCAAGCACAATAATAATCACACCGCTGATCCAAATACGCTTATTGAACTTCTGACTAAACGCCGCAAAGGCAACCAGTAGAAACAGAATCGTCAGCAATAACCCTGCAGCGAAGGCGAGTGCGAACGAGAGGTAATATGGCTCTGGGGCAAATCCAGACGGGTCCCTATGCATAAACAAGTCAATCCAAACAGCAACAATAGCTCCGATAGACACAAGTGCACCACCGATAGCGGTGAGCCCAACAAATATCGTCCCGACTCGTTTAATAATTGCCGCTCGTCGTTCCGTATCAACGCCAGTTCCCGATTCATTCAATTCTCGGATTGAGGTTAATGTCACAGGTCGTCCTGCCATCTGAAGTTTTTCAGCTGCCGTACGGGCTGGAGGAACAATCACCCAAAGGGCAATGTAAAGCAGTGCGAATAAACCAAATGAGATAAAGATCAATACGATAAACGCCAGTCGTACCCACAATGAGTTGACGCGGAAGTAACTAGCAACGCCACTAAGCACACCACCTAGTACTGCAGAATCAAGATTACGATATAGCTTACGAGATGCACCTTCCGATACAATACTTGCGTCGACATCCTCAACAGCGTCTTCAGTCATAAACTCTTTTGGCTCACCAAGTTGTTCACGAATTGCCGTCACATCTGCTTCAGAAATAACTGCTTCTTGCTTGACACCACGTTCTAGCAACAGCTCTGTCATACGAATTTCAATGTCTTCAAGTAGCTCACTATCAGCAGCATATAGCTCGAGTGCATTAATATATTTTTCTAACTCTTTCTTAGCCGAAAGTTCGATATTGTAGGGAACTTTGGCGATATGGATTCTGGTTATATCTTTCATGATTTCTCCTTATAGCTTCTTTAGTGTTGCTTGTAGTTCGTTAATTTTCTTCTCAACCTGGTCGGCAACTTCCTGCCCAAACTCAGTTGTTCGGTAATACTTTCGTGGCGGCCCTTGCTCGCTCTCTTGCCATTCATGTATCAGCAAGCCATCTTTTTGTAGCCGTGATAGCAATGGATAAATCGTACCTTCAACAACCACTAATTCAGCAGATCGTAATTGGCGAATAATATCGCTCGTATATTTAGATTCCTTAGAGCAGGCCTTTAATACACAAAAGGCAAGAAAGCCCTTGCGGAGCTGTACCGCAAGTTGCTCGGCATATGCATCGCTATTCATTTCTTTTGTCGTCATAGTTCTATGTTATACATAGTACTATATAAAGTCAACTACATATATTGATTAGTGATCATTCGCAGATTAATTAGTTACGAGATGTATCCTTGGCATAATTCTGCGTTGGATCTTCTGGCAAGTAATAAACGTCTACCTTATTACGTCCAAAGGCTGCGCTCTTAGCATCGCGCTCTATGTTATAGGACGTGGTCCCTCTTGCCGTGTACCGCTTGTCGTTAACAGTAAATTCATATTCAACATAGTAATAATGCCTAGGCACACCCCCACGAGACCTCCCGTGCGATACTTTTACCAAGCTTCCAGTCGATGCACCAGTAGTCTTTACACCGTCATTGATAATATGGTTATTGCGCGTCGTCTGAACAGCGTAGCTAATGCCACCGATAATACCACCAGCGACAACAAGAATACCTATAATAATAAGAACCGTCTTAAACGTACTGCTTTTCTTCACAGGATTAGGGGCTGTTTTTTGCATGTCACACGTCTCCTCATGATCTGTTGGAATGTCTATTCTCAGTATAGACCCGCGTGTGTCATCCGCAATAGGGCAGGGGACACAAAAAATAGGGTAGCGATCTACCCTATTCATACTTCCCTATTTTCGTTCTCTTATTGCTGAGAAATAATTGCTTCTCTTGTAGAGATAAAGTTACGAAGTTCGTCATTTGACCGTGGTCGATCCCAGCTAGCTAGTTGTAATACTTCGCTCATTGTTACTGGTTCGATTTGGCTGCTTGTTGAATCCATGT